>Ga0213858_10000428_pt1 | contig 20237 bp, 25 predicted proteins | sample PICome_FD_160122 | JGI IMG/M metagenome (GOLD analysis project Ga0213858, IMG submission 160122) | Coastal seawater microbial communities near Pivers Island, North Carolina, United States - PICO245 | ecosystem: Environmental > Aquatic > Marine > Coastal | place: USA: North Carolina | collected... | reverse complement strand
TTGCCCCCGTTTCCGTCAGCACCAACATACGACGCGAAAGCCTGGGAGTTCATGTTAGAACACGCTTCACCAGGCGCCCTTTTTTGGAATGTAGGAGCATGAAATTTTATCAGCGTAATGATCACATCATCAACAGCGATGTGAATGTAAAATTTGAAGACCTGCTAGAGATGACGCCCGATCAGTTCAAGGATTGGGTTGTTCGTTTGCGTGAGGAACTTACATACGCATGGGACACATACGGTTGTCCTCCACGAACGGGAAAGAACGAAGAGGATATGATTGCGGCATTCAATCGAATGTCTGAGTTTCCTGTTCATGAGTTTGAGTTCGATGATGAGTTGAGTGATGTACCGAAGGATGTAATTCTAAACAAGTCACGCCTTGGTGTAGAGGTGGACCAGTTCTTTGACAATATGTTCAAGACTCGAATCAACTACACCGAGAAGGACAACGGCTACTCAATCTACGATTTGGTGGCGAACCCAGATTACTTTGAGCGAGTATACAAGGGATCGCTTCGTCACTTTAGACGAGACTCGTTCTACAGTCACGCCGCTTCTACAATTAAGAACAGTGCCAAGCAATCTGTTGTCAAGGTGAACGAAGCCGACGATTGGATTCGTGCCTTCTTCATGCATCCCGATATGTTCAAAGGTAAGGACTTCCTGCTTGAGCAGGTGAAGGTTCGTGAGGGATTAAACAGCGGTTACTCTCAGGTAGAGCAGACCGAGATTCTTCAGTTGACGAAGGATCAGGTTCAAGCATTCAAGGACAATGGTTGGCTTCAATATCGACACCACTCTACCTTTGACATCGAGAACATGGACGACGAACATGTCTATGCCATTCGAATGTACGACAAGGGTAAGAAGATTTTTCCTGGCGGCTTCAAGTCGTTTCGTATCGGCTACATTCAACCCGCTGTTAACTTCCCCCCAATGACTGCAAAGTATCTCTATGAACGATTTACAGAACACATCAAAGACCGTCCCATTAAGATCTACGATCCGTCAAGTGGGTGGGGTGGTCGGATACTTGGTGCTATGGCTGTCCGTGATGACCGTACCATTCATTACATCGGCACCGACCCCAATCCTGATAACTTTTATTCTGCTGTGGATTCTCGATATTCTGATGTCGCAGATTTTTATAACACCAAGACCTACCGATCAAACCCGTTCTTCTCAAGCACAAACACATACGAGGTCTTCCAACTAGGCTCAGAGGAGATTCAACACAATGAAGATTTTCAACGACACCGAGGCGAAATTGACTTGGTATTTACTTCACCTCCTTACTTCAATCGAGAGGCTTATAGTGAAGATGAAAACCAGAGTTACAAGAAGTATGGTTCGACATACGAATCGTGGCGAGACGGATTCCTGAAGCCTACATTGGAAACTGCCGTTGAGTGGTTACGGCCTGGAGGATATCTTCTCTGGAATATTGCCGATATTCTGGTGAGCGGAAATTATCTTCCGCTGGAGGAGGATTCCAAGAACATCCTACTTGACAGAGGGATGATTTATAGATATACTTTGAAGATGGCCCTTGAGGGTATGCCAGGTCAGAACCGCGTTGGTGAAGATGGTAAGCCCAAGTGTAAGAACTTTTGCCAAGTGAAAGGAAAGTATCTCAAGTACGAACCCGTATTTGTGTTCTTTAAGCCTAATGACGACCAGAGATAATCTAGCGACCGTTCTCAATACTATGACTGATGATTACATTCATACGCTGAGACAGGGAACCTCGACACGAAAGCCTAAAGTAGACAAGAGTCTTGTAACTGCCTACAAGCCTACCAAGAAGGACATGAAGGCACTTCTGGAAGACTACTCGTCGCTCGTTGACGAGATCGATTCTGCCCTTGGCGGGGACGAAGAACTTCTGGAAGCCTGGGACTTTCTTTCCAAGACCAAACTGAACCACCTCATCTCATTTGCCACAATCGTTCGTGACTTTTTGGAGTCGAACAGCAAGATCACTCGCAAGAGGCGAGCCAAGTCTGCTGCCGATCAGGTCAAGAAGATGAAGTTCAAGGATGAGTGTGAGGGTGTAAAGTCCGTCGAACCCGAAAAAATTATTGGATCTACGATCCTTGTATGCTATAATTGTAAGCAGAACAAGTTGTTCTGGTATGAGAGCGACACAGGCTTCGAAGTAAAAGGCACCACGATTCAGAATTTCAATCCCGACAAGTCGTATGGCAAGAACTTCGGACGATCCAAGATGACTCTTAAGAGTCTGGCAAATGCAGGCGTCATGTCAATCAAGAATGAAATGGATAGACTCAAGAACAAGAATCTAGAAGCCACTGGTCGCGTGAGCGGTGATGTGATTCTCGTTAAAGTTTCAAAGTGAATGGATAACAGTGATTCTCCTCGATAACAGTCAGATCATTCTGGCAAACATCTTTCAATCAATCAAGTATAATCCAAACATGGATGATGACTTCATTCGTCATCTCGTTCTCAATACCTACCGCATGTATCGCACCAAGTTTTCCGATTATGGTGAACTTGTAATTTGCAACGACGCTGGTGGTCCGTGGCGCCGAGGTATCTTCGAACACTACAAGGCTGCTCGTAAGAAGCAGCAGCGTGAGTCGAATGTTGATTGGAGTGCCATCTACGATTCTCTTACCTCGATTCGTAATGAGGTAAGAGACAACCTACCATACATGAACCTTACCGTAAACAACTGCGAGGCAGATGATGTCATCGCCGTTCTTGCTGCACGCTTTCACCAGAACGAAAAGATCATGATCATTTCTGGTGACAAGGACTTTCAGCAATTGCAGGCGTTCTCGAATGTCGAGCAGTATAGTCCCATCCAGAAGAAGATGTTGGTGTGCGAGCGTCCCGAGTCATTCCTCTTCAATCATATCATGAAGGGGGATGTCAGCGACGGTGTTCCTAATATTCTATCCGACGACGACACTTTCGTTGTGGAGGGAAAGCGACAGAAGCCGATGAACGCAAAGGCGAAGACTCGCGTGCGTGAAGTAATCAACGGAAATGAAGTTGACGAAACCATCTCAAGAAACTATGATAGGAACCGTCAGTTGATTGATTTCAACTGCATTCCAAGAGACATCGTTGAGCGTATCAACGACAGTTACGACACACAAGAGATTGCTCCAAGGAGTGGACTTCTCAATTACTTTATTCAGAAAGGACTGAAGAATCTAATGGAAAGCATCGGAGAGTTTTAATGTCAAGAGACTACAGAAAGATGAAGAAGCGTTCGTGGGGCGAGGACTATCAAGAGGATGGAAATCGCGGTGTCCGCCGTGAACAGCGTAAGGGCAAGCGAAAGCAAAACAAGAAGATTCTTCGTGACCTTATGAATGACAAAGATAGTTTTGATGATTATGCTGAAGACCTTGAAGAAGGAGACTGGTGAATATGATGACTGCAACTAAGACCGTTTTGTCCGAAAAGACCCTAGCGATTCTTAAGAACTTCGCTGGGATCAACTCAAACATTCTGATTAAGCCTGGTAACACGCTTACCACGGTTTCGCACATGAAGAACATTCTCGCTGAAGCCGAGATTGAAGAGACCTTTGATCGTGAGATTGCCATCTGGGATCTCAATCAGTTCCTTGGAACGATCAGTCTGTTCGACAAGCCTTCTTTCGAGTTTGACGAAAACCATGTTATCATCTCTGGTAACAACGGTTCGAGCGTTCGTTATTTTTACTCTGCACCAAATCTAATCACGGCGCCGAGCAAGAAGATCACGATGCCAGAGGTGGCAGTTGACTTCGAACTTCGTCAGCGAGACCTGATCGAACTTCAGAAGGCTGCTGCTGTTCTTGGTCTCCCCGATCTTTGTGTTCAGGCCGATGGTGACTCGCTTGTCATGTCTGCTCTTGATAAGAAGGCCAGCAATAGTTCCAACACCTACTCGATCGAACTTGGTGAACTTCCTCATGGAGATCATGACTTCAAGTTCTTCTTCAAGGTAGAGAACCTTAAGATGATCACTGGTGACTATGATGTCTCAATCGCCAAGCAGGTGGTCAGTCACTTCACTCACAAGACTTCTGGCGTTCAGTATTGGATCGCCCTTGAGTCGGACTCGGTATACAATGGATGAATTTCTCTGGGTAGAAAAGTATCGTCCGAAGAAGATTGACGACTGTATTCTCCCTGCATCGATCAAGTCCACCTTCAAGCAGATGGTAGACTCTGGGGAAACTCAGAATCTACTACTCTGCGGTGGGCCTGGTTGCGGGAAGACTACCGTTGCCAAGGCTCTCTGTCATGAAATGGACAGTGAGTTCATGATGATCAACTGCTCGGAGGATGGCAACATCGACACACTCCGAACAACGATTCGAAACTTTGCAAGCACGGTATCCATGTCTGGTGGTAAGAAGGTTGTCATCCTCGATGAGTTTGACTATTCAAACCCCCAGTCAACACAGCCTGCACTTCGTGGATTCATTGAGGAGTTTTCGAAGAACTGTCGGTTTATTCTGACTTGCAACTACAAGAATCGTATCATCGAGCCGCTTCACTCTCGATGCACTGTTGTTGAGTTCAAGATTCCTATCGATCAGAGACCTCAGATGGCAGCACAAACCTACGAGAGAGTCACCAAGATTCTCACGCAGGAAGATGTTCCATTCGAGGACAAGGTGCTTGCCAAGTTGATCATGAAGCACTTCCCCGACATTCGCAGAATTCTAAACGAACTTCAGCGATACTCGGTCAGCGGAAAGATCGATGTTGGCATTCTCTCCCAGTTGGGCGATGTCAGCATCAAGGAACTGATCTCTTCAATGAAGACTAAGGAGTTTGGAAAGGTTCGCAGTTGGGTTGTTGAACATCTGGACAACGATCAAACACAGATCTTCCGAAAAATCTATGATGGCTTGTATGTTCACATGAAGGATCATTCGATCCCAGAGGCAGTTCTAGTGATTGCTGAGTATCAATACAAGTCCGCTTTTGTTGCCGATCATGAGATCAACATGGTGGCATGTCTTACAGAACTTATGATGAGGTGTGAGTTCAAATGACATACCGACCTTTACCTAAAAATTTAACCATCAAAGAATCTAATATCGAAGGTCTAGGTCTTTTTGCCGTAGATGATATCCCAAAGGAAACTATCTTTGGTATCTCCCATGTCATGAATGTGGAATTTCCAAATGGTTACATTCGGACGCCTCTAGGTGGATTTGTTAACCACTCTACGGAGCCAAATAGTGAATTTTTTAGTAAAGACAAGGGGTTCCCTGCGATAGCAAAGAGTGGTAGTTATCTTTACATGAAAACCATCACTGATGTGAAAAGGGGTGAGGAACTAACGGCATCTTATAAATTGTATGATCCAAAGGAGTTTATAAATGATAATGATTCCAACTAGAGGTAAAGTTATAATCACCCGAGAAACCAAAGGTGAACAAACCACTGAGCATGGTATTGTGTATACCGAAAAGCAGCAGGATTACTGGATCCGTGGCACTGTTGTCGCCATTGGTGAGGGTAAGGTCTATCCAAACGGTCGTGTTCGTGACGCAGAGTTCGAGATCGGTGCATCGGTGATCTACGACATGCGGAAGGTCAATGGTTTTGATGCCTACGATATCGTGGACCTTGATGATATTGTCGGAGTGATTTGTGAATCTGAGTGAGATCCTAAACTCGATCAACCACAACAAGGAGAACATCCTTCGTGAGCGTGACGAGCGAGAGGAGAAGTCCTACGCTCCATTCATCATCACCAAGTCTCTGTCCTACTTTTCTGATACGATCTTCCTGTCCAACAACATGAACTCCATTCCAGGCGTGGACAAGAGAATGCACTACGAGTATTTTCTACACTCCGTCCGCAAGAGAAAGCGATTCAGCAAGTGGCAGAAGAAGCAACAGGATGAGAGACTACCGTGGATAATGGAGTATTACAAGGTATCTCGTAAGAGGGCCGAGGAGTATTTGTCCATCCTGACCGAAGAGCAGATCAAGGAGATTCGAGATCACACCACCTTCGGTGACAAAAATAGTTAAAATCCTACATATTGTGTTCAGTATGGAGGTTTTTAATGGAACATATAGAATTATCTGTGGAAGACTTGGTTGAGATAACACTAGAGGAGGAAGATGATTTTCTCAAGGTGAGAGAAACACTTACTCGTATCGGTGTATCATCACGAACCGAAAACAAATTATATCAGTCTTGCCACATCTTGCACAAGCGTGGAAAATATTACATCGTTCACTTCAAAGAATTGTTCGCGTTGGACGGTTTACCAACGGATATAAGTGAAACCGATTTAGGAAGAAGAAATACCATCACCTCTCTCTTGGAAGAGTGGGGTCTTCTTTCTATTGTAGATTCGTCGAAGGTGAAAGAGCCGAAGGTTTCTCTTGCACAAATCAAAATTATTTCGTATAATGACAAGAGGGATTGGGAACTCGTACCTAAATACCATATAGGTAGGAGAAAGTAAAAAAGGAATCTTTATTATGACAAAAATTGTGGTTAAATTTCCAACTCGATCTCGTCCAGAAAAATTCAAGCAGGTTCTACAGAAGTACATCGACTTCCTTTCGGGGAAACACGAACTTCGTTTCGTCATCACGATGGATGAAGACGATGCTACTATGAACACGCCTGAGATCAAGGAGTGGTTGGACTCTTTGGACATTGATCTCAAGTATAACTACGGACACTCGAAGACCAAGATCGAGGCATGTAATGCCGATCTTGAAGGTGAAGACGGAGACATTCTTGTTCTCGTCAGTGATGACATGGTTCCCTGCCTTGAAGGATGGGACGACATCATCGCCGAGGGATTCAACCAGATCTTCCCTGACTTCTGTGGTGCCATCAAGTTCAACGATGGTCTTCGCGGACCAGATGATCTTCTGATGACACTTCCTGTTCTTGGTTTCCCTGTCTATAGAGCGATGGGTCATCTCTATCATCCCGATTACACTTCTCTGTATTGCGATACTGAGATGACGGCCCTGTTCGCCAAGATGAACATTCTTGCGAAGTCGCCTACTTGCATCATTCGACATGCGTGGGTTCCTGGCGACCACCCCGAAGCCGACGCTCTTCATCAGAGAAACGAGAATGCAGAAATGTACGCTAAGGATGGAGCGATCTATCAGGAGCGAATGAAGATTGATTTTGATATGAATTCAGTGAAGGAGCGTCTCGATGCCGAAAGACCCGTCGCAGATCAAACTTAGTATTCTTATTCTTTCAATTCCTTCTCGGCTACGAGAATACGAAATCCTACAAAATAAACTACTCGCCCAGATTGGTGATCGAGAAGATGTCGAAGTCCTATCGTTCATCGACAACAAGTCTCTTCACATCTACGAGAAGAGAAATGTTCTTCTACAAGCGGCTAGAGGTAGTCACCTGTGCTGGCTGGATGACGATGATGACATCGCCGACAACTACATCTCTCGTCTGACTGAGGTGATTGGCGAAGATCCTTCGTGGGATGTTATCTCGTTCAATCAGGACACATATCTTGACGGAAAGCACGCTCGCGTGTTTTGTGAGATGGGTAATCCACATGATCCCGTTCTTCTAGACGAGAAAGGAAACTACAGGGACACCCTTCGACCACCATACCACTGGTGTTGTTGGAAGACTGAACTTGCCCAGTCCGAGGCATTCGAGGAGTATTATTCTGCTAATGGTCAGTCCTGTGAGGATATTCATTGGCTGATGAGACTCTACCCCAAGGTTCTTCGATCGTACAAGATGGATGACTTCTTGCACATCTATCGTTGGACATCCGAGGGAACAGAATCGGTGGTGACACAATGAAGAAACTGATCACCTTTTCTCTTTGGGGAGACAACCCATTCTACCTTGAGGGTGCCTGCAAGAACGCAGAACTCGCCAAGGAGATTTATCCTGAGTGGATTTGTCGATACTATGTCGCTGGGAAGAACACCCCCAGTGAAGTCATTGAGCGACTGAAGGCGTATGACAACACAGAAGTCGTAGTCATGGACGAAGAGGGTACACCCAATTCAATGATGTGGCGATTCACTGCATGTGACGACGAGGATGTTGAGTGTTTCATTTCCAGAGACACAGATTCTCGTCTGTCCATCAGGGAGAAGGAAGCAGTAGATGAGTGGATGGAGTCCAACAAGAACTTCCATGTCATGAGAGATCATCCCTACCATACCACAGCGATCATGGGCGGTATGTGGGGAATGAAAAGAACTGCTAGAATGAACATGGGACTCAAGATTCAGCAGTTCTTGAATGGGAACTACCACAAAGATGCCAAGGGAGCCGATCAAGCGTTCTTGTGGGGTCTTGTTTGGCCTCTCGCTATGACAGACAATGTTACTCACGATCCTTTCTACACAGAGAACGCACCCTTTCCTACCCCAGAGCGTGATCCGAACGCGATGGTTTACTTTGTGGGTGAGGCAGTGAGAGAAGATGATACTATCTGGTCACAGGCTGATAGGGATGTTCTGGATAAGAAGGAGACTTTGGTATGAACTTTGTGATGTCTTGTAACGATAATCCCACATATTTTGGATTCGCTAAAGTTGTTTGCGAATACTACAAAAAATTGGGATACAAGATTCATTTTGCGTATTTGTCTGACAACGAAAACATTGATGGTCTTGATTGTGATTCTGTATTGAATCTCCGACCTATCCCTGGCTATGATTCTGGTGTGCAGGCAAAACTTGCACGGAGTTATCTCGCATCTACTTTGCCAGATGACTTTTACACACTGCTGGATGTAGATCAGATCTTGATCAACATTAAGTTTGTAGAATCTGGCGTGAATAAGTTCATGCAACTGGAAGAGGAAGCAGACATTCTTGCTTTTGGTGCAAACGCTTACCAAAATACAAGTGAACAGGGAAAGTGGCCCATGTATTTTACCACTGCTAGACCCAGTGGATTTAGAAAACTTTTGGGTTTGAATGATGAGTCTACTTTTGAAGATTTGCTTGTAACATACTCCAAGATAGAAGATCCTATTGACTCAAAGGAACAAACGAGTAACCCGTTCGATCGGTTTTCTGATGAGTCGTTGTTTAGATATTGTTCTATTAGGAATGATATAAAGTTGGCTAATATAGATCTACCTAACTTTATCCAGATGAGATATGCTCACAGAATAGATAGATCACCTAACACTATGGTGTCGTTTGGTTTGCCTGATTTTGACATGAATTTTTGGAACCAAACAAAATTGACAGACACCCAACGAGAAATGATAGCCAAAGGATTTTTTGTTGACTCGTTTCCCGCTAGACCCTACGAACAACACCAGTCCTTGATTGATGAAATTATAGCCGAGTCAATCGGGTTTAATATGAAAATCGCACTGGAGTCAATATGACAGACAGATTTGATATGTTCTTACACCAAGAATTTAGTTTTCTTTTGCATGTCGGAATACCTCACATGAACTATGCTGTGGAAAATTTACCACACCTTGATGTTCATACACATTCTCTCCCCGAGACATCCTGTTTTTACTTTTGGTCAAAAAATCACCACGACGATTTAGAACTAGAGCAATTTACACGCACAGCCCCATGCGGTAAAAAGATCACCGTTGAACCTGCCGACAGTGGTCAGATGGCAAACTATTGGAATGCCGTTGGTGTTGGGTATCATGACTATTATAAACACGATACTAAAATGCAGAGGGTTTCATTTCCCGACTTCAAGTCACACTTTTCGAAACTTGCAAAAGAGTGCGGTATGAATGAAAGATTTGATAAACCCTTGGTGGTTATAAACAACAAATATAGCAAAGAGCATGGGCTTAATCCAGTTAATGTAATAGACAATGATTGCATCTCTAAAATTTACAATGAGTTTAAAGATACGCATACCATTATTTACTTCAGACCAGAGTCTAGTACCAAGGGATATGTGCAAGACGACAACCTAATTATGGAATGGAACGACAAGCATCTAATAAAAGAAAACCACCATGAAATGATAGTTGATACCGATCTTTTTGTGCAATACCCTCATCTAAATTATAACGAATTGCAGTGTATGATGCATTCTTTATCAGATATACACTTCAGCACTCCCGGTGGTAATGCCATAATTGCATCATACTTTGGTGGTGTGAACATAATAATAGGAGCGATGGCATCAGAGCAGAAAGGTTACTGGGGCGATCGTTCGATATGGAAAACGGATTCTAAATTAAAAGATATAAGTGGTGCTAAAATAGTAGGAATGGGAGTCGATGCGTTTTTAGAATGTACAGAATCGGAATGGGAGAGTTGGTTTGAACATTGATAAAATTTTAATTCTTGGATCAACATATTTAACCGAGTTGGTCGTCGATGAATTGAAATCGAACAACTTTAACTTGATAGGATATGTTCCCAACTCTATCAGATCCACGGTCCCGGGAAATGTTTCACTGGAAAAAACCACTATTAATTGTGATTATGATTTAGCCATATCTGTTCAGTACGATTCTCTCATAAAATCAAACTCAAAAACATTCAACCTTCACACGGGATTGCTGCCTGAATTTGGAGGACTTGATATTCTTAGACATACATTGAATGAGGGAAAGAGGGAACAGGGACTAACATTCCATAGAATGACAGATGAATACGATCATGGACCCATAGTTAGTAAAATAACATATCCAGTGCTACCAGAGGACACAGAAACAAGTCTATATATTAAGCAATGTTCAATAGCACCTTCCTTTGTGGTTTCTTGCTTAAAACTAATCGCAGGCATGAGTGTGGAGAGTGTAGGTAAATGTATTATAGAACGCCCTAGAATATTAGAGCGTGAATACAAAGTAGATCCAATTGATGTGAAGGAATTATACAATGAAAGTAATTGATAGAGATTTGAAAAATATAGTATCGAAATTGTCAGGCGAAGAATTAGAAAGATTTAAAAACAAAAACATTTTTATATCAGGGACGAACGGATTTTTAGGGCGTTGGTTTCTCTCTTTCTTTGATTATCTAAACAAAAATGTATACACCAAGTCCGAGTCATGCACAGTTATACATGGGGACACCAATAGTTTAGATATTACTAACTCTAATTTTTCGGAGTCTATTCCGAAGTGTCATTTTTATATCAATGGTGCCGGGATAGCCTCACCGAAATGGTACAAGAAGCAACCATTTAAAACTTTAGATGTTTCTTATACGGGAACGGTTAATGTGTTTAATAAGGCTCTTATGGACGAGGCAGAGTCTGTTATGGTGTTTTCATCCAGTGAGGTCTACGGTGATCCACCCGCAGAACATATTCCAACACCAGAAACATACACAGGACAAATTCCAACCATGAGTAGCAGGAGTTGTTATGATGTTGGTAAACTTGTTATAGAAACCCTCTCCGATATTTTTTACAACGAACAAAACCTACCCGTGAAAATCATCCGTCCTTTTAATCTATACGGACCATACATGAGATTGGATGATGGGAGAATGATGGCAAATCTATGCAAGAGTCTTGCAGAAAATGATATCATGTCTGTCTACGGGGACGGAAAACAAACTAGAACATATTGCTATGTTGCTGATGCCATATTGCTTATGATTAAAGTGCTTTTATCCGATTCAAACGGGGAGGTGTTTAATGTAGGTAGTGAGGATATAGAAATGTCTGCATATGATGTATGTAAAACATCCTATGAAATTTTAGATGGCAATATGGATAATCTTAGGATCATAGAACACCCATCTTTTTATCCAAAGGACGAACCCAACAGAAGAAAACCAGACATCTCAAAAATTGTATCTAAGTTTGGAAACAAACCCTCCACCTCGTTTGAGGATGGGATTAAAAATACTTACGAATATGTCTTGACTAAGTACAAGAACAGCGAGTATAATTTATATTATGGTGGAACGGTGTTCGCCGATTGAGGATTTTAAAATTATGATACCATTGATGAAAGTGTATGTCCCCGAAAACATAGGCGAAACATTACAGGATGTATTCGATACTGGTTTTGTTACCGAAGGGGATTACTCAGATGAGTTTGAGAAAAAACTAGGAGAGTATATTGGTAATCCAAATACATGTCTGGTGAATTCATGTACCAGTGCTTTACACCTAGCGGCACATATGCTAGATCTTTCCTCTGATGATGAAGTGATAACTACTGCCATGACATGCATGGCAACAAATGAACCATTCTATCATACAGGAGCGAATCTTGTCTTTGCTGATATCAATCCAAAGACAGGAAATATATGTCCAGATAGTATCAGAGAAAAGATTACTGAAAAAACAAAAGCGATCATAGTTGTGCATTGGGGTGGACAGCCATGTGACATGGAAGAAATATTAGATATCGCAGAAAAAAATGACATCAAGGTTGTGGAGGATGCCGCACACGCACTCCGATCAGAATATAAAGGTAAAAAGATCGGCAATCATGGAGATTATATTTGTTTTTCTTTTCAAGCAGTTAAACATTTAACCACCGTGGATGGGGGTGCAATCGTATGTAAGTCGGAGGAAGATGCAACTAGAATTAGAAAGTTGAGATGGTTTGGATTAGACAGACAATTCAAATGTGCATCTAGGTGGGAGCAGGACATACCAGAGTGTGGGTATAAGTTTCACATGAATAATATTAATGCCGTCATAGGATTGCGTCAACTGGAAACAATAGATCAGTTAATAGATAAACATATATCAAACGCAAGATATTTTAGAGACAATATCGATAATCCAAACATTACAATTATGGATAGTTATTCAGACAGAGTATCTTCTTCTTGGTTGTTTAGTGTCTTAGTAGAAGACAAAAAAGATTTTAGAAAATACATGATGGACAATGGAATCGCAACAGACTCTGCTCATGTTAGCAATTTGCGATATAGTGTTTTTGATAAGTTCAAGAAAAATGATTTGCCTGGTTTGGATTTTTTTGATTCTAAAATGATGAATGTCCCATGTGGTTGGTGGTTAACAGAACAAGATAAAACTAAAATTGTGAAAGTATTAAACGAATATAAACTATAAGGAATTATAATGGAATTACCTCAAATTACATTGTGCATGATTGTAAAGAACGAGAAGGACATTATCCTTGAGTGTCTAAACTCTGTTTATAAGTACATCGATCGCTACGACATTACCGACACTGGTTCGACTGACGGAACTCAGGAGATCATCAAGAACTTCTTTGAGGAAAAAGGAATCCCTGGCGAGGTCTATCAGTCTGACTGGAAGGGCTTCGGTGATCATGGTGGTAAGATTGGATCACGAACCGAGTCGCTTAGAAACTGCGACGGTAAGGCTAAGTATGCGTGGGTCATCGACGCAGACGACTTCATTTTTGTAGGAGAGAAGGGATTTGCTTGGCCTGAGGTAATGGATGCTACCTCCTATGTTCTTCGCATTCAGCGTGGGGATTTTGTTTGGTGGCGTAATCAGGTGTTCAAGACTGGTGCCGATGTCAACTGGCGTTATATCGGTGTTCTTCACGAACATGCAGACTGCGACATCAAAGAGGGAAGAGAAACTCGCAAGGTAGAGGGTGACTACTACATTGAAGCCCGAACTATGGGTCATGAGCGAAACCAGACTCAGGATCCTATTCAGAAGTATTCGAGAGACGCAGAGATTCTAGAGGAGGCCCTGAAGGACGAGCCAGAGAATCATCGCTATATGTTCTACCTTGCACAGTCGTACTTTGATTCGCAACAGTGGGACAAGGCGATGGAGGCTTACAAGAGACGAGTTGTCGCTGGTGGATGGGAAGAGGAGCAGTGGTACTCTGCGTATCGCATGGCAATCATCTCGTCGATTACAGACAAGCCATTTACTGAACAATCTCAACTCTATCTTCAATCATATGCCCTGCGTCCCAGTAGAGCAGAACCTCTTTGGCAACTCGCAAGAATTCACAGACAAGAAAGAAACGAGCCAAGGATTGGTTATCTTTACGCCAAGACTGCTTGCGAAATTAACTATCCCGAGGGAGATATTCTGTTCATCTCTGGTGATGTATATGCATGGCAAGCATTGGATGAATTTGCTGCGTGTGCTTTTTACACTCACGATTTTCAGCGGGGATACGCTGCTTGTGTTGAATTGCTTAAGAATGATCGTGTCCCCGAAACAGAAAAGCAAAGAATCATGCAAAATGCAGAAGTCTACAAGCAAAAACTGATGGAGATTCATCAGCAGCAACAACAGATGCAGGAGGCGTTGAAAGCAGATAATCAAAAGAAAAAAGAAATGGCAGAAAAGCGAAGAGAGAAGCAAAAAGCCATGAAGAGAAAAAAGCAACAGAAGGCAAAACGATAAATAGAGTATAATCTGAGGAGAATCCATGACAACTGGACCTAACGAAATACTCTTGAAGAGAAGTGACACGGCATCAAGTGTGCCTGGTCATACCGCCATTTCATTCGGTGAGGTTGCTATCAATGCGTCCGATGGAAAAATGTTCTTCCGCGAACAGACAGGGGGAACCACTACTGGGAATGTATGGACTGTTGCTGGTTCCACAAACGAAAACTTTGTTGTTAGTGTTAACGGAGAGACGGGTGCTGTTACAGTAGAGCCTGGTGGAGTCACTTCATTCGCGGGATTCACAGGAGCAGTAGCAGCGGGTGTTACCACCAATCAGATTCTGTTCCACAATGGTCTTGGTATCACTGGATCAGAAGACTTCACCTTCGACGGAACCGATGTTGCACTAGGAGGCCAGGGTCACTTCGACGGTGCTATGGTTGGTCCTCAGCAGAAGAAAATCAAGGCAGACGAAGCACTCGCCGTTGGTGATCCAGTCTACATCACAGGTAATGTTGGAGCATCTGATCGCGTAACTGTTGCAAAGGCAGACGCATCTGATTCTGCAAAGATGCCTGCTGCGGGTATTGTATCGACTGCTTTCTCTACGAACGACGAAGGTTTTATGACCATCGGTGGCAGTATCGACCAGTTCAATACTGCGGGGTATACATCCAATGACGAACTCTATGTTTCTCCAGGCGGTGGTCTGACTCTAGAGAGACCTAGTAGCGGATCTGATCTAGTCCAGAAGGTTGTGAGAGTCGGTAGAGTGGATGCTTCCACGGGAACAATTATTGTCACTGGTGCAAACAGAGCGAACGATGTTCCCAACCTTCTCCATGCAAGAGCGGGTATCTCGATGGATGCTGGTGGTATCACCTTCTCCGATGGAACCTTTCAGTCAACTGCCGCAAAAACTTCTTATGTTGCAGGTTTTCTTTATGATGGTCGTGGTTCAAATGTTGCAGCAGAAACCAAAACTGGTGTTATCAGACCAGTAGAAAAGGCTTCAACTGTCACGGATCTTTCTATAAGATTACCAGATGGTGCAACAGGTGGCACCGTTACGGGTTTCATCTTCAAGGTAGGTTCTGATTTGATTGGAGTTTCTGGTGCTTCCCTCAACAGCAACAAGACTCAGATCGCTCACATTACCGTGGCCGATGGAGTATTTGGTGCAACTGGAGGAACCTTAGACTCAACATCACTTTCCAGCGGAGACTTGCTTTTCGGTGGTGTCACTGGTGCAGGACTGCCAGGTGCCGTGCAGTTGTTCGTAAACTATGAGGGTTGATATATGACGGGGAGAATATTTTATATTGATCCGCTAAATGGTTCTGCCTCGAACGATGGAACTACATCTGGAACCCCAGGTGGGGGTGTCGGACCCTTTTCCTCCCTCGCAGATGTTCTTTGGGACGGTGATGCAGATCCCGCAACTTATGGTGGAACTGGCGATGTTTACTATCTGATTGCATCTACGGGAGATGTCATATCTGCTGACGCAACAAAAGGCAACTACCACAACTATTCTTTTGAAGCCGATGTTACTAGATGGGGACATAATGTTTACAACAATTATTTTCATATTACACCTAATGGTGGTCCAGCAACATTTATCGGTGTTAATACAAATTTAGAGGAAGATGGAACTCGTTACGAAATACTTTGGGATCCGTATGATCCAGCAGACACGGATGTTACAAATAACAACAGAGAGTTTTTTGATCAGAATGGGGTGGGTGAATGTTTTCGTAACATAACATGGAACAATATCGCTCAAGAATATGCTGGGAAGTTCTACGCATTCACCAGTGGTGGAGATGGATTCTATTTCATTAACTGTAAATGGGACTGGAGTGGTCCTTTTAATAATCATGGTAACTATCCTTTATTCGCATCAGTTAACCCGTCTAATTCATTTAAACATTGTGAATTTATTGGGCCAGGTAAAGATGTATCAACACCAAGAGATTGCATACAGAAGATGGGTGCCCAGTATGGTCAGCATAATTATGTTATTGGTTGCGTGTTCACTGGATGGAAAGATGCATATCAGCACGCAAGTTCCCCTGATAGTTTTTATGGAAACCTAATTTATAGTTGTGACCGTGGTTTTGTTTTTCCAGATCAGGGAACTGGTAAATCAACAGGACTTTATATTGCCAATAATCTTTTTTATAATATAGATGGTGATGCAATACACATTGGAAATGCAACAAATAAGTTTTCGCCAGTAATTATCAATAACTTATTTGTAGACATCGGAGCATACGCAGTTAATTCTGACTCTTCTTATGAACCACAATATCCTCTATCCTTTGCAATTCGTAAAAATGTATTTCAGAATTGCACTTCTGGTACTATTGGTCCGAATGTTCTGGCGTGTGATGGCGGGATACATAATGGGTTCACTGGTGACGGATCCTTGGGTGGGATTTCAGAAAATGTTTCTATTACAGGATTAACTCTAGAAATAGATTCGACAACACATGGAGTAACATTACAATACTTCCCAACATCGGCTTTAGGTATAACTGGAACCTTTGGTATTGGTGCAATATCTAGTGGTGCTGGATTCCTGAACAGCGGAACATCTGGCGCAGCAGGTGGAACAGAAACGGAACAAGCGAGGGTAACATCATGACCGTCTACTATGTTGATCCAATCAACGGGGATAGTGCAAACTCAGGAACCGCAAATAACGATGCGTTTTCCTCGGTTGCTGAATTATTCGATGGGACTTTGGTTGGAGGACTAGTTCTCGGTGATCTGGTCAACTTGATGGCGAGCGGCACCGATGCTGGAACTGATGAAATAGGACAGTCCACTGGTTTCGGGAATCAGGCAAATGCATCTGCCAATCACGGAAGCACCGCATCAGTCATTATATTTCGATCCGTTAATTCCTCCACTCTCGCTCAAGACGGCACACAATATGTCTTGGGTTGTAGAAATGACTCTGCGACCAATTGCACATTCGGTGAATTGGAAGGGTTTCATTTTCACAACATCGCGTTTGTTGGTGGTGTGGGTACTTTTACGAGTGGTAGTATCTGTTCTGCCTTTCTCAACTGTGAATTTACAGATCAAGCAGGTGGACTGGACTACGGAACATTTACTAGACCATTCGGTTCTATGGATAATGCTAGTCACTTGTTTAGAAACTGTAAGTTTATAAAGAGAGGCAGTTCTAATGCTTTTGCGAGAGTCACGAATCGTATGGGTAGCGTTAATACTGGAAGCGTAAATCTTGATGCGTGTGAAGTTATAAACTTAGATCAAGGTATTAGAGACTTTAGGGGTGGGGGTCTTCATAATTGTAGATTTAAAGACATAGATGACTATTCAATACTATTTGAAACCAGATCCAGCCGAGATGGTCTGCATGTATTAGTAAATAATATATTTGATAATATTGGAACAGATTGTTTTGATATAGAGCCAAAAAGATCATCAACTGAGTTGAATCACCCCAAAGCGGGAAACTTTTATGGTAATTTGTATAATGACATAGGCGGGTACATATACAAATACACAAGTGGATCCGCGACTGAAATTAATCCCAGAGCAGATTCAAGAAGAAGAGACGGGAAACTTCACTGGGAGGGTGAGGTATATCAAAATGTAACATCTGGTGTTCATAGTCTACCTTTCGGAGCGACATGGGATAGGTGGGGATGGTCAACAAAAGGTGGATATGGACCTACCGCAGCATCGTTTGGATTGACTCACGATGGTAATGGGTCGGACCTGGGCATTGCGTTCGGCGATACACTTTTGTTTAATCACTTCAGCACCTCTGCTGGTCTTGGTGTGATGCTTAAGGCATTTACTCAACTAGCGGGTGGATCAGTTCCAGAGTTTGGTGATGTGTTTTAGTATAAATATAATCGTATCGAATTAAAGGAGATATCATGTCTATTACAGGACCAGAAGAAATTAAGTTTGTCAACGAATACATCCGACCCATGTGCGAAAACCTTCGTTACATGTGCGCAAGAGGTAAGGATTGGAAAGTAAAGTGGGATAGTGGCTTGAGTGCAGGTTTCCCCAACGATGCCTCTGTCGTTGAAGACGGAAGAGAGTCTCAGGGTATTAGTCGTTTGACTGGTGCAGACATTAACGCTGTCGCTGTTGTATTCAACACTCTTCTCGGAGACATCGACGCGGCAGCAGAAGTAGCGATCAACAAGCCTTGTGTTCGACCTCTTCTTTATGATCCAAGCGATACCTGATTAATACTTGACAACTCTTATTTTCCTTGTATAATCCATACAAACCATGTGGAGATTCTATACCTATGTCAGAGACTATGAAGATTTACAAGTTATACCCCAATGTCTTGCCTCTCAAGCAGTCCACCAATGAGGCTGCATGTCGAGACATTCACGCACACCTTCGTGCGCCAGTCCCACCCGAGGACAAGCCCGCAGTCATCCGCGAGATTCAGTGGTTCGATTGCTACAATCAACTACACAAGACGATGCCCGATGTGACCTTCGTCAATGATGTTCCCGAGACTTCGTTCGAACTTGGTCCAAAGTGCCGAGCGTTGATCCCGACTGGTATGATATTTCACATGGGGGTTGAGTTCTCTGCACGACTTCATCCTCGATCGGGTATGGCGTGGAAGAATGGTATCACTCTGATCAATGCAGAGGGTGTGATTGATTCGGACTACGACAAAGAAGTATTCGTCCCTCTTTACAACACTACAAACATGCCTTTCAAGATTACGCATGGAGATCGGATTGCACAGGTTGAGTTTATTCAGCCATACCGCTCAGTGAGTTACATTACCTACACAGAAGCCACACCAACTAGAGATCGAGGATCTAACCGCAAGGGTGGCTTTGGATCAACTGGAGTTTGACATGACACGCGATGAACTTCTTCGTTATCATAATGACATTTGTAAAGAGGCACAAGAACTCATGTCTCTTAAGAACCGAGACTATGCCGGCAAAGGAGGTAAAACACCTTTTGCCAATTTTACTCGCGTAGAGTCAATGGGCGTATGCTCGACGGAACAAGGCTTTCTTGTGAGACTGACTGACAAGATGAGCCGTTTATCTTCTTTTGTAGATTCTGGGAAGATGCATGTTGAAGATGAAAGTTTTCGTGATACAATAGTGGATGTAATCAATTACATGGTGCTGCTCTCGGCATACATCCACGACAAGGGGAGTGAATGACTCAAACTTTCTATACGAATGTTGCCGTAAAAGGCTCTAAGATTCTCTATCGAGGCTTTCAAAATGGACAACCCGTAACTTTCAAGATTCCCTACAAGCCTACAATCTTTTTGCCCACACAAAACACTTCGGAATGGACAACACTATCAGGTGAACCCGTCGAACCTTTTGTTGCTGGGAACATGTACGAGACCAAGAAGTTTCTTGAGAAGTATCGTGATGTTTCTGGATTTGAGATTCATGGTGTGACGGACCCTGTTTTCCACTTCATTGGGGACGAGTTCCCCGATGAGGTGGACTTTGATTTCAATCGTCTCAAAGTGGCGAATATCGACATCGAAACCACCGCAGAGAGCGGTTTCCCTCAGATCGACAACCCGACCGAGAAGATCATCGCCGTCACCGTGGATTTTGGTGGTGGTGATGTTCACGCTTTCGGTGTTGGGTCGTTCCGCGTTGATGGTGCCAAGTGTTGGGAGTATGACGACGAGCGAGAGATGCTTCTCGCGTTCCTTGCCCTGTGGGATCAGGAGCGTCCAGACATCGTGACTGGTTGGAACATTCGGTTCTTCGATATTCCATATCTTGTCAGCCGTATGAAGAAACTGTTTGTTGAAGGCGAATACAAGTTGCTCTCGCCGTGGAAGGAGATCCGCGACAAGTATGTTCAGAAAATGAATCGTGAACATCTTGTCTATGAACTCGTCGGTGTTGCGACTCTCGATTACTATGAACTGTATCAGACATTCACCTA
>Ga0213858_10000427_pt1 | contig 20270 bp, 21 predicted proteins | sample PICome_FD_160122 | JGI IMG/M metagenome (GOLD analysis project Ga0213858, IMG submission 160122) | Coastal seawater microbial communities near Pivers Island, North Carolina, United States - PICO245 | ecosystem: Environmental > Aquatic > Marine > Coastal | place: USA: North Carolina | collected... | reverse complement strand
GCGAATCTCACCGGTGATATGGGGGATCACCTGCACTGTGCCGCCGTTGTAGTCACCCCGACGCTCCTTGTTGATCACCGATTGGTAGATCGAGCCCGTGGTCACGCTGTTGAGCCGCGACATCGCTGTGTCGGTGAAGCGCTCGTAATGGCCCAGGTCGAGGTCGGTTTCGGCGCCGTCTTCCGTGACGAACACCTCGCCATGCTGAAAGGGGCTCATCGTGCCCGGATCCACATTCAGATAGGGATCCAGCTTCAGGATCGAAACGTTGTAGCCGCGGGATTTGAGCAGGCGTCCCAGGCTGGCGGCCACGATTCCCTTGCCGATGCTGGAGACCACTCCACCCGTGACGAAGACGAATTTGGCCATGACCCCCCGGGCGATTCTTCAATGTACCGAGCGCTCAAAAGGCCCCCGTACTCAGCTTTCCAGCAGGCTGCGCAGCATCCAGGCGGTTTTCTCGTGAATCTGCAGCCGCTGCGTGAGCAGATCGGCCGTGGGTTCATCACTGGCGGCATCGGCCAGGGGAAACACACTGCGGGCCGTGCGGGCCACCGCCTCATGGCCTGCCACCAGTTCGCGCACCATGTCGAGCGCGGCCGGCTGCTGATCCGCTTCCTGGATTGAGGCCAGCCCGGCCAGGGTGCTGCCGCCATGGGGAGCGACCACGCCAAGGGCTCGGATCCGTTCGGCGATCACGTCGAGGGCGTTCCAGAGCTCGGTGTACTGCTCCATGAACATCAGGTGGAGCGTGTTGAACATCGGGCCGGTCACGTTCCAGTGAAAGCCGTGGGTCTTGCCGTAGAGCACATAGGTGTCGGCCAGCAGGCGGCTGAGCCCGGCGGCAATCTCCTCACGCTGGCTGGCGGCAATGCCGATGTCGATCGTGGGAGCGCTGGCCATGTCGGGTTCGACGGTCTGAATCCTTGTTAGCGCCGATGGGCCGCTTCCGCTCAGGAATCCAGACCCTGGATGTAATCGCGCACCTTGCAGCGCCGCTGGGGCTGGCGCAATTTGAGCAGGGCCCGGGTTTCGATCTGTCGCACCCGTTCGCGCGAGAGGGCCATCGTTTCACCAATCTGCGCCAGGGTGCAGGGGGTGTCGTCTTCCAGCCCGAAGCGCAGCCGGATCACCGCCGCTTCCCGGTCTGTGAGTTCATCGAGCAGGTGCTCCAGATCGTGATGCAGGGCATCGCGGGTCAGTTCCTGCTCCGGGGTTGCCTTGCCGTCTTCCAGCAGATCACCAAGCTGGGTGTCCTGTTCCTTGCCCACCCGCAGCTCCAGAGACACCGAGCGCGGCACACGCATCAGGGTGAGACGCACGGTCTCTTCGCTGAGCCCCAGCTTCTGGGCCAGGTCGGTGAGGGTGGCGATCCGGCCTTCCTGACTGGCGATCTCCTGCTGCACCCGTTTGATCCGGTTGAGCTTTTCGGTGACATGCACCGGCAGGCGGATCGTGCGGCTCTGGGTGGCAATCGCCCGGGTGATGCCCTGGCGAATCCACCAGTAGGCATAGGTGCTGAAGCGGAAACCGCGGGTGGGGTCAAATTTCTCCACCGCCCGCTCCAGGCCCAGTGTGCCCTCCTGCACCAGATCCAGGAGCTCAAGACCGCGCTGCTGATACTTTTTCGCCACCGTCACCACGAGGCGCAGGTTGGCAGCGATCATCCGGTCGCGCGCGCGGCGTCCATCGCGCAGCTGGGCTTTGAGCGTGCGTGGCTCCAGGTCGATCAGGCGGCTCCAGGTGCCGTAGCCCTCGTTCAGAATCGTCTGCAGCTCGGCGACGCTCATCCCTGCCGCCCGGGCCCATTCCTGGCGGGTCGGCCAGTGGCAGTGGTGATTCGCCTCCCGCTGCTGCAGTTCCTCCAGTTCCAGCAAACGGCGCAGAATCGGATGCGCTTCCGCCAGCTCCCGTTCCTGCCGCAAGAGCTGCTCCCGGCGTTGCACCTGCCGGGCCAGCAGCACCTCCTCCTCATTGCTGAGCAGGTTCACCCGGCCGATGTCCTGGAGATACAGGCGCAACAGATCGTTTCCAGCTCCGGCGCGACTCCGGCTGACGCCGGTCGATCGTTCGCTTGTGGTCAACAGCCGTACGCCTGAATGCCTTCAGGGTTTCGCTGGATCGCTGCCGGTGGCTGGAATGAGCGGAATCTATTCGGGATCCACCCAGGTGCTGGCCACGTGCAGCTCTTCGAGCTGGCGCTCGGAGACGCTGGCGGGTGCTGCGGTCATCAGGCAACGGGCCTGCTGGGTTTTCGGGAAGGCGATGGTGTCGCGGATCGATTCCTCGCCAGCGAGCAACATCACCATGCGATCGAGGCCGAAGGCCAGGCCTCCGTGTGGTGGCGCCCCCATGTCGAGGGCGTCGATCAGGAAGCCGAACTGCTCCTTCGCTTCGGCTTCCGGCAGGCCGATGGTCTGCAGCACCTGGCGCTGCAGGGCTGAATCGTGGATGCGCAAGGAGCCGCCGCCCAGTTCGAGGCCGTTGAGCACCAGGTCGTAGGCCTGGGCGCGGGCGCCGGGCAGGGCGTCGGCCCAGGCGGCCGGATCGCTGCCGAGATCGTTGCCGTTGGGCGCACAGAAAGGGTGATGCAGCGCTTCGAGCCGGTGTTCATCGGCGTTGAACTCGAACATGGGGAAATCCACGATCCAGAGGAAATTCCACTGATCGTTGTTGCGATCCGCTGGCACCAGGCCCAGCTCTCTGGCCAGGTACTGGCGCACCCGATCCAGGGCTTTGTTCACTGTGGCGGTGTCGCCGGCGCCGAACAGCAGCAGGGTGCCGGCCTCGGCGCCGGTGCGCTGGAGCAGCTCCTGCTTTTGCTCTTCAGAGAGATTGTCTTTGATCGCACCGATCGTGTCGATCTCGCTGCCTTCGCGCACCCGGATGAAGGCGAGGCCGCCGGCGCCCGCCTGCTGGGCCTCACTGAACACATCGCCACCGGGTTTGATGCGCACATTGCTCACGGCGTCGTTGCCACCGGGCACCGCGATGCATTTCACCGAACCGCCGGCCTTGACGGCACCGCTGAACACCTTGAAGCCCATGCCGGCCACGATGTCGCTCACATTGGTGAGCTCTATGCCGTAGCGGGTGTCGGGCCTGTCGGTGCCATAGCGCTCCATGGCGTCGTGCCAGGTCATCCGCGGGAAGGGGCGGGGCAGCTCCACGCCCTTCACGGCCTTCCAGATGCTGCAGATCAGGCGTTCGTTGAGATCGAGGATCTCGTCCTGATCCATGAAGCTCATCTCCATGTCCAGCTGGGTGAATTCCGGCTGCCGATCGGCGCGCAGGTCTTCGTCGCGGAAGCAGCGGGCGACCTGGTAATACCGCTCGATGCCACCCACCATCAGCAGTTGCTTGAACAGCTGGGGCGACTGGGGCAGGGCGAACCACTCACCGCCACACACCCGACTCGGCAGGATGTAGTCGCGAGCGCCCTCCGGGGTGGAGCGTGTCAGCACCGGGGTCTCCACCTCGATGAACCCCTCGTCTTCAAGGAAGCGCCGCGCGGTCTGGATGGTATGGGCGCGCAGGCGCAGGTTGTCGTTCATGCGCTTGCGGCGCAGATCGAGATAGCGATGGCGCAGGCGCAGTTCCTCGCGGGTGTTTTCCTCGTCGTGAATCGACACCGGGAAGGGCAGCGTGCCCTTCACACCATTGAGCACGGTGATGCTGCTGGCCAGCACCTCCACATCACCGGTGGCGAGGCGTTCATTCCGCGACTCTTCAGGTCTGGCGCGCACCGTGCCGCCCACCTGCAGCACGGATTCGCTGCGCAGATGCTCCGCCACGGCAAAGGCATCCGCGCCTAGGTCGGGATCCACCGTCACCTGAATGGTGCCGCTGCGGTCGCGCAGGTCGATGAAAATCACACCACCGTGATCACGGCGACGGTCCACCCAGCCGCAGAGCTGCACCTGGTCGTCGATCTGCTGCTTGCGCAGGTCGCCGCATCCGTTGCTGCGCATGGGAGCCGTTGATGGTGGGAGAAAGGCGAGTTTCCCACAGGGCCCCCACCGGGTCCTGGCTCAGCCCGGGCGCCGATAGAAGGGTCGCTTCACCACCGTGGCGGGTTGATGTTGGCCTCGGATCTCCACGGCTAGATCGGTGCCCACGCGGGCCAGAGAGCGGCTCACGTAGCCGAGACCGATGCCAGCTTCCAGCGTTGGTGACCAGCCGCCGCTGGTGATGGTGCCCACGGGTTGGCCGTCGTGCAGGATCGGATAGCCATGGCGTGGAATCGCCCGTCCTTCCAGGCGCAGTCCCACCAGGCGTCGCTCGCTGCCCTGCTCGACCTCTCGCTCCAAGGAATCGCGGCCGATGAACGGCACCGGGTTCTCCAGGTGCACCAGCCAGCCGAGCCCCGCTTCCAGAGGGCTGGTGTTCTGATCCATGTCCTGTCCATAGAGATGCATCGCCGCTTCCAGGCGCAGGCTGTCGCGTGCACCCAGGCCGCAGGGGCGCACACCGCGCTCCAGGAGCTGTGACCAGAGGGCCCGACCCGCTTCGCGCGGCAGCAGCAGTTCAAAACCGTCTTCACCGGTGTATCCCGTGCGCGCTGCCAGCACCCTGGTGGACTCGGGTGTCAGGCCGCTGATCTGTAGCCAGCGGTGGCCGAAGCGCGGCAGTTCCTGCAGATCGTTACCGGAGAGTGCTTCCAGATGCTGCCTGGCTTCCGGTCCCTGCAGGGCGAGCAGGAGGCCATCGTCTTTGGCATCGCTGAGGTTGATCCCGGCTGGTTCCAGGTGTTCGCGCAGCCAGGCGGTGTCACTGGCTGCGCAGGCCGCATTGATCACAAGAAGAAGAGCGCCATCCTCGAGGTCGTACACGATCAGATCGTCGAGAATGCCGCCGTGGGCGTTCAACAGCACGGTGTAGCAAGCCTGGCCGGGCCCGATCCGATGCAGGTCGCTTGGCACCAGGCCCTGGAGCGCATCCTTGGGATTGGCCCCGTCCAGCCGCAACACGCCCATGTGGGAGATGTCGAACAGACCCGCCGCCTCGCGGACGGCCCGGTGCTCCGCCAGCAGACCGGAGAATTGCAAGGGCATCTCCCAGCCAGCGAAGGGAACCATGCGAGCCCCAGCCGCCAGACAGAGGTCGTGCAGGGGCGTGCGCTTCAGCTCCATTCAACCGTTGATGCGTTGTGCGGTGATCCTATGGATTGCCGGACCTTAATGCCTGAAAGTGGAAGCAAAGGCGCAGATTTGTGGCTTCGACTGGTTCGCTTTTTTGACCGTCCTTACCCTGAGTGCTCTTGATCTGTCTGTTTGGCCGACGTCTGCTGCCACAGCTGTCTCCATTGCGCCGCAAGCGGGTTGGCTGCAGGGGCGGAAGGTGGCTGGTGTCGCTTGCGGCGGTTGCCGGTGCATGCAGAACTGGCTCGCGTTGCCTGGTGTCATCATTGGACGGCCAGGCCCCCCGAATTGCCCCGGTTGCAGGCATTGGAGCCTGCAGAGTTCCGGGCTGACGTGCAGCTGGAACTCGACCAACGCCCTGTGCCGGTGGCGGCCGGAGTGGATGGATGAGTCGAAATCCTGAAGAAAAGCGAAAGGATCGACGGATACCGGGGCTCTGTGCTCCATGCGACCCCGCCCAACTGGTGTGTTCGTGAGGATGGAAGTTCGCCCATGAACTACGACGCGTTGATTGCCACCAGCACCCTGCCATCGCCGGTGGAGTTGATCGCAGAACACGATCACGCCGATCGGCTCACCTTTCCCACCGGCGGTGTGCTCTTCCGTCGTGGCGAGATGGTCAAGGCGGTGTATGCCCTCGAACAGGGCCTGGTGGAGCTGTCCGCACCGCTCGACGGGCGGCTTCGTTACAGCCGTGGTGAGGTGTTCTTTTTCGAGGATCTGGCCCGCCAGCGTGTGCATCACAGCCGCGAGGCCAGGGCGCTGACGCCTGTTTCGGTGGTGCGTCTGCCCCGCGCCACCTTTCTGGAGCTGATTCACCGGCATCCCACGATGGTGATCAGCCTGCTGGAACGCCAGCACGCCCGCCTGCGCGAGCAGCGGCTCGATGCCTGCCATTACTACTGATGCAGCAGCATCAGGAGGCTGCGCACCACTTTGCTCGCCAGCACGCTGCTCACGCCTGAGGGATCCAGCTGGGGTGCCAGTTCCACCACGTCGGCTGCCACCAGGTTGTGGTGACGCAGTTCCGCCACCAGTTCGGCGAAGTCGCTCCAGAGGAATCCCCCCGGCTCGGGAGTTCCGGTGCCGGCCATCACCGCTGGATCAAACCAGTCGAGATCGACAGTGAGATAGAGGGGAATCCCCCGCAGCGGTTGCAGCGCCTCGTGCATCCGCTCGCGGGCGATCAGGCGTCCGGTCTGACGGAGCTCGAGGAACTCCTCACGCGTGCCACTGCGGATGGCGATCTGCAGCAGCTGCTGACTGGGAAGCACCTCGAGGCAGCGGCGCATCGCGCAGGCATGGCTGTGGTGGGCACCCAGCCAGTCGTGGCGCAGATCGGCGTGGGCATCGAGCTGCACCAGCACCAGATCGGGATGCTTGTCCGCCACTGCCGCCACGGCGCCGGAACTGATCGAGTGCTCGCCGCCGAGCATCAGCGGTTTGAGCCCCAGGCCAAGCACGGTGTCAGTGGCCTGCTTGACCGCCTCCACCACCGGTTCCGGATCGCCGAAGGGAATGTCGACAGCACCCAGATCGGCGAAGGCCATCGCCTCCAGGTCCAGATCCAGCTGGGGGCAATAGGTTTCCAGGCCCGAACTCACCTCCCGAATGGCGGCCGGCCCGAAGCGGGTGCCGGGGCGGAAGGAGGTGGTGCCGTCGTAGGGCACACCGAACAGGCCGACGCGGCAGCCGTCGGGGTCGCGCCTGGAGCCCATGTAGATCGCGCCGTCGGTGTCGAAGAGTGGGCGGTCGGTCATGGCGTCAGGCCTTGAGCGCCCGCTCGATCGCGGCGGGAATCGCATCAAACGCGCCGCATTGCCAGCGGGGGCTCCAGATCTCGCAGCCCTCGGCCACGGCTGCGGCGCGGGAGGGATCCGGATTCAGGTAGCGGCGACTCTCGGTCGCGGCAAAGGTCCAGCTCCACCACCCACTTGGATACATCGGCACCCAGCCATACATCGGGTCGGCGTGACCGAACACCTCGCGGATCACCGTCACCATGTCGATATGCACCTGTCGGAAGGCCTCCGGTGACTCGCTCTGGGTGGCGAACACGCCACCGGGTTTCAGAATGCGCCGGCACTGCTTGAAGAAAGCACGGTTGAACAGGCCCTCGGCGGGGCCGGCGGGATCGGAGCCATCGACGATCACCACGTCGTAGCTGGCGGTTGGAGCGTTGGCGGCCCAGGCGATGCCATCGCCCACGGTGAGGTGAAAGCGGGGGTCCTGCCAGCAACCGCCACCGATGGAGGGCAGGTGTTGCTGACTCAGTTCCACCACCCGTCCATCGATTTCCACCATGTCGAGATGGCGCACCCCCAAATGGCGAAGGCATTCCCGGGCTGTTCCTCCATCGCCGCCGCCGATCACCAGCACCCGTTCGATCTGGGCGGCGCTGCAGAGGGCGGGGTGAACCAGAGATTCGTGGTAATGCCGTTCCTGGCGCTCGGCCGTCATCCAGCAGCCGTCGAGCAGCAGGCCCTTCCCGTAGCGCAGGCTGTCGATCACGGTGATCCGCTGGAAGGGGCTCTGTTCCTCCACCAGCACCCGGCCTTCGAGGCCGTAACGCACGCCATCAAAAATCTCGTCCAACCAGCCTGAGCTGGAGAGGGGCCAGCCGGGGGTGGGCGTGGTGCTGCTCTCGGCCATGGACGGGACGGTTCGTCTGTCCACATTTGCGCATCACGGGTACTGCCTGGCCTGTGCTGCCCGTGACAGGCTGTGGTGATGGCGGGAGCAGCACCAGGCGATCTGCAACTGAGCCCACGGTTGGTGATCCCCGCGGCGGAGCTCCGCTGGCGTTTTTCGCGGTCGTCAGGACCTGGCGGGCAGAACGTGAACACCACCGATTCACGGGTGGAACTGCTGTTTGATCTGGCTGTGACGCCCTCATTGCCCCTGCCTCTGCGCTCCCGGGCGCTGCGGCGGCTGGAGGCGCAGCTGGTGGAGGGTTGTGTGGTCATCGCGGCCAGAGAGCATCGCTCCCAGTGGCAGAACCGGGTGGCGGCACAGCGGCGCCTGCAGGAGATGTTGCAGGAGGCGATCAAGCCACCCCCTCCACCGCGGCGCCCCACCAAACCCACACGGGGCTCGGTGCAGCGGCGGCTGGCAGCCAAGAAGCTGCGCAGCGCTGTGAAGCAGCAGCGACGCCGGCGGATTCAGCCTTCAGAGGATTGAGCGGCTCGGATCTCGGCTTTCGCCTGCTGCCAAAGGCCTTCGAGCTCGCGGATGCTGCGGCCCTGAAGGTTTCCATCCAGGGCGCCCTCCACGCGGGAGAAGCGATCGAGGAAGCGGCGGTTGGTGCCGGCCAGGCCGGCTTCCGGGTCGATGCCGCACCAGCGGGCCACATTCACCAGGGTGAACAGCACATCGCCGAGTTCCTCCTGGGCATGAGCCATGTCGCCGCTGGCCACCGCCTCCTTGAGCTCGTCGAGCTCCTCGTGCACCTTGTCCCACACGCCGGCCATGGCGTCCCACTCGAAGCCGGCCGCGGCGGCCTTTTTGGAGATGGTCATGGCCCCCGCCAGAGCGGGTTGGCCGCGCACCTTGCCCGCGAGGCGATCGCTGAGGGGACTTGCGGAAGGTCGCTTGCTGGGATCGTCGGCCTGTTCCGCAGCCTTGATGGCCTCCCAGTTGGCCTTCACGGCATCGCTGTCGGCCGCTTCAGCACCGGCAAACACATGGGGGTGGCGGCGAATCAGCTTCTCGCTGATGCCTGAGGCGATCTGAGCCAGATCGAATCGGCCCTCCTCCTGGGCGATCTGGGCATGGAGCACCACCTGCAGCAGCAGATCACCGAGCTCTTCTTTGAGGTGGGCGTCATCGCCGTGACGGATCGCATCGGCCACTTCATGGGCCTCCTCCAGCACATAGGGCACAAGGGAGGCATGGGTTTGTTCCAGATCCCAGGGGCAGCCGCCCTCTGGGTTTCGCAGCTGGGCCACCACGGCGATCAGCTCGTTCAGGGCTGCGCTGGTGGCGGGATCGGCGGCCATGGCCTGGCGTGATGGCAGTGGCCCCACCCTCGCACTGCTCAGCGTCGTCGCCTCGTTCGGCGGCGGGGCTTGCGGTGTTGGCGGTGCAGCAACCGAGGCAGGCGCGGCATCGGGTCGCCGTCCTGGATCAAATGCAGCCAGGCGCTGGCTTCCAGCCCACACAGCATGGCCAGGCACGTGGCGCGCTGGTCTTGCCACAGCCTGCCCAGTGCCGATCCCAGCTGCCCGGGGCTGGGGGCTCCCCAGGGCTGGAGCAGCCAGGCCAGCCCGGCGATCAGGCCGGCCAGATACAGCAGCCGACCGGCGCTACCGAGCAGCGGGGAATGGGAGATCAGGGAGCGATGGCGCAACAGCCGTTGGTAAGGCCACCACAGCGGGCGCAGCGGTCCCCAGCGCTGGAAGGCGCGGGAGTGGGTGTCGAGGTCGGGTGAGAGCCAGAGGCCGCCGATCAGAAACGTCAGGCCGCCCAGCGCAGCAGTGCCGCTTCCGAAGATCGGCGTCAGCAGCAGCGCCAGGGGCAGACTGGCGATCGTCGTGGCACGGTCATGCTCTCGGCCGGAGGCCATCAGGGAGGGGGGAAGCGTTGGACCCAGAGTGCTGCCCTCAGGCACAATCGGCTGCAGGGGCGATTAGCTCAGCGGTAGAGCACCTGCCTTACAAGCAGATTGTCGCTGGTTCGATCCCGGCATCGCCCATTCGTTTCATCCAGCGGGCTCCTTCTGTCTCTGGCAGTGCGAACAGAGCCCGAAGAACTCGAGGGTGTGGAAGAGCAGCGCGAAATCCTGCCGCTGCTCTTCCGGCACCGTAAGGTCGTGAATCGGGCATTGCGGTAAGACCCGGGTCTGGCCGCAGCTCACGCAGGTGAGGTGATGCCGATCGCGGCCGAGTGGGGCATACATCGCTTCGCCATTGGGCAGGTGGCGACAGCGCACCAGTCCCTGTTGCTGCAGCAGGCGGAGATGGCGATACACCGTGGCCAGTCCCATCGGTTGGTTGCCGTCCTGCAGCACGCGATGCAGCTGTTGGCCGCTCATCTCATCGCCGCAGTGCTCGAGTTCGTCCAGCAGCCGCCGTTGTCGCGCATTGGCTGAGGTGGGACGGATGGCCATCGGTGGTGTCGCTCCGCAGGTGGTCTAGCGAAGTGCCGGGCCGGCTTCGATCAGCTTGAGGCTGAGCTCCCACAACCGCTCCCGTTGCTGGGGGTCTTCGGCGGCGGGAGCCACACGTTGGCGTTTGGGGTAGCCCCGCAAACCACCAAGGCGGCTTGGGCCGTAGTGCTCCCCGCTTTGGGCTGATGCGGCAGTGGCGGCATGAAGCTGGGGGAGGGATCCCATGGCGGCGCTCTGGAACAGGGGATCCATCAGGCGATAGGCCAGGGCTTCCAGCCGGGAGCCATTCGCCGAAACCGATGCAGGTTGAAGGTTGGTGCGCGCCAAGCCGGGATGGGCCGCCAGGGAGCGGATGCTGCTGCCTCGATCACGGAGTTGCCGGTCGACTTCAAGCGCGAACATCACATTGGCCAGTTTGCTCTGGCCGTAGGCTTGCCAGCGGTCGTAACGCTGCTCGCCGTTGGGATCCTCCCAAGCGATCCGGCCGAAATACTGGGCTCCTGAGGTCACGGTGACCACCCGTGCATCCGGCTGCTCCTCCATCAGCGGCAGCAGCGCTCTGGTGAGCGCCATGTGGCCGAGATGGTTGGTGGCGAACTGCAGTTCGTGACCCTGCCGGCTGCACTGCCGTGGTGGAGCCATCACTCCGGCGTTGTTGATCAGCAGATCAAGGCGGCCAAAGCGTTGGCGAACCGTTCGTGCGCAGTGATCCACGCTCTCCAGATCGGCCAGATCGAGATCAATCACCTCGATGCCACCTTCCGTTGGGGTGCTCTGATCGCTCAGGCTTCGGCGTGCCGTTTCCCCTCGATCCCGGTTGCGGCAGGCCATCAGCACGGTGGCGCCGTGGGCGAGCAGGGCCCGGCTGGTTTCCAGGCCGAGGCCGCTGTTGGCTCCGGTCACCAAGGCGAGACGACCCCGTTGATCGGGGATGTCGGCTGCGGACCAGCCCATGCGCAGATTCAGTCTTCCGGGAACAGCAGGCTGGCCAGCTCATCGGCATCCACGTCGTAGACGCGGGCGAGGCTGGTTTCGATCGCACTGGTCACTTCACCGGGAAGGAAGCGCATCGCATTGAGCGCATCCTCGGTGATCTCTTCAGTGAGCAGCTGGTCGTCGCTGTCCAGCTTTTCGTCATTGATCACCGCCATCACCCAGCTTTGGTAGGCGTAAACAAGGTCGGAGAACTCGAGTTCGGGATCGTTGAGATCCAGGGTCATGGCCTGACGGTCATCTCCACGACAGTCTGACCTCTGGAGGGGAGGATGGCAGGCATGACGCAGCGCTCCAGCCAACAGCAGCCCGGCGAGTCCCGGCCCACAGAGGCCCAGCTGCAGGCCACATTGGTGGATTTCGCCCTTTTGGAGCTGATCCGCCGGAATCGGGACAGCTTTGAGCCTCTTTGGACCGCAGACAGCTGGGCCAAGTTGCTGATCTGGCTGGCCCTGAACTGTGGTTTGTCGGGAGAGCGGGATGCCCTGGAAGGCTTTGCGGCGGCCCTTGGGCCGCGGCTCACCGGTCGGTTGCGGCGGGTGTTCTTCGAACGTGACCTCACCGATCTGGAGCTGCAGGTGCTCGCGGATCCAGCGGAGCAGCAGGTGCTGATGTTGTCGTTGGCACCTCAGGATCCCTCGGTTCTGGAGCAGGAGCGTTTGGCGGTGGCTCTGGAGCGGATCGGACTTCTCGATCGGGTCACGTCGGATCGGGAGCGTTGGCAGCAGCTGGATGCGGTGGTGGCAATTCCATGGACCTGATCGCCCGCTACAGCAATGCCGGTTACGGCGCGCTCGCCGATGGCGTGATGGCGTTCTTTGATCGTCGCCCTGATCTGCAGCGTCCGGGTGTGGCGTTCGGCCCTGCGGATGCCACGGAACCCGCCAAGATCAGCACCGACATCAGCCTGGTGGCGATCGATCGCAGCGATCCCGAAGCCTTCGCCCTTGCGGAGGTGATCCTGCGCGGAGTCAGCGCCGGCCTGGAGCGCTATCTGCAGGAGCGACCGTTGTTCCGCCAGGTCTGCCCCGATCAAGAGCTGTTCGTGATGCCGATCTTCAACCTGCAGCGCTATGCCCCTGGGGAGGGTTTCCGGCAGTGGCATTGCGACTGGACGATCAGCGATGAGGCCACCGAGCCGGTGCATCGCGTGCTTGCTTGGATCCTTTATTGCGACAACGTGCCTGACGCTGGCACTGAGTTTCATTGGCAGCACCATCACGAAGTCGCCGAGCGGGGCAAGCTCGTGATTTTCCCTGCTGGACCGTCTCATATTCACCGGGGACGGGTGAACACCACCGCCAGCAAAACCATTGCCACCGGCTGGATCAATGCCGGGTCTTATCAGGCTTTTCTTGCGCGTCTCTCCCGCTCATAAGCGAGGGCCGTTCTCGAATCGTGTTCACCTGCTGCGGGAAGGGAATTTCGATTCCTTCGCGTTTGAAGGCCGTCCAGATCGCTTGATTCACCTCGCTCACGATGCCGATGTTGCTCATGGGATCGGCGATCCAGTAACGCAAGGAGTACTCGATGGCTGAGTCTCCATACTTCACCTGCAAGGCTCTAGGGGCGGGAGCCTTCAACACCCTGGGAACGTTGAGGGCGGTTTCCTCGAGCAGCTGCAACACCTGGCGTGGATCGTGCCGGTAGGCGGCACCAATGCGGATCTCGCTCCGGCGGAGGCGGTCAGTGGCGGTGTAACTGGTGGCCTGAGCTGTGAAGAACATCTGATTGGGAATCAGGAGTTCCGCGTTGTCGCGATCGCGCCAAAGCAGGGTGGCTCTGAGGCCAAGCTTGCGCACCTCGCAGGGGTCGTTATCGACCATCAGCACTTCGCCCGGACGGACGGATCCTTCAAACAGGAGCCAGATGCCGCTGATGAAGTTGGAAAAGACCTCCTTGATCCCAAAGCCCAGGCCGACGGAGAGTCCACCGGCGATGGCCACCAGAGCGGTGCCATTCAGGCCGATGTGAAATCCCACTGCCGTGACTCCGATACCAACGACCACATAACGGATGATCAGCTCCACAGCCTTCCGGCTTCCCTCGGAATAGCCGAGAAGTTTTTGCATCAACCAGGACACGCCCGCTGCAGGGGGGCCCGTACCCACGAGCAGCAGATAGCTCACGAGAAGGGAGGTGAACAATTTGCCCAAGGTCAGCGAAACGCCGAACACTTGGCCGAGTTCGATCACCGACAAATCGTTGACGTTGTCGAGCCGATTGATGAACATCAGTACCACCTTGATCAGGTACAGAGGCTTGATCAGTCGACTCTGCAGTTCATGCACGCGTTGTGCAGGCATCAGTTGCTGCAGCAGGCCATCCAGCAAGCTCAGAAAGCTCCACCCAAGCCAGCTCAAGCTCAGGTAGGTCAGCAACCCTGCATCCCAGCCCAGGCTCCTGGCGAAGGCACTGATCAGACCCAGTCCAGCTGGGGCGATCAGGAGGCGAAGCGGCCTGGGGACTTTCGCCAGCTTGGGATGTTTCCGCAGCCAGCGCCAGAGCGTTACCAGAACAGTGATCAGCAGCAGCTGAAACACGATCGAGGCGCGCTGCAGGTAGCCCAGCCAGCCAATGATTTCCCAGAACAGTTGATTCATGACCCCTGGCCCAGAATCGGAATCAGTTCATCCGTGCTCGTTCGCGGCTGGCTGACACCGAACACGAGCGGAATCAGCAGGTTGGTCATCCGCCTGGAGAGCGGTCCGTCTTGGTCAATCGCGTTCAGATTGTCGCCTTGAACTTGCGATGCTTGGAGCGCCTTTTCTAGTGATGCCAGCGTTTTTGAGCTTTTCGTGGGAATCATTACGTCTGGATTCACGGGCACGAACGACATTGATAACAGCGAGAGATTTCTCTGGACCAGCGGATTGGTGACGTAATCGCTCAGTGCAATCGCCATGGAGCGTTGGCTGCTGCTGGAGTCCCGGCCCAGGGCCAGAACACGCAGCAGGTGTACTGGTGCGGCGGGTGCGTCGGGCCCATTGGGCAAGGGAGCGATTCCGAAGTCGTCGCCGAGTTGCTCTCGCAGACGAAAGAACATGTCTGAAGTGCAGCTGATCCAATCCAGTTCACGCCTGCCAAGCAGTGTGGTCAGCTGTCCTTGGTTTTCAAAGAAACTGATATTGCGTTGATTGCTCGCTTGTTGAAGCCAGGTCAGCCAACCAGTGATGCGATCGCGTTCTTCTGCTGACAATGCCTGGTTTCGGGAGGCTGCAGCCAGTGCTGGCAAAGCGTTGAGGCTTCCTGCTGTCCACAACACCTCGTCCATGTTCACGGGAAGACCCACGCGGGCGCCGGCAGCACCGACTTCCAGCAGTTCGTTCAAGGTTTCCGGTGGCTTTTGGATCACCTGGGTGTTGAAACAGGCGATTTGGGGGAACATCACCAAGGGCTGCCCGGCGAGGCGCCCATCGGTGAGACGCACCTGTTCCATGAGGGTGGGATCGGTCTGAACCGTGTTGCGCTCGGTCTGGGGCAAGGGGTCCGTGAGTCCTTCGCGAAGCAGGTCTTTCGCCTGCTGGGCATCGGTGAGCACCAGGTCGGGTCCAAGATCAGCGGCGTTGCGCCTGCGCAGTTCGGAGATCAACTTCGAGCGCTGGTAGAGAGCCAGCTGCACCTGAACATTTGGATAGAGCTTCTGAAAGCTCGACACGATCAGATCGACCCGTTTTCTTGCGTCTCTCTGGGTGTCGCTGCTGATGCGGTCGTCTTTGCCAATCACCATGGCCATGTACAGCATCACCGGTTTGCTGCCGGACAACGCGCTGCAACCACTCAGAACCAGGGCAACAAGCAGCAGTCCAGCTGAGATCCGCAGATTCACGATGGAGGGTGGAGATGCTGACGCCATTGTGAGTCGGTCCTTCTTGAGTTGGTCCGTTCTCCTCTTTGCGAGCATGGCGCACGCATCGCACCGCTTCCGTGCCCGAACTGGCCAAGACCTACGACCCGGTTGGTACGGAAGCGCGCTGGCAACAGGCTTGGGAGAGCCAGGGAGCCTTTCATCCCGATCCCAAAGCGCCTGGTGAACCGTTTTCGGTGGTGATCCCGCCGCCGAACGTCACCGGCAGCTTGCACATGGGCCATGCCTTCAACACGGCCTTGATCGACACGATCGTGCGCTATCAGCGCCTGGCTGGAAAGAACGTGCTCTGCCTGCCCGGCACCGACCATGCCTCGATTGCGGTGCAGACGATCCTTGAGAAGCAGCTCAAGGAGGAAGGAAAGACCCGCCACGATCTGGGCCGCGACGCGTTCCTGGAGCGGGCCTGGCAATGGAAGGCCGAGAGCGGTGGGCGGATCGTTGGCCAGCTGCGGCGGCTGGGCTATTCCGTTGATTGGAAGCGCCAGCGCTTCACCCTCGATGAGGGCCTGAGTGAGGCGGTGAAGGAGGCCTTCGTGCGCCTGCACGAGCAGGGGCTGATCTATCGCGGTGAGTACCTGGTGAACTGGTGCCCCGCCTCCGGCTCGGCGGTGAGCGATCTCGAGGTGGAGATGAAGGAGGTGGACGGTCACCTCTGGCATTTCCGTTATCCCCTCAGCAGCGGCGATGGCCATCTGGAGGTGGCCACCACCCGGCCTGAAACGATGCTGGGTGATACGGCGGTGGCGGTGAATCCCACCGACGAGCGCTATTCCCATCTGGTGGGTCAGACCCTCACCCTGCCGTTTGTGGGGCGGGAAATTCCGATCGTGGCCGACGACCATGTGGAGAAGGATTTCGGCACCGGCTGCGTCAAAGTGACGCCCGCCCACGACCCCAACGATTTCGCCATCGGCCAGCGCCACGGTCTGCCCCAGATCACGGTGATGCGTAAGAACGGCACGATGAACAAGGAGGCCGGCCAGTTCGAGGGGCTGGATCGCTTCGAGGCCCGTAAGGCCGTGGTGGCTGGTCTGGAGGAGCTGGGGCTGCTGGTGAAGGTGGAGGACTACCGCCACAGCGTTCCCTATTCCGACCGCGGCAAGGTGCCAGTGGAGTCGCTGCTCTCCACCCAGTGGTTTGTCAAAACCGAACCCCTGGCGGCCCGCTGCCGCGAAGCGCTGGAACAGCAGGATCCCCGCTTCATTCCCGAGCGTTGGGAGAAGGTGTATCGCGACTGGCTGACCGACATTCGCGACTGGTGCATCAGCCGGCAGCTCTGGTGGGGTCATCGCATCCCCGCCTGGTTCGTGATCAGCGAGACCGGCGGCCAATACACCGACACCACGCCTTACGTGGTGGCCCGCAACGAAGCCGAAGCCCTCGAGAAAGCCAAGGCCGAGTACGGCGCGGCGGCGGAGATCGAGCAGGACGAAGACGTGCTCGACACCTGGTTCTCCAGTGGCCTCTGGCCCTTCTCCACTCTGGGTTGGCCCGATACGGGTCGTGCTGATCTGCAGCGCTGGTACCCCACCAGCACCTTGGTGACGGGCTTCGACATCATTTTCTTCTGGGTGGCCCGGATGACGATGATGGCCGGCGCCTTTACGGGCCAGATGCCCTTTAAAGATGTGTACATCCACGGCCTGGTGCGGGATGAGCAGAACCGCAAGATGAGTAAATCGGCGGGCAATGGCATCGATCCCCTGCTGCTGATCGAGCGCTATGGCACCGATGCTCTCCGCTTCGCCCTGGTGCGGGAGGTGGCCGGCGCCGGTCAGGACATCCGCCTGGATTACGACCGCAAGACCGACACCTCCGCCACCGTGGAGGCGGCGCGCAATTTCGCCAACAAGCTCTGGAATGCGACCCGGTTTGCGCTGATGAATCTGGGTGGGGAGACCCCCGCCAGCCTTGGCGAGCCTGAGCCTGCGGCCCTGCAGCTGGCGGATCGCTGGATCCTGTCGCGCCTGGCCCGGGTGAACCGTGAAACGGCAGAGCGTTACGGCAACTACGGCCTCGGTGAAGCGGCCAAGGGGTTGTATGAATTTGCCTGGAATGATGTGTGCGACTGGTATCTGGAGTTGAGTAAGCGGCGGCTGCAGGTGCCGGCCGAGCTCGAGGGCGCCGCCCGCGAGGCGGCCCTGGCCGATCAGCGCACGGCCCGGCAGGTGCTCGCCAAGGTGATCAGTCAGATGCACCTGATGCTGCACCCCTTGATGCCCCATCTCACCGAGGAGCTCTGGCACAGCGTCACGGGGGCTGGGGACACCACCTTCCTGGCCTTGCAGCCCTGGCCGGTGCTGGATGCAGTGGCATTGGATGACTCGCTGGAAGCAGCGTTCTCCGAGCTGATCGCGGCGATTCGTGTGGTGCGCAATCTGCGGGCTGTGGCGGGGCTGAAGCCATCGCAAGCCGTTCCGGTTCGCTTCATCACCGGTCGTGAAGACCTGGCTGCGGTGCTGGGAGAGGCCACAGACGACATCACGGCGCTCACGCGTGCTGAGACCGTTGAGGTGATGAACGCGGATCAGGCTGAAACAGCCCCGGTGGCCAAGGCTCTGGCCGGTGTGAGTGGCGAACTTCAGGTGCTCTTGCCGATCGAGGGCCTCGTCGACCTCGACTCCCTGCGCGGTCGCCTTGAGAAGGACATCGCCAGGGCCGATAAGGACATCAAGGGACTGAGCGGCCGTCTGGCCAATCCCAACTTCACCAACAAGGCACCGGCAGAGGTGGTGGCGGAATGCATGGCCAATCTGGCTGAAGCTGAAACCCAGGCGGCGTTGGCCCGCAAGCGCCTGGCTGATCTCAGTTGAGCCGGATTGGCGTGCCCAACGCCCAACAACGTTCAGGAAGGCCCAGCTGATGGTGCCAATCAGCAGCGTCAGCGAAAAACGGTTGAGCACCTTCTCGCTCGCCAGGGTCAACTCCCGGTTGGCCAGGTGGGTGAACCAGGTGGCCTACAGGGTGACACTCCACATTGCGGCTGGCAGTAGTCTGAATCCTGGCGTTGAGACGGCTGCGACAGGAAATTTGACCTTATCAACCTCTCCGGATGCTGGCAACCGAGCGGCGTGGTGAGCTCGACGAGGCTGGCGAGTGAGTGGAATGCTCGATGGTGATCACAGCAGAAGGTTTGAGCAAGACCTATCGGGTCGCAGACAAACAGCCCGGCTTCGTTGGCACGGTGCAGCACTTTTTGCGGCGCCGCACCCGTGATGTGTCTGCCGTGCAGGACGTGTCATTTGCGATCGCGCCCGGTGAGATGGTCGGCTTTCTGGGTGCCAACGGCGCCGGCAAAACCACCACGCTCAAGATGCTCTGCGGTTTGATTCATCCCAGCGCCGGTCGGGTGTCGGTGGCGGGCCATCAGCCCCAGCGTCGCCATCCCGATTTCCTGCGGCGCATCACGTTGGTGATGGGCCAGAAGCAGCAGTTGCTGTGGGACCTGCCACCGCTGGATTCTCTGAGGGTGAACGCAGCGGTGTACGGCATCCCCGATGGGGTGGCGAGCAGGCGGATTCGTGAACTGGCCGACCTGCTGGAGCTGGGTGCGGAGCTCACCAGGCCGGTGCGCAAGTTGTCGCTGGGTCAGCGCATGAAGGCCGAGCTGCTGGCGGCCCTGCTGCATGAACCGCAGGTGCTGTTTCTGGATGAGCCAACGCTCGGGTTGGATGTGAATGCTCAGAGCCGGGTGCGTCAGTTCCTTGCCGACTACAACCGCCGCACCGGTGCCACTGTGCTGCTCACCAGTCACTACATGGCAGACATCACGGCTCTGTGTCCGCGGGTGCTGTTGATCCATCAGGGTCAGTTGTTTCACGACGGTCCGCTGAATCGGCTGGTCAGTCGGCTGGCGCCAGAGCGTCTGGTGCGTCTCGAGCTGGAGCAGCCGGTGCCGGCCGAAGCTTTCGCCGGCCTGGGCCAGCTGGACAGCCTTGAGACCTGTGCGGTGAATCTGCGCGTTGCGCCTGATCAACTCACGACTGTGGTGGCGCAACTTCTGGATCGCTTTGACGTGCGGGATCTGGAGATCAGTGATCCTCCCGTGGATCAGTTGATTGGCGCCCTGTTTCACCAGGGGCGACTCTGATGCGGGTCTTCGGTCTGAACGGGCGCATCATCCGCGCTCTGCTTGGCAGCCAATACGCCACCATGCTCGAGTACAGGGCTGAGATTGCTCTGTGGGCTCTCTCGGGGCTGCTTCCCTTCATCATGCTCAGCCTATGGAGTGGCAGTGCAGCCCGTGCTGATCTCGGGCTTGATGGTGCAGCGCTGGATCGCTATTTCCTCAGTGCGTTTCTGGTGCGCCAGTTCTCAGTGGTGTGGGTGGTGTATGCCTTTGAGGAGGATGCCCTGCTGGGTCGGTTGTCGCCCTACCTGTTGCAGCCTCTGCATCCGCTGTGGCGCTATGTGGCAGCCCATCTGGGCGAGCAGCTGACGCGTTTGCCGTTTGCTGTGGCCATTGCCGCTGCGTTCTTCGTGATTCAGCCACAGGCTTTCTGGATCCCTTCCATCGGTGATGTTCTGCTGGCCTGGGCGGCCACCTGGATGGCGTTTGCCATTGCCTTTCTGCTCCAGAGCCTGATTGCTGCGTTGTGCTTCTGGAGCGAGAAGGCCTCTGCGCTGGAGCGGTTGCTGTTCATTCCTTTCCTGTTTCTCTCTGGACTGCTGGCTCCACTCACAGCCTTCCCGCCGGCCACGCGCCATGCGGTGCAGTGGACGCCGTTTCCTTATCTGATTGATTTCCCGGCCCGGTTGCTGGCAGGCGAGTCTGTGAATCTGGCGGCGGGATTCGGCGCCCAGTTGGCCTGGGTGCTGCTGCTGCTGCCTGTGGTGTTGTGGCTCTGGCGGGCTGGCGTTCGCCGCTACAGCGCCATGGGAGCCTGAGATGAGGCGCTATTGGTGCAGCCTGCGGCGGTTCTGGGGCACGGCCTTCGCGACCCAGCTGGAATACCAGGTCAACGTGGTGATCGAGTTGGTGGCCGTGGCGCTCAGCTTGAGTGGAAGCCTGTTGTTGTTGTCTTTGTTTTTCGGGCCCGGTCGTGCTTTGGGGGGATGGACCTGGCACCAAGCCTTGGTGGTGCAAGGGTTCTACACCGTGTTTGACGGCATGGCCACCACCTGGCTCCGTCCTAATCTCGGTTCGCTCGTCACCCTT
>Ga0213858_10000426_pt1 | contig 20298 bp, 20 predicted proteins | sample PICome_FD_160122 | JGI IMG/M metagenome (GOLD analysis project Ga0213858, IMG submission 160122) | Coastal seawater microbial communities near Pivers Island, North Carolina, United States - PICO245 | ecosystem: Environmental > Aquatic > Marine > Coastal | place: USA: North Carolina | collected... | reverse complement strand
TGTGGAGCGGCTGGTATTCCCCACCGCCCTGCTCGGCTTCACCCTCAACACCTTCCAGACCGGTCAGGTGAGCCTGGAGCGGGTGGAGGAACTGCTGAAACGGGAGCCTCAGATCAGCGACCCGATCACACCCCAGCAACCGACAACGCCAGCGCGGGGACGGATCGAAGCCCGAGACCTCCACATCCGCTACGACGGCAGCAACCGCGACACACTCAACGGCCTCTCGTTTGTGGTGGAGCCCGGCGAGCTGGTGGCGGTGGTGGGCCCCGTGGGCTGCGGCAAAACCACCCTGGCCCGGGCCCTCGGCCGCATGGTGCAGGTGCCGGAAGGGGAGCTGTTCATCGACGGCTGCGACGTGACCCAGCTGCGCCTCACCGACCTGCGCAGCCTGATCGCCCTGGTGCCCCAGGAGGGGTATCTGTTCACGAGCACCCTGGCGGACAACCTGCGCTACGGCGAACCGACCGCCCCCCTCGAGGCGGTGGAGGCGGCGGCAGCGGAAGCGCGCCTGCTGGATGACGTACGCGGCTTCCCGGATGGCTTCGACACCCTGGTGGGTGAACGGGGGATCACCCTGAGCGGCGGCCAGAGGCAGCGAACCGCCCTGGGACGGGCCTTGATCATGTCGTCTCCGGTGCTTGTGCTCGACGATGCCCTGGCCAGCGTTGACAACAACACGGCGGCGGCGATCCTGGCGTCGGTGCGCGCCCAGCGGCAGCGTACGGTCCTGATGATCAGCCATCAACTCTCCGCCGCGGCAGCCTGCGATCGGATCCTGGTGATCGAAAATGGTCAGCTGGTGCAGCAGGGCCATCACAGCGTGTTGGTGGAGGAGGAGGGTGCCTACCGACGCCTCTGGGAGCGGGAACAGGCTGCGGAACGTCTCGAAGCAGTGGCCTGACGGCCCGGGCGCGGCTTAGCTGGAGAAGACCCATGGCCTGCCGCCCATGACGCCCGCCTCCCCGTTCGCGGTGCGCTGCACCCTCACCTTCGGCGACATCTACCTCCAGATCCTGGCCTGGATGGCAGTGATCTTCGTGAGCCTGGCCGCCGGCCTCGGCTTGATGGGAGCCAGCCGACCCATCTTCGCCCTGGTGGGCGTGGGCCTGATCCTGGTGCTCAGCCTGCCGTTTCTGCTCTTCGCCTTTGTCACCACCCTGCTGAATCACATCCAGCTGGAGCCGGTGCAGGGTTCCTAGGGTCAACCGATCTGCAATCCCCTCCATGCTTCCTTCCTGGTTGACCGGACAGCCAGCGGCAGCCGATGCCGGCACCGCAGATCGCCATGCGGTGTTGAAGACGCCCCTGCATGCGCCCTTGATGGACGACCAGGAGGAAGCCCTGTTCGGTTGCGGTTGCTTCTGGGGCGCAGAAAAGGGCTTCTGGCGCCTCCCCGGCGTGGTCACCACCACGGTGGGGTACGCCGGTGGCACGAGCCCTTCGCCCGGCTATCAACAGGTGTGCAGCGGTCGCACGGGACACGCCGAGATCGTGCGCGTGGTCTGGAGCACGCCAGCAATCGATTTCAGCGATCTGCTCAAGCTCTTCTGGGAATGCCACGACCCAACCCAAGGGGATCGCCAGGGGAACGATCGCGGCAGCCAATACCGCTCAGCGATCTTCACCACCACAGGGCACCAGCTGGAACTGGCCCTGGCCAGCAAGGAGGCCTATCAGCAGGCCCTGAGCGAGCAGGGGCTGGGCCGCATCACCACCGACATCCGCCCGGATCAGACCTACTACCCCGCGGAGACGTATCACCAGCAATACCTGGCCAAACCGGGCAGCCGCCCCTATTGCTCGGCCATGCCCACCGGCGTGCCTCTCGGAGCCTTCCCGGGTGCGGCCTACAAACTGCCCGCCCGGGTGTGGAGCCACTATGACTGGTCGATCGACCACTGCGTCCTGCGGGGTGACAACGCTCCGATCCAGCTGGCCTGATGAAATCCCCCTGGCCCGATTGGATGGTGCTGCTCACCCTCGCCCTCACCCTGGTGCTGGTGTTCGCCCTGGTGTTCAGCCAGCGGCCTTCCAGCACGAAGGAGCCGCCGCTGCTATGGCGCACGCCAGCCGGCCAGGAGAGCTCCGGTTCCCTGCCGATCTGACCACCGACGGGAACGGGACAGGAGCTTTGCTGGCAAGGTACGACGCGGCCATGCAGGATCGCCGATCGTGACCTCCCCTCCCGATCCTCATCAGCGACGCCAACTCCACCCGCTGCCCAAAGGGCTGGTGGAGCTCTACGGCTTGATCGCCGTGCTCGTGGTGCTGATCCCGGAGTGGCTCGCCGGGGGAACGATCAGCCTGGGCAACGGCCGCAGCGGTTCCAGCCTGCCGCTCAATTCCCGCGCCTGGCGCACCCTGCCGGAGCTGCAACTCGCCTCGATGTCGCTCACGGAGCTGCGTCAGGTTGCCCGCCAGCTGCGCCTCTGGGGCTACAGCAGCGACAGCCGCGCCGAGCTCACCGCACGGCTGCTGAAGCGCATCCAACGCCGGACTTAAAGCGGAAGCCGTGGGGGGAATGCCTTGTGATAACTTGCATCTGACGGGGCGTAGCGCAGCTTGGTAGCGCACCACTTTGGGGTAGTGGGGGTCGTGGGTTCAAATCCCGCCGCTCCGATTTCTTTCCGTCGTCACCCCATGAAAAAGCCCCTCTATCGAGGGGCTTTTTTGTGTTGATGGAGGATCAACGCCGGGGCAGATGGCTGATCACGAGATGACGCTGATCATCGATCTTCAACCAGCCTTCATCCCGCAACAAACCGATCACCCGGGTCACGGTCACCCGTGTGGTGCTGAGGGCACTGGCCATCTCCTGATGGGTGAGGCGCAGATTGAGGCGCAGACCGTCCTCACACACCTGGCCGTAATCCTGAGCAAGTAATTCGAGAAAACCGCGCACCCGCTCCTCGACCCGACGCAACCCCAGCAGCGACAATAGGTATTCAGCCTGGCGATAGCGCACGGCAATCGCCTCCAACATCGCCGTGGCCAGCGCGGGTGACTGCTCCACCTCAGCCATTGTTAAACAGAGCAGATCGCAGTCGGTGAGCGTGACGGCTTCATAGGCCTCCACCGTGCTCAGGGGCTCACCAAAGGGCTCATTGGGGCCAGCGAGACCCAGCAGCAGCTCATCGCCATGCACCGACACAGCGCCCAGCTTCACCATGCCGCGCACCACCAACCAAAGGTTGTTTTTCAGCAGGGGCACCACGCTGCCGGCCGAGAGATGCACCAGATTGCGTTTCTGGTAGTTCGCCTCGAGCAGATCTCGGAAGCCGTCTCGACGGCGAGCACTGTCGCGGGAGGGAACGGCAACCATGGCAGGTGTCTGTCAGTACGTTCCAACTGTATGGAGCGCAACATGCCCTGCAGGCAAAGGGCAGGAAGTGAGGCTGTTAAGAGTCGCCTAAATGGCCGCTAACAACCAAGAAAAAAGGGGTCCTGATGGACCCCTGCGAATCAAATCTCGCGTCACCCGATCGGTGATGCGATGGAAAGCGGCGATCAGCTGCCGATCTTGTTCACAGCAGCGCGGGCCTTGCTGAGGATTCCGCCCTTGAGGGGAACGAAGCCGAGATCATCGGCCTGGTTCTGAGCCTTATCGCTCAGCATGAAGTTGAAGCTCTTCTTGATGGCGTCGGTGTTCTTGCCGTTGCCGGTCTTGTAAGCCAGCACCCAGGTGAGGGTGGCGATGGGATAGGCACCCTTGGCGGTGGGGTTGGGGTTGGAGCCGGCCAGGTTGGCATCGAGCTTGATGCCGTTCAGAGCCTTGGCACCGGAGGAGAAGCTGGGCTTCACATACTCACCAGACTTGTTCTGGAGAGCGGCGGCCTTGACGTTGCCCTTGATGTAGGACTGGTTCACATAGCCGATGGCGCCCACTTTGCTCTGAATAACGCCGGCCACACCGGAGTTGCCCTTGGCGCCCACGGCGTTCTTACCGGGCCACTTCACAGACTTACCGGCGCCGAGGGTCCACTCAGGAGAGAAGGCAGCCAGAGAAGCGGTGAACGCCTTGGTGGTGCCGGAACCATCAGAACGGTGCACCCAGGTGATCGGGCCAGCGGCGCAGCCGACCTGCTTCCAGTCGGTGATCTTGCCCATGGCGACCTGCACGGCCTGCTTCTGGGTGAGCTTCAGGTTGCAGCCGGGCTTGTTGTAGCCGAAGGCAATCGTGCCACCCACCATGGGGATCTGCACCACACCGCGCTTCACCTTGGCCATGTCGGCCGCCTTCATCGGATCATCAGACGCACCGAAGTTGACGGTCTGGTCGATGAAAGCCTTGCGACCGGAGCCGGAGCCCACGGCCTGATAGTTCACCTGGGGGCCACCGGATTTGGCCAGTTCAGCGAACCAACGCTGATAAATCTTGGCGGGGAAGGAAGCACCGGCACCGTTGAGACGATCGGCAGCGGACGCGGAAACACCGGCTCCAAGAGCGAGCACGGAGGAAAACAGAAGAGCCTTCTTGGCGAAGCTCATGGGAAGCCATAGGGAAATCGGCGCCCTAGCAGTAGCCAAACGAAAGCGAATCGGTCGTTAGCGGCAGGTTAAGGAGTGGTCCCGTTGGCGGCCTATGAGGGGGGAAGTTGCGCTCTTTTTATTCATGCCTCCCCCATGAATCTGTTTGCTGCGATACCAAAGCGCGAGCCTGCAACCGCGTCGCCACGGCATAACGCTGCAACCAGCGATTGACCCGCGGTCGTTGTGCCGGAGGCACCTCCTCGAGCAACTGCGACAGTTCCAGGGCACCGAGGCGCTTCAGTTCACGCACATCCACATGCCAGAGCGCTTCCGCCTCCCGGATCAACCGGGCCCAGGTGCGCACCTGCTGCCAACGGCGCAGGCGACTGCAGGGTGAAGCTGGGACTTGAGCAACCATGCCTCCAGGCTGCTCGAGGCACAGCGATCCGGCGCAAACCATCGGTGTCCTTTCGGACTGCTGAAGCAAATCCTGTCGCGCACCCGCTTCAGGAGGCCAGGGGCTCGGAGGTCTCCAGCGCCACCACCGGAAAATCCAGCGCCTGGGCTTCCCGAGCACTGAGGCGGCGGGTCCAGGCCCCGGCCACCGGATCGTTCCAGCGGAATCCCGCCTCCCGGGCCAGATGACGCTGCTCAAATGACACCTGGGCGCGCATCAGCAGCCTCGGTTCCAGCCCGAGCCGAATCAGGGTCTCCAGATCATCGCGGCGTTTGAACACCTCCGCGATATACACGCAGTCGGCCAGGGCGCGGTGCACGGCCCAGACTGGAATGCCGTGGGCCAGGGCGAGATCGCGCACCGAAGGCCGGGGGCGCAGCTGCAGCTCGGCGGGCCAGCGGATGTCGTCCATGGTGCAGAGCCAGGCGGCCCGGGCCGCCGGCAGATGGCCCCGACCGAACCACTGACGATCAAAGGCTGCGTGATGGGCGACGAGCAGATCCGCCGTGTCCATCAGGGCCTGGAGATAGCGCAGCCCCTCGCGCCAGGGCTGGGGACAGCGGGTGGCGCTGGCGGCGATGTGGTTGATCGCCTGGGCGGGGTTGTGGTCAACCGGCAGCAGAAACGACTGCTGCACCAAGACCTCCCGCTCCGGCACATCAAACAAAATGGCTCCCACCTCCAGGCATTGATCCTGCTCGGGGTCGAGACCGCTGGTCTCCGTGTCGAGGATCAGGAGGGTGCGCGGATCAGCATCTGCAGGAGCAGGCGTGGGCAGCGCAGCAGGGATCGGCTCCGGTGCAGGGGGTAGCTCCACAACGGTGGTTGGCTCCGCAGGCATCGCTTCGGACAGGCCCGAGAGCAGATTCAATTGCGATGCGCCAGCCCCGCTCTCCATCCCTTCAACCTCGACTCCCCCCATTCTCCAGTCGCTCGCCAGCGCCCCTTAGGGTGCTGAGCCGATCGTGCAATCCCCCATGGCCCTTGGCGTTGGCGATTCAGCCCCAACCATCCAACTGGAGGATCAGAACGGCGTGCTGCGAAACAGCAACGCCCTCGAGGGCCGTTGTCTGGTGTTGTTTTTCTATCCCAAGGACGAGACACCGGGATGCACCGCCGAGGCCTGCGGTTTCCGGGACAACTACAGCGAGCTTCAGGCCCAGGGCGCGGAGGTCTGGGGGGTGAGCGGGGATGACATCGTCAGCCATCGGCGATTCGCCGAACGGCACCAGCTGCCCTTCCCCTTGCTGAGCGATCGCGACCAGAGCCTGCGCCGCGCCTTCGGCGTGCCCAAAACCCTGGGTCTTCTGCCATCGCGGGTCACCTACGTGATCGATGGCTCCGGCACGATTCGCCATGTGTTCAACAACCTGCTCGATGGCCCCGCCCATGTGAAAGAGGCGCTAAAAGTCCTCCAGGGCCTTCAGGGCAAGGCATGAGCCGCTGGCGACGATCGGGGGAATGCTGGTGTCTCTGGCCCGCCCAACCCCGCGCTCTGATCGACTTCATCGGCGGCAGCTACCTGGCGGCGACGCCCCAGATCAGTTACAGGCGCTTGCTGGAAGGGCTCGCGCAGCAGGGATGGGCGATTCGCGCCTGGAGCTACGTGCCGGCCTTCGACCACCAGCTGCAGGCCCGACAGGCCTGGGATGCCTTCCGCAGCTGCCGCAGAACCCTGATTCAACGGGTGGGTGATCTGCCCCAATCGCTCCGGCTCGGCCACAGCCTCGGCTGCAAACTGCACCTGCTGGCTCCCGACGGTGGTCGCAACAGCAGCGGTCTGGCCGCCCTCAGCTTCAACAATTTCGCGGCCGATCGCTCGATTCCCCTGCTCGGCACCCTGGCACCAAGCCTGGGCGTGACCACGGAGTTCAGCCCCAGCCCGGAGGAAACCCTGCGCCTGATCGCGCGCCACTATTTGCCGGCCCGCAACCTGGTGGTGCGCTTCGGCACCGACAGCCTCGATCAGAGCGAGGCGCTGCTCGCCTGCCTCAAGAGCCGTCCCGGCGACCAGAGCACCTGGCTGCAGATGGAGGGCGATCACCTGACGCCCGCCAGTGCCGGGCTGCGCCAGGGCCTGCTGGGCGACTGGGCCGATGATCCCAAACGCAGTCGCAGGCTGCGGCAACTGATTGAAGCCCTCGTGGCCTGGGCGCGCTGAAGCCCCCTGGCGAGCTGGCTCGCAGGTGATCAGGCCCGCAGGCGATCCAGCACGGAGCGATCCTCCAGGGTGCTGGTGTCGCCGCTCACCTCCTCGCCGGCCGCCAGAGAACGGAGGATGCGACGCATGATCTTGCCGCTGCGGGTCTTGGGCAGGGCATCGCTGCAGCGGATCTCATCGGGCTTGGCGATCGGGCCGATCTCCTGGCCCACATGGGCACGCAACTCAGCCACCAACGCCTCGCTGGGGTCGCGATCGGCCTCCAAAGTGACGAAGGCGACGATGCCCTCCCCCTTGAGCGCATCGGGACGCCCGACCACCGCCGCTTCCGCAACGGCAGGGTGGCTGACGAGCGCTGACTCGATCTCCATGGTGCCGAGACGGTGGCCGGAGACATTGATCACGTCATCGACCCGTCCCATCACCCAGAAATAACCATCGGCATCGCGGCGGGCGCCATCACCGGCGAAATAGATGAACGAGCCATCGGCGGGGCGGATGTGCTCCCAGTAGCTCTCGCGGAAGCGCTGGGGGTTGCCATGCACCGTGCGCATCATCCCGGGCCAGGGGCGACGCACCACCAGGTAGCCGCCTTCATCAGCTCCGACACTGCGGCCCTCGGCATCCACCACGTCGGCGGCAATCCCAGGCAATGGCAGGGTGGCGGAACCGGGCTTGGTGGGGGTGGCACCCGGCAGCGGGCTGATCATCACACCACCGGTTTCGGTCTGCCACCAGGTGTCCACGATCGGGCAGCGGTTGCCACCGATCACCTCGCGATACCACATCCAGGCCTCGGGGTTGATCGGCTCACCGACCGTGCCGAGAAGTCGCAGGCTGCCCATGTCGTATTGATCGGGCACGGCACGACCGCTCTTCATGAAGGCGCGGATCGCCGTGGGGGCCGTGTAGAAGATCGTGACGCCGTGCTTCTGGATCAGCTCCCAGAAGGCTCCGGGCTTGCTCGGCCGGGGTGCCCCCTCGTACATCACGGTGGTGGCCCCGTTGGAGAGCGGGCCATAAACGATGTAGCTGTGGCCGGTGATCCAGCCCACATCGGCGGTGCACCAGTAGATGTCGTCGTCCTTGATGTCGAAGATCCACTGGAAGGTGAGATGGGCCCAGAGGTTGTAACCGGCGGTGGTGTGCACCACCCCCTTGGGTTTGCCGGTGGAACCGGAGGTGTAGAGCACGAAGAGGCGATCTTCGCTGGCCATCGGCTCCGCAGGGCACTCGGGGCTCTGGCACTCCACCAGTTCGTGCCACCAGCGATCGCGTCCCTCCACCATCGCCACCGGTTGCTCGGTGCGCCGCACCACCAGAACTGACGACACGCTGGGGCAGGCCCCGCCTTCGAGGGCCGCATCGACGGCAGGCTTCAGCGACACCGGCTTGTCTTTGCGGAAACCGCCATCGGCGGTGATCACCGCCTTCGCCTCCCCATCAATGAGGCGATCGCGCAGGGCCTCGGCCGAAAAGCCGCCGAACACCACCGAATGGGGGGCGCCGATGCGGGCGCAGGCCAGCATCGCAATCGCCGCCTCCGGCACCATCGGCATGTAGAGCGCCACCAGATCCCCCTTGCCGATGCCCATGGCCTTCAGGGCATTGGCGGCCTTGCACACCTCGGCATGGAGCTCCCGGTAGCTGAACCGACGCACATCGCCCGGTTCGCCCTCCCAGATCAGGGCCGTCTTCTCCGCTGTGGGCCCGGCAAGATGGCGATCCAGGCAGTTGTAAGAGAGGTTGGTGGTGCCGCCTTCGAACCAGCGGGCGAAGGGAGGATCGCGCCAATCGAGCACGGTGTGAAAGGGCTCGAACCAATGCAGTTCCCGCCGGGCTGCCTCCCCCCAGAAGCGATCGGGATCCGCCGATGCCGCCTCGGCCATGGCGCGATAAGCCTCCAGGCTGGCGATCCGGGCCCCAGCCGCCAGCGCCGCCGGTGGCTCGAACACCCGCTGCTCATGCAGCACCGATTCGATCGTGGTGGAGGGATCGGAAGCCATCAACGGAGATCACTGGGGCAATGGCCGCATTCAAGCCAGTCGGGGCCACCCGTCAGGGCGGGGTGACACGCTTGTTCAAATGCATCCGATCACCGCGGACCATGCCTGCTCCCGCCGCCTGTCTGATTGATCTGGATGGCCTGCTGCTCGACACCGAGCCCCTGCATGGCCAGGCCTGGACCAGGGCAGCGGCCCATTTCGGCGGCCAGCTCAGCCCAAGCCAACGGCGTCAGTTGCGGGGACGGCGGCGCCAGGACTGCGCCACCCAGGTGGCCACCTGGCTCCAGGCCGCCAATGCCAGCCCGCAGAGCGCCACCCCGCTGAACGGCGATGACCTGCTCGCGGTGCAACAACCGATCTCCCGGCAGTTGCTCGCGGCTGCGCCAGCGATGCCGGGGGCCGAAGCGTTGGTGCGCTGCTGCAGCGAGCTGGCGATTCCGATGGCGCTGGTCACCAGCAGTGCCGAGGAAGCGGTGCAACGCAAAAGTGCACCCCATCCCTGGCTGGAACAGATCCAGACGCGGGTGCTCGGGGATGACCCGGAGCTGGCGCGGGGGAAACCGGCCGCTGATCCCTTCCGGCTCGCCGCGGCCCGACTCGGCGTTGATCCGGCGACCTGCTGGGCCCTGGAAGACTCCCTCGCCGGTGCAACGGCAGCCCTGGCGGCGGGGTGCAGGGTGTGGATTCTCGAGAGCGAGACCGAAGGCGATGGCCTCCCTGTCGACCAGTTGCCCAAGGGGAACTGGACCCAGATTCAGCGACTGGACCAGGTGCAACGGCAACTGCAGCTGCTCGCGGGGGCCTGAGGCAAGGCCACCTGCGAATCAGTCAAGGCGGCAACTGAGTCCAGACAGCCAATCAGTAGAGACGGCCGAGCACGAAGTCGGGCAGATCGAGCAGAGCCCGCCGACTGGGCGACTCGGGCAACCAGGCCAGGGCTTCCCGCGCTTCACGCGCAAAGGTTTCGGCCAGCTCCCGGGTGCGCGGAATGGCGCGGGAGGCACGCACGAGCTCGAGGGCCTGCTCCAGATCGCCGTCGCCGCTGAATTCCCGCTCGATCAGGCCCGCCAGGGTGGGCTGCTCGTCCAGGGCATACAGGGCGGGAGCGGTGAGATAGCCGCTGGCCAGATCACTGGCAGCTGGTTTGCCGAGCTGCTGATCGCTGCCGGTGAAGTCGAGGATGTCATCCACCACCTGGAAGGCGAGGCCGAGCTGGCGGCCGTAGTGATGCAGAGCCTGCAGATGATCGGAGCTCTCGCCACTCAAAACCCCAGCGGCCTTGGCGCTGTTGGCGATGAGCGATGCCGTTTTGCAATAACTCTTTTCGAGATAGGTGGCGAAGGTCTGGCCGGTGTCGTAGCGGAACAGGCCCTGCTTCACCTCTCCATCCGCCAGATCCATGATCACCCGGCTGAGCAGTTTCACCACCTCCAGGTCATCCAGGTTGGCCAGGTGCCAACTGGCCTGGGCAAAGAGGAAATCCCCGGCCAACACCGCCACCCGATGGTTGAAACGGCTGTGCACCGTGGCCACGCCCCGGCGGGTGGCCGCCTCATCCACCACGTCATCGTGCACCAATGAAGCGGTGTGGATCATCTCCGTGATCTCCGCCAGCCGACGATGGCGCGCCGTCAGGTCGCCACTGGGGGAGAGGGCGCGGGAGATCAGCAGCACGATGCCAGGCCGCAGCCGCTTGCCACCGGCACTGAAAAGATGTTCAGCCGCTGCCTGCAGGATCGGATGACCGGCACCGATCAGGCTGCGCAGATCGCTCAGGAGCGCTTCGAGATCCTGCTCAACCGGCTGCAGCAACTCTGTAACGGTGCTCATGACTCCCCTCGGCGCAGCGATCCTAGGAGCAGCAAGCCGATGAACGCTGAAGGCTCAGCGCAGCTCCACCAGCTCCACGAGCGGCCGCTCCCCCAGCCAAGGCGTGGCCCGGCAGGCAAAGCCTTCGGGATCGGCGGTGACACACAGGCGCGTGGTCGCCAGGGAGAGGGGTTGGGCCGGTCGGCCCTGCTGGGGTGAGCCGAGCAGGGCATCGAGCTGGCGCGCGACCCCTTCCGCCGGATCGATCAGCCGCACATCGGGGGGCAGCAGGCTCTGCAGCAGCGGTTGCAGCAAGGGGTAATGGGTGCAGCCCAGGATCACCGATTGCACCGACGCCTCCAGCAGGGGCGTGAGATACAGCTGGGCGATCTGGCGCAGGGCCGGGCTGCTGAGATCACCGGCTTCGATCCGGGGCACGAATTCCGGGCAGGCCTGCTGCACCACCAGTGAACCGGGATGGAGCGCCTCGATGCTTTCCCGGTAGGCGCCGGAGGCCACCGTGGCCGGCGTGGCCAGCACGCCGACGCGGGACTCCCGCACCAGGGCCGCCGCCGCACCGATCAGGCCCACCACCGGCACACCCGCCTGGCCCTCCGCCACATCACGGGCGAGGGCATTGGTGGTGTTGCAGGCCATCACGACGGTGGACACCTGCTGGGAACGCAGCCAGGCCACCACCTCCGCAGCGATCGAGCGGATCTCGGAGGGCGAGCGACTGCCGTAGGGCACCCGGGCGGTATCGCCGAGATACACGCAGGGCACCGGTCCGTGGCGATGCAACACGCGGCGCAGCACGGTGAGGCCACCGACGCCGCTGTCGAACAGGCCGAGGCAGACGCTCACCGCACCCCCTGGAGGTACTCGAGAATGCCGGCAGCGATGGCGAGCGCCAGACGACGGCGATGGCTTGCATTCGCCAGCCGGGGCGCATCAATCGCACCGGTGACAAATCCGGTTTCCACCAGAGCAGAGGGCATGGTGGTGCGGCGGATCACGAAGAAGCGACCGCGACGCACGCCGCGATCGGGACTGCCCGGCGACACATTGAGCACCTGCTGCTGAATGCGCGAGGCCAGCCGAGCCGAGCGTGGGTCGGAAAAATAGAAGGTCTCGATCCCGTTCACCTCTGGACGCGACATGCTGATCGCATTGGCGTGAATGCTCACGAACGCGGTGGCACCGATGCGGTTGGCGATCGCCACACGGGGCGGCAGATCAACATCCACATCCGCCGTGCGCGTCATCGTGACCTGCACCCCCTTGGCCTCCAGCAACTGGGCCACCTGCAGGGAAATATCGAGCACCACATCGGTCTCGCGCAGCCCGCCGATTCCCACCGCTCCTGGATCAGGGCCTCCGTGGCCGGGATCGATCACGACCCGGTAGCGGCCCCGGGGCACATCGGGCAGGCCGGAAGCATTGATCGGTGTGCGCGTGGGGGTGATGCGCACCCCCGGAGACCAGCCCCCGGAGCGGGCGCTGAGGTCGCCCTCTCCGATCGCCCGCAGTCCGCGCGTTGGCAGATCGGGGAACACCAGTTTCCAGCGGTCGGCAGCCGTGCCCACCAGCTTGAGGCGTCCGGGGTCGAGATCAACGCCAGGCTGGAACTCGAGCACGAGCCGGGTGGTACCCGGGGTGGGCTTGCCGAGTCGCACCTCCCGCAAAGCCCCACTGCCGGCCAGGCTGCGCGGCCGACTCAGCTCCCCGGGAAAATCAATCCACACCCGAGGGCCCTGCCGACGATCGCCGGCTTCAAAAAACGCGTCCAGGCGGGCACCGGTGGCGGTGCGCAGCTCGAGCACACCCTCACGATTGAACGACCAGGCGGCCAGAGCGCTGGCCGCTCGCGCCGGCAGCGCCAGCAGCAGGGCGGACAGCTGCACAAGCGCCAGGCTCGCCAGCGCCAGGGGACGGGTACGGACCGGGCGCATGGGATCAGAACAGCGCGGGCCGGCGATGTTGAAGGCTTGGCATCTGGCCGCGGATCCGCTTCAGATGGTCGGGATCGATGGGGGCGATGGCAGCGCCTGGCGAAACGCCGGCATCGGCGAGCACCGTGCCCCAGGGGTCAATCACCATGGCGTGACCATGGGTCTGACGCCGGCCGTAGTGGAGGCCCGTCTGGGCCGGTGCCAACACGTAGGCCGTGTTCTCGATCGCCCGGGCCTGCAGCAGCACCTGCCAGTGGTCCTTACCGGTGAAGGCAGTGAAGGCGGCTGGGATCATCAACACCTCAGCTCCATCACCGACGAGATGGCGGTAGAGCTCAGGGAAGCGCAGGTCGTAGCAGATGGACACCCCCACGGGACACAGCCCGGGAATGGTGGCGACCGGCGGATGACTTTGGCCCGGACTGAAGCTGGCGGATTCCCTGTAAGTGCTGCCGTCCGGCAGGTCCACATCAAAAAGATGGATCTTGTCGTAGCGCGCCAGCAGCTGGCCATCGCGACCCACCAGCTGGGCCCGTTGATACGTGTGCTGACCGTCGCCGACCGGCACAGGAAAACCGCCGCCAAGGATGGCCAGCTGGTAGCGACAGGCCATGGTGACCAGGAAGCGCTCGCACTGCTGCGAAAGGGCGGGGGCCAGTTCGAGGCGCCGCGCATCGTCGCCCATGAAGGCGAAATTCTCCGGCAGCCCCACCAGCTCGGCACCGCGACGGGCCGCCAGCTCGATCTGTTCTTCCGCCGCAGCGAAGTTGGCCTCTGGATCAGAGCCGCTCGTGAGTTGCACAGCCGCTGCCAGGAAGTCGCTCACGGAAGGTCGAGAAAGGGTCTGATCGTAAGGGGATCCCCCTGGGCGGCAAGCGGAAGACCGCGCGGATGACACCGAAAACTCAGTGAGTGAAAGGCACGGCCCGGAGCACGCCCGGCTCCACCTGGGTCGGCACCACACGCAGCTGGTCCAGACCAGCGCAGCAGCGGAAATCGGCGTCGTGATCGCCGAGCCCGATCAGACGTTGACCATGGCTGGCGGTGCGCAGACAGGCTTCAGGGTCGGCCTGCCAGCGCTGCCAGAGCGCCAGAGCCGCCTCCAATTCATCGTTGGCAACCTGGCCCCCCTGGGCGATCAACAGCGAGGCGAGGGCGCCGGCGGCGAAGGAATCCTCCAGGGAGTAGGCCCCCTCCCAGCCACTGCCCACGATCCAGAGCCGCTCCAACGGCTCCTGCAACAACCGCTCCGCCACAGCCTGGCGATTGGGCAGGGCCGCGGTGAACACCCGCGACACATCGCGCACCCGCTGCAGCGAGCGGGTGCCATTGGTGGTGCTCATGAACAAGCGTTTGCCCTGCACCAACTCAGGCACCACGGCAACCGGTGAATTGCCAAGATCAAAGCCATCGAGCTTCTGGCCACCCCGTTCGCCCACCAGCAGTCGGGATCCTTCCGGCCAGGCCGCCGCCGCGGCCCTCAAGGCATCGAGATCACTGAAGGTCTGCACCGCCTCCGCCCCGTTGTGGAGGGCCCAGGCGATCGTGGTGGTGGCCCGCAGCACATCGATGACGATCGCAGCATCGGGAGAGGCTGCATCAGGCACGTCGTTGGCAACGTGGAAATAGGCGATCTGCAGGGCCACGGCGATCCGGCGGGTGCGTCACAGTACCGGGATTGCCCGACCCGCCACCGTCTGCTCCATGGCCCTGTTTCGCTCCGGACCGGCGACCCGCGACCTGAGGGGCTTCCTGCAACTCCTGGAGGAGCGGGGCCAGTTGCGTCGGATCACGGCGGCGGTGGACCCCGATCTGGAGCTGGCCGCGATCGCCGATCGGGTGCTGGCCGCCGGTGGCCCAGCGCTGCTGTTTGAGAACGTGATTGGCTCCTCGATGCCGGTGGCCGTGAATCTGCTCGGCACCGTGGAGCGGGTGGTGTGGAGCATGGGGCTGGAGCGGGCTGAGCAGCTGGAGGAGCTCGGCTCCCGCCTTGCCCTGCTCCAGCAGCCCAAACCACCGAAAGGCTTGAAAGAGACCAAGGCCTTTGCCCGGGTCTTCTGGGATCTGGTGAAGGCGGTGCCCGACCGCGACCTCACCCCCCCCTGCCGCCAGCGGGTGGTGATGGGCGATGCAGTCAATCTCGACGGCCTGCCGCTGATCCGTCCCTGGCCGGGGGATGCCGGCGGTGTGATCACCCTCGGCCTGGTGATCACGAAAGATCCGGAAACCGGTGTGCCAAATGTGGGGGTGTATCGCCTGCAGAAGCAATCGATCAACACGATGACCGTGCATTGGTTGAGCGTGCGCGGTGGTGCCCGCCACCTGCGCAAGGCGGCGGCTCTGGGCCAGAAGCTCGAGGTGGCGGTGGCCATCGGGGTGCACCCGCTGCTGGTGATGGCAGCCGCCACGCCGATTCCGGTGCAACTGAGCGAATGGTTGTTCGCCGGGCTCTACGCCGGTGAAGGAGTGCGGCTGGCCCCGTGCAAAACCCTCGATCTGAAGGTGCCGAGCCACAGCGAAATCGTGCTCGAAGGCACGATCACCCCTGGAGAAGTCAGCCCTGACGGCCCCTTCGGTGATCACATGGGCTTTTACGGCGGCATCGAGGATTCGCCGCTGGTGCGCTTCCACTGCATCACGCAACGGCGCGAGCCGATCCTGCTCACCACCTTCAGCGGCAGACCGCCCAAGGAGGAGGCGATGCTGGCGATCGCCCTCAATCGCATCTACACGCCGATCCTGCGCCAGCAGATTCCGGAGATCAAAGATTTCTTCCTGCCGATGGAGGCCCTCAGCTACAAGCTGGCGGTGATCTCCATCGACAAGGCCTACCCGGGCCAGGCGAAACGCGCGGCGATGGCCTTCTGGAGCGCCCTGCCCCAGTTCACTTACACCAAATTCGTGGTGGTGGTGGATCAGCACATCAATGTGCGCGATCCGCGCCAAGTGATCTGGGCGATCGCCGCCCAGGTGGATCCCCAGCGGGATCTGTTCGTGCTGGAGAACACCCCCTTCGACAGCCTCGATTTCGCCAGCGAACAGCTGGGCCTCGGGGGTCGGATGGCGATCGATGCCACCACCAAGATCGGCCCGGAGAAGAACCACGACTGGGGCGAACCGCTGAGCCGGCCGGTGGAGCTGGAGCAGCGGGTGAGCGCGCGGATGGAGGAACTCGGCCTGGCGGACATCAACAGCCATGAGCCCGACCCAGCCCTCTTCGGCTATGTGCTCGACCGGCTGCTGCAGAACCGACCCATAGGATCGGCTCCATCTCAAGGGGGGTGACCCACCGTGTCCGGAACCACTGGCTCTCCCCGTGACCTGAAGGCGGGCGGACGACTGGGCGGACGGGTCCGGGTGCCGGGCGATAAATCCATTTCCCACCGAGCTCTGCTTTTCGGTGCGATCGCCGAAGGCACCACCACCATTGAAGGCTTGCTACCAGCCGAGGATCCGATCAGCACCGCCGCCTGCCTGCGGGCGATGGGGGCGGTGATCAGCCCGATCGAGGCCGGAGCGGTGATCGAAGTGCAGGGTGTGGGGCTTGATGGCTTGCAGGAACCATCCGAAGTGCTCGACTGCGGCAATTCCGGCACCACCATGCGCTTGATGCTCGGTTTGCTGGCCGGTCGCGAGGGCAGGCACTTCGTGCTCAGTGGCGATGCCTCCCTGCGCCGGCGACCGATGCAACGGGTCGGGCAGCCGCTGGCCCTGATGGGCGCGGAGGTGCGCGGACGCAACGGCGGCAACTTCGCCCCCCTCGCAGTGCAGGGCCAACCGCTCCATGGCGCCGTGGTGGGCACGCCGGTGGCCAGCGCCCAGGTGAAATCAGCGCTGCTCCTCGCTGCCCTCACCGCCAACGGGTCGAGCACGGTGATCGAACCGGCCCATTCCCGTGACCACAGTGAACGGATGCTGCGCGCCTTCGGCGCTGACCTTGAGGTGGGTGGCGAAATGGGACGCCACATCACCGTGCGGCCTGGCGCCAACCTGCGCGGTCAGCACGTGGTGGTGCCTGGAGACATCAGCTCAGCGGCCTTCTGGCTGGTGGCCGGCGCTCTGGTGCCGGGCGCAGATCTGACGATCGAAAATGTGGGGCTCAATCCCACTCGCACCGGGGTGTTGGAGGTGCTGGAGCAGATGCAGGCGCGGATCGAGGTGCTGAACCAACGGGATGTGGCCGGCGAGCCCGTCGGCGACCTGCGCGTACGTCAGGGGCCGCTCCAACCCTTCAGCTTCGGCGAGGAGATCATGCCCCGACTGGTGGATGAGGTGCCGATCCTGGCTGTAGCGGCCTGCTTCTGCGATGGCGTCAGCCGCATCAGCGGTGCCTCCGAGCTGCGGGTGAAGGAAACCGACCGGCTGGCGGTGATGGCGCGCCAACTCAAGGCGATGGGAGCCTCGATCGAGGAACACGACGATGGCCTCACCATCCATGGCGGCCAGCCCCTGCGCGGGGCCGCCCTCGACAGCGAAACCGATCATCGGGTGGCGATGAGCCTGGCGGTGGCAGCGATGTTGGCGGAGGGAGACTCAACCCTGGCCCGCAGCGAAGCCGCCGCCGTGAGCTATCCCAGTTTCTGGAGCGACCTTGAGCGACTGCGCTGTTGAAGGGTCAGGAGCCGAACCCGGCAGCCATCCGCTCGGTCCGCTGACTCCCCTGGGCACTGCGGACGGCAGCCTCAGCCTGCACAGCGGCCATTTCCAGGAGGCCTTCCACAGTTCTGCAGGAGCGCTGGCGGAAGCCCGGGCCAAATTCGCCCAGCCGGCGGAACTGAAGCGCTTTGGCGCCGGTTCCACCCTGCGGGTGCTCGATGTGTGCGTGGGGCTCGGTTACAACAGCGCTGCCCTGATGACAGAGCTGGACCAGCCCCGTCTCGCCTGGTGGGGGCTGGAGCTTGATCGCCGTCCTCTGGAGCTGGCTCTGGCGCACCCATCCTTCCGCCGGCTCTGGCCCGAGCCGGTGCTGAGGCGGCTTGAGGCGCTGCAGCACCAGGGCGCCTGGCAGGACAGCGGTGGTGCGGGCACGCTCCTGTGGGGGGACGCGCGCCAGACCCTGGCGCAGCTGCCGGCGCACAGCCGCTTTGACCTCATCCTTCACGACGCCTTCTCCCCCAGCCGCTGCCCCGAGCTCTGGAGTGAGGAATTTCTCAGCGCTCTGGCGCAGCGGCTGGCCCCCGGCGGTCGCCTGCTCACCTACTCACGGGCGGCGGCGGTGCGGGGCAGCCTGCGCCGGGCCGGGCTGACGATGCGTTCACTGCTGCCGGCACCGGGCCAACGCCAGGAATGGAGCTCGGGGACGCTGGCCCAGCGACCGAACCCGGTGGAGCCCCTGCCGGAACACGGGCCGGGCTGGCAACCGCTGAGCGCCATGGAAGAGGAGCACCTGCACACCCGCGCCGCCATCCCCTACCGGGATCCCCACCAACAGGACGCGGCCACGGCGATCCGCCAACGTCGAGGTGAGGAACAGGAGCGCTGCGCCCTGGAGAGCACCAGCGCCTGGCAACGCCGCTGGATCGGCACCAGCATGGGCAAGAGCAGCGGAATCTCCCGGTAGATTCCGGCCGACTCGCCTGCCGCGCATGCTCGCCGTTGCCGTTCTGGCCGCCGGAAAAGGCACCCGGATGAAAAGCGCCCTGCCCAAGGTGCTCCAGCCCCTGGCCGGCGCCACCCTGGTGGAGCGGGTGCTGGCCAGTGCGCGCCGCCTGCAGCCGGAGCGACGGTTGCTGATCGTGGGCCACCAGGCGGAGCGGGTGGAGCAACAACTGAGCCATCTGGAAGGGCTCGACTTCGTGCTGCAGCAGCCCCAGAACGGCACCGGCCACGCCGTGCAACAACTGCTGGAACCGCTCAGCGACTTCGACGGCGAACTGCTGGTGCTCAACGGTGATGTGCCCCTGCTGCGGGAGGAGACCGTGGAACAGCTGGTGGCGACCCACCGCAACAGTGGTGCCGACGTGACCCTGCTCACGGCCCGGCTTGCTGACCCAACCGGCTATGGCCGCGTGTTCGCCGATGCCGAGGGCCAGGTGAGCGGCATCATCGAGCATCGCGACTGCAGCGAAGAGCAACGGCGCAACACGCTCACCAATGCGGGGATCTACTGCTTCAACTGGCAACAGCTGGCGCGGGTGTTGCCGCAACTCAGCACCGACAACGACCAGGGAGAGCTTTACCTCACCGACACCGTGGCGATGCTTGCCAAGGCCATGCATGTGGAGGTGGCCGATCCCGATGAAGTGAACGGCATCAACAACCGGCAACAGCTGGCCCAGTGCGAAGGGCTGCTGCAGGAGCGCCTAAGGCAGCACTGGATGGCGGAAGGCGTCACCTTCATCGATCCTGCCAGCTGCACCCTGAGTGAGGAGTGCCACTTCGGCAGAGACGTGGTGATCGAACCGCAGACCCATCTGCGTGGACGCTGCCGGATCGGTGACAACTGTCGACTCGGCCCCGGAAGTGTGCTGGAGGATGCGGTTTTGGGGTGCGATGTGACCGTGCTGCACTCGGTGGTGCGCGGAGCCACCGCGGGCGATGGGGTTGCGATCGGCCCTTTCGCCCACATCAGGCCGGCGGCGGAGATCGGCGATCAATGCCGGATCGGCAACTTTGTGGAGGTGAAAAAGAGTGTGCTGGGCAGCGGCAGCAAGGTGAATCACCTCAGTTACATCGGCGATGCCGAACTGGGCCGGGATGTGAATGTGGGGGCGGGCACCATCACCGCCAATTACGACGGCGTCAACAAACACCGCACCGTGATCGGTGATGGCAGCAAAACCGGTGCCAATTCCGTGATCGTGGCCCCGGTGACCATCGGCCAAGCTGTGACGATCGGTGCCGGCTCCACCATCACCAAGGATGTGCCCGATGGTGCCCTGGCCCTGGGCCGCGCCAAACAATTGATCAAGGAACACTGGCAGGGCCCCAAGCCAGAAGCTTGATCAGGCCAGGGCCCGGCCCAGCTCCGGCAGCAGGCGCTCCAGGGCCACCCCGCGACTGGCTTTGAGCAGGAGCGTATCGCCCGGCTGAAGCCAGGCCGACAGCACCGGCACGGCCTGCTCGGGAGTATCGACGCGCTGGAAACGGGCAAGGGGCGCTGCCGCCGCGGCCATGGCGTCGGCTTCCGCTCCCGCCATCACCAGCACCAGACCATCGAGCCCGCAGGCCACCGCCCGCTCGGCCACCTGCCGATGCAGCGCCACGCTCTGGTCTCCCAGCTCCAGCATGGTGCCCAGCACTGCAAAGCGCCGACCACCCTGTAGCGCCAGGAGTTCCAGGGCGGCGAACACCGCCTCCGGCGAAGCGTTGTAGGTCTCATCGAGCACCTGGATGCCGGCCAGCTCCATGCGGCGATTGCGCCCGCCGGGAACGGCAACCTGCAGATCCTGAAGCTGCGCCAACGGCACGCCGAGCTCCTCCGCCACCGTCAGCGCCAGC
>Ga0213858_10000424_pt1 | contig 20309 bp, 43 predicted proteins | sample PICome_FD_160122 | JGI IMG/M metagenome (GOLD analysis project Ga0213858, IMG submission 160122) | Coastal seawater microbial communities near Pivers Island, North Carolina, United States - PICO245 | ecosystem: Environmental > Aquatic > Marine > Coastal | place: USA: North Carolina | collected... | reverse complement strand
AAGAAGAAAACTTCAAAGTCTAATAAGAAGAAATCAACCAGTAAGTCTAAGTAGTACTTAGCTTATCAGGGTATCAAGTTTCATGCTTGGTACCCTGTCAGGTAAGTAAACAACTTGCCCATGTAGTAATACATGCCAAATACTAAAGGAGAAGACTATGTCTAAACCAATCCCTAAGTTCCTTCATAACGAATTGAGAGAACTACTCGGGAAAGCAAAAGTTAACCTAGGCGATATCGAAAGATTGCTTGCGTTATCTTTAACAACCAAGTATCAATGGACTGAACGTGTAATACAATATTGCAATGTTCACTTTGAAGCTGAGGATGATAGGTCATTAGCTGACATATTAGATGATAACTATGAATTAGCTAATTTCAGAGATGCCTTTGCAACAGGAGACATTGATAGATGTATTGACTTGATTGCTGAAGCAATTGAAGTAACAGAAGATACATTTGGTGAAAACAGATATGACTACGGAGAGGAAGTTGACAGAGACTACCTTGACGAAGACTTTGACCATACTGTTGATTCAGATGTTGGAACTACAATACAAGCTGATGCTAATGATAATTCACTTGGATTAGAACTTAGCACTTGGCAACATAACAATAACCTACAAAGTAGAACATTCTCATGGTTACATGTGTTTGATTGGTTCGTCGGAAGAAGACGTACACCACTTAATCCAAGTGCTCACACTGAGTACTTAAACCAAGAAGAACGTTACTAGCTAGTAGCTCAACTCCCCCTGCTAACTGTGGGGGGAGCTAGGTGCTAGCACCCGTTAAGTACTACGACGTCACTGTAGTACACATACTAAAAAAGGAGATACACTTATGTGTAGAGAAGAGTGTTATGCAGTAAACACAGATTTACTGTCATATTCACACAAACCAGAAGTAAAGTACATAGATACTAGATTCATGACCCTAGGTGGTTATGACCCTGGTAATCATACTGTATTCATTGGACATAGTGCTTTGAAAACAGATGAGTACTTACTATCAGCAGTGAATGCTACTGATGGATTCATTCCTATGGGAGTGGAGATAGAAGTAGAGCACACTACTGAGACCAGTCACGAAATGCAAAGAAATGAAGCTACTGAAGAAGCTTTAATGGAATTGCATGAGTACTCACCACACTACATTGATGAGTCAGACTCAAGGCTAAATCAGTTGATTATAGCTAAGACTGACGGCTCACTCAATCATGGTGTTGAGTTCGTAACACAACCTCTGACCCTCAGAGCTCATAGGTTGATTAACTGGGAAGCATTGCAGAACAAAGGCTTTTATGCCTGGAATGCAAGTACAGCAGGAATGCATGTACATCTTCCTAAGTCATACTTTACGACTACTCAAATGTGGTTGTTCTTAAAACTATTCCAAAATCTCTGGACATCAGAGAAGGAATACTTTAACTGGTTAGCTGGTAGGGCTGAGAATAGCTGGGCTAAGAGGAACTTACCTCATAGAAACAATGCTACAAATCAGCTACTTGCTGTTGCAGCTACTAAGTGGGACGATAGACGAGACAGATATTCTGCTCTCAACTTTAACAATGCATACACTGTTGAGTTAAGGTTCTTTCGTTCTAACATGAACACTGATGGACTAATTAGCAGACTTGAATTTATTCAAGCAGCTTACGACTTTGTCTGTGTTCTAAGTAGACTCGACAAATCAGATATGTTCGATGCAATTAACTTCGGACTATCAAAGCAGTTACATTTGTTTATGATTGCGAACAAAACAGAGTATCCAGTCATTGCAAAAAGATTGCTTAATACAAATAAGTTCGGTGCAACATCTGACTTCGTTAATGAAGACATGGTGATACCATCGATAATCAACGGGTTAACCCAAGTAAGGAAAGGAGCGTAATGTCTGAATTACTAGACATTATATTCTGGTTGTCCGTACCGTTGGGTATTGTAGGTGCTTATGCATACTACAAATCCGACCACGTTGACTTAAGTGACGATTATAGAACTATCTATCATCCTCACTTGCTCGACGAGGACGAGTAACCTGTAGCCTGAATGGTTGTATGGGGGGTTCGATTCCCCCCACAGGCTCTATTAACCACAGACTTCCAAACTAAATAGTTATGGTGGCAGTTTGTCAGGCTGTACATAACTTGATTGTAGTGTCGCACGACGGGGGAGAGGTGTGTCCATTCTGGATTTCAACTTTGACCGATTTTTCGCCATCACAACCCCTGAATTAGCTTCGGGCTTCCCCTGATGTTCAAATTTTCTATCTTTATTTCTAGGTTATTTAAGTCAATGATAAAGCTAGAGATATTACCCAAAAATCCCGTAATTTTTTTCCACACATCAAAGGGAAAATCCCGTAAATTTTAAGCACACATCTATAGAGATGATGATGAGATATGCGAAGTGCGTGCTGTCTCCTTTGCTAGAGTAAATGGTTTTCTCTTGATAAATCTATTAAGACGCACGAAAGGGGGAGAGGTGCGTCCAAAATGAATTTCGACCTCATATTGAACATCAAATACACAATATATAGTGTTTTGCTAGTAAGGAACTATATGTAGTGGGGTTCTTAATAAATCTATTAAACTTCAAGTTAGGAAGCGAAAGGAGGGAGAAGCAGAAGACGGGATACCCGTCAACATTAAGTCAATGTTTATAGGCTTTTTTTTGGAATCTCAGATGGGATTAGCGTATGTACCAATCTCCACTTTCAATAACAGGATAACCACGATTAAATTGAAAAACATAAGCTATTGCAGTTGTGTCGTCCTCTAAGAAAATTTCCTCGTCCATATAAAGATAAGGAACACCCTCGATAGTATCTAATGCTTTCTTAGTCCTATCATCAATCTCCCAAAGTTCGCCTTTAACTTCTTGTACACCCTCTTTGCACAGGGCTGGGAACATACCGACATCAACTAAGGTATATAAGGGTTTTGTCTTAATATCTTTGATATATTTGCAATCTATGTTGTCAGATAACATAAAAGAACGGCTATCGCCTTTTCTCAATGTTCCATATACAAATAATTTAATCATCTAATTTCTCCTTAAAATAAGAAACGAAGTCATCATCTAAGCTCCAAATCTTAATAATCTTAACAACGCCGTCCAAGTATCTATATACCTTTCTAGTCATAGCTATTCTAATTTTCTCTAACATGTGGACGTGGAGGGAGTCGAACCCTCGTTAGTCAGCTTTTGTATCCCCATACAAATTCTTACTCTAAACCACTCACGCCCTAGAATCTTGCAGATGATGAAAGTGTCCTGTTTCAAGATACCTTTGTCTTTCTGCTTTGAAATCCCACTTTGGTTTTGTTTCCTGCTCTCGTTCCCATGATAGCTTTTTCTCTAATTCTTTATCATATTCACGAATAGCTTTTTCAAATTTAGTAATAGTTTTTAGAGTCATATTCTCAAACTCTCTATCTTTCCAATAACGTAAAGTTTCACCAACAGTATGGTCGTTTTTCGACATCACTTTTGATAACTCAACGATACTACAGTTTCTTTTGGTGATAGCCTCGTTTATGTAGAGGGGGTCAAGTATAAACTCCAAATCATCAGCACTTATAAAATTAGCATACTTCTCGGGAGCAAGTCTTTGATATTCCCTTAAAGTATCACTAATAGCTTTGTAAGTTTTATATTTAGGTATCCTCTTTTTCGACTTCACGCTACGAATATAGCCACTTTTAACACCAATAGCTTTTTCAAACTTACTAATGACTATCCCGTGTTTCGTATCTAAAAACTTTTGAAAGATATCCCACAATCTATCTTGTTTGATGATTCTAGTTCTCCTCATTGTCTCCTCCACAATTTTCTAAAGACGGACGGATAGAAAATTCCTAGGAAGAAAGGAGGCAAAAAACCTAGGCGAAACCTACCCGTCCTAAACCTATGGCTTAATTTTACCTTCAACAAACGAAATCTATTGTATTTCATCTGTACTCTCCTCTTGGAATCTCACGTTATTTATAACAGTATTTATCTTATTAGCTATCCTATCAGCAATTTTGCTTTGAACTTCGGTATTCCAAAGCTCCTCCTCAGCATTGTATTGCTCTATGTCTTTCGTAATAGAATCAATGAGGAGCTGATTTATAGCCACTATCAACTCCTCAACTTTCTGATTCGCCACACTTTCTCCTTTAAAATCTCATTTTCGTTTGTTCTCTTGTTTCCACAAAGGAACTAATTTGTTGTCGTGTCCGACATGCCAATCATCACACCAAGGGCAATCGTATGCTTTGGCTCTAGCATTACGACGCTTTGGACTTTTGTTCATGGCTGAAGCTATGTCTTGTGCCTCGTGTTGTAAGTATCTCTTTTTTCGACGACACCCATAACATTTCGGACATTGACATTTGCTCCCGTTGACCTCGTACCAACATATTTTATTCGACGTCATTTCCGTTATCGGCTTGACGCTCTAATGCTTTTTCAAGTTGCTTGTCTAAGAAATATTCAGACTTGCCCTCGAATTGAGACCACAAGTGTAGTCCTACACCCATAGCCATAGCACATCTCTTGACTGCGTCTGATACTGCGTCTTTGAGTCTAGCTCCGTCTGTTTTCCAATTAAATGGATTTTCGACATCTCCAACTTCCTCGACAGTAACAAGTTGTCCGTCAATTTCAACAGTTAAAGCAAGTACACAACCTGTAATAATTGGTTTGTAATTGCCCTGTTTATCTTTGACTTCCTCTCGGATAATCTCTTTTACCTCTTGTGAATAGACACCGAGAACGCTTAGTAATCGTTGTCTAATAACAGAGTGTTGTATATAATCTCCAAACTTCCCTTTAGGTGCAGAGTGTATAAACTCCTTTGGAAATGGTCTTGATAGTTCAAATAGTTGTTCCACTATATCCTCCTGTTAGTTATCTAATTTTATGATTCGTTGACCCAATTGTCAAGCTCACTTGCAGTTCTCATCTTTTGTTGCAAAGTGCTTAACTCATTTGGGGACAACCTAGGCGATACTTTCTCTAAAGACGCCCAATGTTTCGCTAATGATGTTGGAGTAGCTTTGAACCCAAAGTTAAGCAAATGATTCTTTGCTCTAATTGGAATATCGTTAACGTCTACATCAATATCATTAAGTTCCTTTACTGCTTTATTTAACTGACCTCTAGCCATTGAGGTAAGTTGGTTCATATCGTAGCCTAAAGAAATACAGATAGCTTTAAATATCTGTTTATGTCTTGTGCCCATATCCTCGACAATGACTTCCCAATCATTTAGTGCTAATTCACTTGTATCGGGACTACCATTTTCATTGTTTGCAACTTCGTTGCTAATAGTATTGTCTTGTCTTGTCTTCTCTTGTCTTGTCTTGTCTACGTCGGACGGGCTATGGACGTCCTCGGGACGTCCTGTGGACACGTTCTTATCAAATTTATTAAGGTTAACAACCTCGAATTCAATAGGTTTTTCGGGGTCTGATTCAATCTCAGCCTCACTTGTCCACTCTCTTGTGTCGCCATTACTCTTAGCAAATCTATTAGCAGACGTTTTTGCGTTTGCTCTTTGCCTAGATTGGCGTTTTCTCTCTGCGTCCTTTTGTCTAATTTCAATAAGAGCACCTGTGTATTCAACCCAATCATGAATTGTTAACTTACCCTCAGTTTCATCAATCCAACCATGTTTGATTAATGCTTTGGTAAAGTCAGTAGGTTCTCCCTCCCATTGTGCAGAAAAAGGCACAAAGTCTTTGTATCTTGTTATGTCGCCGTCCTCAGCATAATCTACTGCCCACCACCAAAATAGGTGCAAATGACCTATTGCTTGTGGGATAGATATACCAAGTTCGTTAGCTAATAACTTTAATTTAGGGTGTTGCCCTAATGCTTGTTCGGATTTAATCCAAGCCATTGTTTAACTCCTGTTCTTTGTTGGTCTTCCACATGTCTTGTAGTTTATCAACTATCTCGTTTAATGTCGACAATCTACATAAAAATAGTCCGTCGCCACTTCCGTGTGGCATGGCTATCATACTAAAAGGTTTGTCATCAAGCCCTTTAGATATTGCATAATCATAACTTTGTGATTCTGCAAGTTCAAACTTTTTAACAATATCCCCTACTTGTTTACCCGACTTAACTTCAAATCTAATGGGACTATTCCAATACTCCTCATCACTTGATTTTGTTAGTTCGTTGTCGGGAACTCCAAGTAGTTTCTTTGCTCTATCTTGTGAGGCTCTACCCTCAACACGATTAGTTTGATTTTGTTCCTGTACAAGTTTTTTCTTTAACTCGTTTAGCCTGTCTTGTATGTCGTCATCAAACGTCATAGTATCTATTGCCCTGTAGTAAAGCGAAAAATGTTTTCTCGTCCATACAGTAAACTACAGGCTCTCCGTCAGCTGAACGTCTTTGCTGACCTTTTTGTTTCTTTAACTTTTTCCAAGCAACTACAACGGGAAATCTCCCTGCTTTTCTTTTAGCTTTTGCAACTGTTTGGTGTAGGTTAAGGGCTTGTCTATTCTTTGCCTCCATTATCCAACGTTCATTTGGTAGCATATAGTCAACCCTAAAGAACTCTAGGTCTCCCTCATCACGATTACCACCCTCAGCTAAGCGTCTAGCTTTATGGTGGGTGTTGTACTTGTTGATAAGGTTAACTTGTTGAGTTTCAAAGGTTGTGCCCTGTTTCTTTGGTTTGTTAACCATTATTTTCTCCTGTTCAAAGCCTCCGATTTAAATAACTCAAAGTATTCTTCATCTTTCTTAGGCTTATTAAGTTCTAGCCATACTAGATATTGTGCCGTATATTCATAAGTATGAGTTATGAATCTGACCACCTGTGGTGCAGTAGTTAATATCTCTGCGTCTAAAAGTGCTTTAGCAAACTCTCCAACTTCAATCCAATCTGCTTTGAACTGTTTAGTTCTTTCAGTAAGAATTGTTTCTTGTTGTTTCTTTGCTAATGTCTCAAAGTAATCCTCTGTTGCACTAATCAAAGCGTTAGATATAAAAACACCGAAGTCCATTTCCTCATCAGCTTGTTCCATATCTATTTGTGGACAAGCAGGGTGGCACTCCATATTTGGTGGTGCAGAACATATTGGGCAAGTTTCTAGTCTGTATTCGTCAGAACCACTTGGGTCTATTGGGTACATACTCATAATTGAATTCTAGTTCAATATACAAAGTTAGGTTGTATTACCCGAATATCTCCTGTGCTTTTTCTGAAGCTTGTGTATTTGTGCTTCCAACGGGTTCGACATCATCTCCCATTGTATAGTACGATTCATCAAGCATTTCCCAATGTGATTCAATTACTCTGCCGTTAGAGTCAAAAGTAAAACCACCTTTATCTCCATTTTCAATGCTGAAATATTTATAGATAATGTTTTTAACATCAAACTTATCTCCTATTTTTTCAATCATTTGTGGAGCAGGACTCCATGCAGTATCAAAAGCATACTCTAAAGTATCTTTATCTCTACGGATAAGTCGAGTTTCAACATCTCCCCATTTAGTTCCGTAGGTTTTTATGTTCCAAGTATACCAATCACTAGCACCATACTTTTCTCTAAGTTCCTCTAGCTCTTGTTCTGTAAGTTTTTCCATAGTGTAACCCTCGCCAAGTAATTCCTCGTCGTTCATACTATAAAATGACATGGCTTTCATTTGGTCTAGCTTTACTACGTTACCCTCTAAGTCTTTAAAACGCCTTACATTATCGTCTGTGCCGTCCAATAAAGCGATTTCTTCGGGCATTGGAACTAAACTTGTAGCGATAAGGTGTCTATCCTCTACACTTCCGTCCTCATTTGTAAATGTTGTTCTAACTTTGTTTTGTATTTCATCTAATACATCAGAGCTAGCATTTATTGTTATTTGATTTTCTACCCAATTAGGCATAATCTCCTCCGTCCACACTCATACGAGCGTTATATTCTTGATAGTCCATATATCTATCGTGTTCGTCCATAGCCTCTACTGAGTAGGGACTAAAACCATTTGCTTTTGTATAAGACCAAACATAAAGTTTGTGAATTAATGTATAGGCTTTTTTCTGAAAAGATGTTTGTCTTTTATCAAGCCTTTCCAAAGCAAGTAGTGTTTTCTTGTAAATGAATTTGCTCATCTTAACCTTTCTTTTTGGCAGGGTCTATCCAACCTCTGTTTCTGCCATAGCTAATAGGTGCATGGTTATAGCACCAATCTTTCTTGTTATACATGCTAAGAGTTTTGTCGCAACCTTTTTGTTTGCATAAACGACCTTTATCGTAGGTCTTATTCTTACGCATGTTGTACGATTTTGTACCTGTTTGGTATAAATTACTCATCACAACAATCGCATGACGGCTGAGGATAATCTCTTTCGTCATCATGTAATCTGAATATTTTTACTGTTCTGTCATGACGTAGACAATCTACTATCAATGAGTTAGTTTCTAGTTCAATACCAACTTGAAACTTGGCGTACTCTCTTGGAGAATTGACATTACCATTGTCGTCAATCTCCTCTAAGCACAACCCACATGACATATAGAAGTCTGCGTCTATTTGGATATTCTCCATATAGTTACTCCTGTTCTTGTTTATTGGTTAGGTCGTCAGAATACTTAGTTCCAAGCAATCTGTCAATCTCCGTTTGTTCTTTTATCATCTTGTCTAAAAGCCAATCCTCTTTGCGTTTTTCTTTTTCAAATGCTCTTAGCTCAAAGACGAATTTTATCCTGTCGAAAAGTTCTTTTAACTTATCTTTCATTTTTCCATTTCCTTTCCCAACTTACTGAATCCTCCCAACACCATTGACTTGACGACCAATCTCGCCATTGTGTCCTGCCGTAAATATCCTCGGCTAGTATTGAGGCAAACAATATGTTGTAGTATGGCGTATATTGAACTCTCGTTTGTTCAAATCCAATATTGTGCCTGTAAGTCTTACCATTGAAATCGTATGGTCTACCCCAACGGAGTATTACCCACTCGTCCCACATTGGTAAGTCATATTCCTCTGCAACCCAATTCCATGTCCATGGAACAAATTGCATTAGTCCTGTGTCTTTGTTGTCTGTTCTATGTGCAGTCGCTTTACCACGACTTTCACACCAACCAATACGAATAGCAGTATCTAAATTATCCTCATCAAAATGTTCATAATAATGACCTGCCCATTGTTGCATTGATTTGGGAACGTTGTCTTGACAATTGAAGTATTGGTTAATGATTTGTCCGTCATCTACGGACATCATAGGGCTACCTAGGGTAGCCAAAAATATAATGCACTCAGCAATCATATCTCACTCCTTAACTTAATTGGTTGTAAAAAAGGGTAAAGGAATCCAAAGCAAATGTCAACTATTGAAAGTAAAAAGATTTAGTAAACTAAATCGTCTATTAATTCAGCAGTATCTTTGCCCATTATGAGTTGTCTAGCATGCATTGAGGCTTGTGCTTGTGTTTTGCCACCTGTTTTGGTAACTAACCACTTACCTCTGCCTGAAATCTTGTAAATTTCAGCGTCATATTCGAGTAATAAAGGGTTAAATTTAACAACCACTTCATATTGGTCGAATATAAACGATACATCATCGAACTTGTTAGTATCTATTTGTGCTCTCATCTGCCTTTATTATACCCTAATTAAATATTTTATTAAGTATTTAAATTTTATCTTTAGAAAAAAAGTGTATTGATAAACTTGACAGATAAATCTAGTAAGACTATCTTAGTAGGTAATGTTGTAACATAGCAGGGTGGTCAGTCCCGACCAGACCACCACTCAACCAGAGTAAATGCGTAGAAACGGCAGAGGGGAAAAGGATAACACGGAAACCTTTTGGAATCTCACAGAGATAGTATTGGTTAGCTATTCCCACTAACGTGGGGGTAGCTTGAAAGATTTAGTAATGGTTGGTGGCTCATTACCACCTAGACACGAAACAACTAATTGCAGACCACGTTAACTGAGTCTTTCAAGCTATCATTAGATAGTAATTCCTATACTTGCTATTACTCTGTTTGGGTGTGATTGCACGACTTAAATGCGTGGCGTTGAAATAATACGCAAATCTCTGACGACCACATGCAAACGGGGTGGTAGCTTAAAGCCAATAGGGTTTTTGGGTGTTTTGTTATTTATGTGGTTATTCATGCCACGTCCTTTATTTCCACCCTGTATTTTTACCTGTTGGCTTTAAGCTATCGGCAGTAGGTTGCTAAGGTTGGAAATCACGCAAGTGATGAAAGGCGATATGAACAGATTAACTTTCCAGTTTCGCCCACCTATTGCCCGTAGCTTGAACTACATACTAGAGGTACAATCACTCACACCCTGTTTGTATGTACCGAGGAATACCACGGATTTATCCGTTGTGTGTGGTTCAAGCTATGCATAACATAGCCACGAATACGTTGTGAGTGTTGGTGGGACAGCTGACACTCATAGCAAACTAACTAACAACAGAAAGATAACAATGAACAAATACAACACACGTAAGAATATCAACGTCAATATTGACGACTACTACTATCACGACACTTTAGGTAGAGAGTTTGTTGAGCATAACAGATATTATGCAAAACAATTCCAAAGTTGGCTTGAAAGATACAATCCCGACAGTAGAGGTACTTCATCTAGTAATCATGAATACCAAAGCATTGTTGAGGATATGAAGTTAGCTAAAATGGAACAACTCATACTTTGGGAAGCGAACTATCCCGAACTCGACATCAATGACTATCAAGACGATAGTATTGTGTGGAAGTTTAAGTGTGAGGGTTGTGGCTCTTGGTCAACTTATGGTGTTGAATTCAAGCACCTAGAAACAGATGAATCAATTAGAATTGGTTCTGATTGTGCAGAGCAGTTCAGATTAGGTAACGAACGTATATCTGACATTGAAAGATTAAGAACACAGTTCTCTGCAAATCAAAAGAAAGCTAGAAATGTAGCTAATGTGCGTAAGTTCATTACTAGAACAAGTCAAGAAACTTTTGATAACGTAATGAGGTTTGCAGGCAAGAACAGAATCCTACGAGATTTCTCTGAAAAAATTCAATGGTTTGAACTAACCGATAAGCAAATCGCTTTTATTTATACTTTAATAGATAACGAGATTGCTAAAGAAACTGCAATAGCTAATAAAATCAACAATGGTGTCGAACCATTGACTGAAGGTAGACATACCTTTGAGGGCAAAATAGCCAAGTTATATTACAAATCTGAGTGGGATATGTGGAAAGTTATTATTGTAACTGACGACTATACCTTTTCAGCTAATAAAACTGAATCTATGAAAGACATGCAAGAGGGCGACAAATTCGTTTTCAACGCAACAATAGTACCAAGCAAAGATGACCAATTCTTTGGTTATGCAAAAAGAATATTTGTAAAGGAGATTATCAATGACAAATAAATCAATTAGTGCTGATGACTTTTATGCGTGGTTAGACACGTGTCCTGTACATTGGCGACACTATAAAACTGAGGAGGACTACACAGTAGTTGGATTCTTTGAAGTAGTACATTTTGATGAGGACGAACAATGAGCGTTTATCATTATGAATCACACGACCCAAAACAAAAGTCAAATGATTTGGGCGTAACTATTTACTTTGACACAAGCATAAGTATGGACGAGGCTATAACACAAACCTCGTTATTACTTGACGGAATAGGTGCTGAATACACCTTTGATATGTGGACAACACCACAGGAGGAGACAAATGAATAAATATACGTTTGCTATCGACTTTGAAGTAAGCATTACTGCAAGTGATTACGAACAAGCTATGGAGTATTTAAATAATAAATACTTTAATGGCAATAGTGAAACTTGTAGCTTTGTCAACGTACCTGTTGATGAAGTTAGCGTTTACCCTAATGCTGACACAGTTAATGCTATGACTATCAGAGGAGAGGACTCGTAATGGATAACCTTATAAAGTTATTAGAGGAAAGACAACAAGTTAGTGAAAAGTATTGGGAGGAAACTTATCCCGACGATAGTGCTATTCACAATGCAGAGGAAACTGATAATCAAAGTTGGGAGATTGGTTTTTGGTGGGGAATACAGTACGCACTTGACCAACTCAACCAAGAGATTGCTAGAGACAATGCAGAAAAATTTTTTCTTAGGAGGACAAATGACTAAACCATTATACAAACACGAATACGCCGTAACGGAACAAACTTTAGACGTTAGGAACTACACATTAATGTGTGATGACGAACTAACAGAGGAGGAGTGTTTAGAAGTATTCTACGAAGTAGATTACATTGATAACGCTACAAACGTTGTTAGGTTAGGCGACAAAAGTGTACTTATAAAATTCGACGGAACAGATTTCGGCGACGACGGACAATTAGATTGGGAGGTAATAAGATAATGCAAAACTTATGCCCACACAGATACGAAGTTGGTCTCAGCTTTAGTCTTATCGGTATCGGTAAAGACAAAGAGGAGGCTATCGACGAGGCATTAACTTGGGGTTTCCCAAGTGGTTCTGAAATTAGGGACATGCTAACAGTAAACAATGTAGAACAATCATGGGATATGGACACCTGTGATATATGTGAGGAGGAATAATGGCTGAACTATACCAAGCAGAAATCTATCAATTCATACAACACATGAAAGATAGATTCAACATGGAAATAGCAGTAAGCGTAACCAATGTTTACGACGCAAGAGTAGAACATTATTTTTACGAGGACTTTGAGGAGGAGGAATAATGGCTGAAGTACATTGTGTAGATAACTGCACTTCTCACGAAGTAGAGCTAGATGATACTGAGAAACTAGCTATAGCAGAAATGTTTGGTGGTGTTGATATCACACATATTACTGCTACTTATGATGAACCTAATAAAGAAGTGGTTCTTAGATTAAAGGAGGCTAGATAGTGTCAGACTTGAAAGTCATAAACGACAGGTCAACTAAAGACAAAACAGATAGTATGTGGTACAAAAGTAGCGACCACCAACCTATCCGTACAGTTGAATACAAAGGACGCAAGTGGGTTATGTGGGCTATGGGAGAAGTAGATTTTACTTATAAAGATGAAAGATACTACTGCCTTAGCGAGTGTACAGATATAACAAATGATGACGAGTTCGGTGATGCATTAGACAATGGCGAGCTAGATTTGTTTTTTAACAATTGGTATGAGATAAGACCAAGCATGTTAGATACTGATAGTCCTTATTACAAGTATGTAAATGCAGGTTTATATGATGACGTATATGGTTCGCCCGACGAACTAGATAAAGAAATCTTAGACTTGTATTTGAAAGCAGAAAGGGAGTTTGATGAACGAAACAACTGAACAAGTTTATGTTGTTACCTTTGAGGAAAGATATGGAGAATTCGAGGAGTATTCATATCTAGCAGTCAAAGGTGCTGACAATATGTCAAGTCAAGAACTTGTAGAAACTATGTGGTATGAAGTCGACGGAGTAGAGGACTTTGACGGACAATATCACGACAATCCATACTATTGGGTAGCAGGTAACGAGAAGTTAGTGAGGGTGGTATCGAAGAAACCCATCAGCTCCGAACATCTCGACATCATTTCCCAATACATAAGTGTATAGATAATATTGTTATTTTACCTATACATATAAATTTATTAAGGTTAGTATTAAACTAACCAATCAACTTAGAAAGAGAGAACATGAAAAAGTATATATTTGACGTACAATTCGAGTACGTTGTAGAGGCTGACAGTTACGACCAAGCTGTTAGACTTGCAGACAAACAATTACCCGATGAGGACGGATTAACTACATTTGTTGTGAAAACAGATGACTATGGTTTCGTTCCTAGTGGGGACACAGTCGAAAACATGAGAGCGTGGGGAGACTTTTTAGACCCCAAAGTTGCAATCGTAGACTTTGAAACAGGAGAGGTTTTAAGCGAGGGTGAATCTGATGACAGTTAGAGCACACGTCGAACGTCAAATGTTTAAGCTATGTGAGGAATATGAAATCACACCTAAAGAGCGTGAGGACATATTCAAGACATGTTACGAATATCAAAAAGCTATCAATGTCGAACGTGAAATGGGGGTAATGTAATGACTTACGAACCATGCGATTATCCTATTGGCGTTAACGAAATAGCTACTGTGCTAGACGTTAAGCCGTCAACAGTTTCACAATGGGGAGTTCGTAAGAACTTACCTCAATTCGACGCATTAGTTAATGGAGGCAATACAAAGTTGTGGACATTAGAAACAATTTTAAATTGGGCTAGCTCAACAGGGCGTAACAATAGAAACTTAACTACCTGTAAAGAGGCTTTAAGTTTCGTTGTCTCAGACATGATGAACGAGACACAAAAAGAACTAGCAAGTGCTAGTGCTCGTTGGGATAAACTTTCTGACGAGTGGAACGACTACCGACAAAGTATGGGCTTAGAAACCTATAACAAAGATATGTTTAGGGATTTAGGTTCATTTAAACCCGAGGAGGAATAATGGGAAAAGATAGGGGAGAAACCTATAGAGTCAGCATGAGAAATAGTTGGAACGAAATTGATACTCCGACTATTGCAAGTGAGGACGAATTTGACGCAGTTGTTAAACCAAGAAAACTTTGGTATGACAACAGAGAAGTGCTAACCAAAGCACTTGTTATGGCTAAGAAAAACCCTATGCAACTTATTAAGTGCATGGCATTTTCAGATGAGAGCGTAACAGTAGTTGAAACTGAAATGAAAAAGTGGAAAACTAACTTTAGGCAACATCTAAAAGACTTAGACATACACATTAATTTATATACACGAGTAGCAGGTAATAAGTTTTACGGCTACATACAGTATGTACCAAACGCTAAAAGATATAAGACACCTTTAAAAGAGCTCTTTACTGAGGCTCTTTCTGAGGAGGAATAATCGAGTACGAGTTTTGGTACGACGATTTAGGCAGAGTGGTAGCAAAGATACCCATTGATGACGAAACTTTAGGGGAAGAAGAATAAAAACTTTTCCCCTATGGAGTATTAAAAGGAGAGATATGTTTGAAATAGACAATACACCTAATGCACCATACTGTCGTGAGTGTAGGGAGCTTGGCTACGATACTTCAAAAGAGTTCGTAGACATGTGCAACTACTGTCAAGATGTTGTTATCAGCAAAACTTTTCGTAGTGAAAAGGATAATGCAGTTGAAAACTATATTCTTGACAACCATTAATAAGACTATTAAGGTGGTCTTATTGAAACTATTAGGGCTAAAAAGAGAAAATCCCCCAATAAAACGGGGGACTCTCTTACTAACCAACAAAGAAGGAGTTACAAATGAACGGAAGTTCACAAGAATCCAACTATGAAAATACTTTAGCACAGGCTTTAGATTTAACACAAGCATGTGCAAAGGAAATTGGCTACATAGCTGAATCAGACGGCGAATCTGCCGATTCAATATCATATTGGGAGGAATACCCTACTGATATTCACGAGTTCATGTCCCTTATGGATAAAGTCGACCAAGTCGGTCGTGCAGTAAAGCAAATAAAAGCTGACATGAAGTTGAAACTTGTAGAGGAGCTAGGCGACAAAGCAGTCAGAGTTGGTAACAGAATCATTGTAGGTAAGACAAGTAAGACTTGGAAACCTTACGATAAGAACAAAGTTATGGACTATGTAGGCGACGATTGGAAACAAGTCGTTAATCCTACGTTCAGAACAACAGGGATAAAAGCACTTGCACAAGAAAGAGGACAAGACCCACAAGTAATATTTGAGTCATTGTTCGAGCAAGTCGAAACAGATAATATTACAATACTTCCCGAAATGAAAGCACCAAAGTATTTACAAAAGCTAGATGACGGGGAAGTCAAAGAATTAGGAAAGGGATAATATGCCTGCAAATATTGAAACAATGTTTAGTGCAGTAGAAACACCATGGCACAGACTTGGAGTGGTTACTGACTCAGCATTGACAAGTTCAGAGGCGATTGTTCAATCGGGATTAGATTGGACAGTAAGCGTAAGACCTTTAGTTACGTTCGGTTCAGACGGACAAACTGAGGGTAAATTAATTGACGTGCCCGATAACTATGCAACTGTAAGGGACTCAGATGAGTCTGTACTTGGAGTTGTTGGTAAAAGGTACGAGCCTATTCAAAACATTGAGTGCTTTAGTTTCTTAGACAATGTCTTAGATGACTATGACGCTAAGTATGAAACGGCAGGTGCTATTGACGACGGCAGAATTATTTGGGTTTTACTTAACCTAGGTAAGAACGTTGTTGTTGGAGATGATGTTACAGTTCCTTATTTACTGTTAACAAACAGTCATGACGGCTCAACATCAATCAAAGCACTAACTACCCCTATCAGAGTTGTTTGTCAAAACACTTTAACAATGGCTTTAGGCAATTATAAAAGTAGTTTTTCTTTCAGACACACTCAAAACGTTAGAGGTAGAATTGACCAAGCAAGAAACTCTTTGGAACTTTCTTACAAGTATGTAGACGGATTCCAAGAGGAAGTCGAAAGACTTGTTGAACAACAAGTAACTGATGACCAATTTGCAAACTTGGTACAAACCATAATGCCTGTGCCCGAACTAAATGATAACGAAAGCAATATGCAAGTAGTTCTCAAAGGTCGTCAAGCACATGAGGACATTATGCAAAACTTTAGAAACCCCGAGTTCTCAGAACACTCTGAGTCTGCGTGGGCAGGAATCAACGCTATGAGTAATTATGAATTGTGGACTGCTCCTATTAGGAACGAGGAGAGAGATATGCGTATAGCTAAAAGAACTATACAGGGTACTCAAACTCCAAACACAAACATACTTCATAGACTATTAATCGGACAAAGGTATGAAAATATTTAATCAATATATTGCTGACTGTGTTACTTGTGGTATGAGAATTACTACAGATGAACACGGACAAAGTAAACAACAACCACTTTATCTCAAAGCGTTCGGTGGCTACTCAGATATGTACGATAATTGGGCAGACCATGAGGACGAATCTATGAACTTAATTCCTTTTTGTCATAAGTGTGGACATAGGATTATTAGGTTAATGGGTAAAGGTGTTGTTGAATATATTGACCCATTGTCTACTACTTCACATGTAAGACCTTATAAGGCTCACAAAGGTAGAGATGATGTTGTAAGTTGGTGGCATTTTGGTTGGGATAATGTAGTCCTGCGAGGCTACATCTCAGCCATGTGGCACTACTTTCGTATCGGTGGTCTTAAATATTCGTGGGGAGCGTTCATGCATTTGTTTCATGGACAGAATTGGGATTCTCTTAATAAATCTGTTAAGGACTTCTACCCTACAAAGTATAAAGTATCATTTATAAGAGTACCAAAGAGATTTGGTCTCATGATACAACATAAAATTCAAAAGGAGGGTTTTAAGTGGTATTAACATCAAAGAAAGAGTGGTTGACCATTGTTGAGTGGCTAAAATTGAGATTTAGCTCTATAAAGTGGAACGACGCTGAGATTCGTTCACTTTACGAGGACTATAAAAAAATCGACCCCGAATACATTTGGGGTGCGTCTCAATTATGCTACGAAAACAATACTGACTTTATGTCATCAGCCAAATTGATGTCAGTCGTAAAGGAACTTCAAGCAGTTCCCAAATCCGACAACAAAGCCTTAACTATGGGCGAAGTAATGAACATGAATAAAGGTGGTCTATTAGATTATCTTAAAGCAGGTGGTTATGAATCATTTGCTCATGCAGTATTCGACGCAAAGATTAAAAGGTTAAGAAGTGGTAAGGCGTTACCTTATGAGACAACTCATTGGGATTTAGAAGCTCCTTACTCAGAACAAAAAGACTTGTGGTTACAAGAGTTTAGTCCCGAGTGGACATTAGAATTCTTGGAACGTAAAAGAGACAAGCAAATAGCAGGAGAAAAATAATGGCTAGTAATAATAACGTTACCTTAATTGGTAACATGTTAGAGCCCGAGATTAGAACTACCAACACAGGTAAGACTATCGCTAAGGCTCGTATGGTCGTCAAAACTTATGGCGACGCTGACGACATGTGGGTAAATGTAACTGCATGGGAGAAATTGGGAGAAAACCTATCAGTTTCTTTTTCAAGTCAAACAAGCAAATCTATCAGAGTTAGTGTTACAGGTCGCTTAGTTAATGAAAAGTGGACTGATAAAAACACAGGGCAGGAAAGAAGTACCTACTCAATTACTGCTGATAATATTGGCGTGATGTTGGACTACCAGACTTGTGGTGCAATACAGTATTCTGGAGAGGCTAAGCAAGAAAGCACTTATGGTGGCGATAAAGTTGCCATGGCTAGTGATATTTTGAACGCTCAACCTGTCGGTCGTCCTATGGAGGACATTGGCGAGAACGAGCCTCCGTTTTAATCATGAGCCCAAGAAATATTATATCGAAAGACTTAATTGATTGGGCTAGTGATGACGAAGTGGTTGAAGGAGAGGACGTTATTCCTTTCAGTCAAATGCCCTTAAAATCGTACGTAGAGGACGACGATTCTCTCCAACAACCAACCAACGTTACTAACGAGCCAACAAATCAAATGGAAGTAGTGCAAAAACTATTATTTACACATGGAAAAAATGGTGTATGCCATAGTCAATTTATGGAAAACTATATTGCTAGATTCGGTGCATTAATATGGACACTACGACATGAATTCAATTGGGTTATTGATAAAGAGTGGTGTGAGGAGGAATCACACAATCATAAATCCAATCAGTACAAGTATATATTTAGAGGAGTTAAAGAATAATGGAACTTTTACAGAACACTTTTGAGTATGAGTATTTAACAGAGGAAGTTAAAAAAACAATGCTTATGGAATACTTAAAAGACTTAGAGGCAAATCACTATAGCTTAGCTTTAGTTGAGCCTAGTAAATTACAAGAACCACAACCATATCAAGCATGGAGAACTCAAATTGACCAAATAGAGCAACAAATCATGCGTGTGAGGTCGAAATATGCAGAATTCTTCGGAGTTGAGGAGGAATAATGATATTCAATGCTTATGATGAGTGGACTAATGATAAGATTAATGATATAAGACCACATAAAGTTAATTTAAATCATTACTCGTTGCTAGTTAATAACATTGGCGAACTGGAAATTAAAATGTTTCAAACAGAGAATCATTGTGGTAAATCATGTGATAAAGATTGTTTAAGATTTCATTTCACACCTACACATTATCTTTGTTTAGACGGATATCCTTTAGCAAAACTTGTAGGAGTTGATGAGTTAAATCACATCATTTCAGAAGTTGAGGCTGACGAGCACGAACTAAAAAGAAGGGAAACATGGAAAGAGCTAACAGATTACGATTATAGAAATCAATATACAACTACATTACCTGTAAAAATGGAAGAAATGTTAGATAGATTTGATGACGATAATATTGTAAATAGAGAAATGAACTTTCTTAGTAATGAAGAAACTTTAGAAGTTGACGGCATGGAAATTGAAATAAGATTTTCTGAGGAGGAATAATGTACGACGAGGATTATGGTTGGGACGATTTAGATGAGGAGTTATCGTGAATAGAGCACACAGACGAGCACAAAAGTCTAAGAAAAAAGGTCATCATGTACGAATAAATCCAAGAACTCAAAAGGGTAAATTGGGTGGTTATGGTGCAGTTAAACCTTCGTCAAATGCTCAAAGAATACTTAGTGGTTTAGATGACTAAATCCTACTTTGTGAGATTCAACAATAAGGATTATATAGAAAATCCTAATTTATTAATTGAACTGCTAGAATTAGAGCATAAGTTTCAAGAAGTTATAGAGGATTATGATGAAAAAGTTAACTGATTTACAGATACAAGAGCTAGAATCTTTTGGTTATATCGTTAGAAGTAACGAGGATTTAGAGAATTTAGATAGAAAAGCTAAAGAAGTTGCTAAAGAACAACGACCTGTAAGCGTTAAAAAGCCTGTAAAAATGGTAAATGATGACGAAATTAAGCCAAATGAACATCTTGAACATCTTGAACATCTTGACCCTCTTGACCCTCTTGACCAAGATGACGATTACAGTTACTTAGATGAGTTGGAAACATGAGCGATACAGATACTTTTATAAAAAAAGTAAAACTTAGTGAGATTCAAACTGCTGATAGAAACCCTAAAGACCATGATGTTGGTGCTATTTACCAAAGCATGAAAAGATTTGGGTTTGTTGCATTTCCTTTAATTAATTCAGTAACAAATAAACTATTAGCAGGACACGGACGCTTGAAAACATTACACATGATTAAGAGCGAGGGAGAGTTCGTACCTGCAAATATAGAAATAGATGATGACGGAGAGTGGTTAGTACCCT
>Ga0213858_10000421_pt1 | contig 20347 bp, 24 predicted proteins | sample PICome_FD_160122 | JGI IMG/M metagenome (GOLD analysis project Ga0213858, IMG submission 160122) | Coastal seawater microbial communities near Pivers Island, North Carolina, United States - PICO245 | ecosystem: Environmental > Aquatic > Marine > Coastal | place: USA: North Carolina | collected... | reverse complement strand
AAAATACAATCAATCTATCACAGAGATTAATAACTTCAATGCTCAGACAAACCAAAAGATTGATAAGTTAGTCAATGCAAAAAACAACGTATCAGAAGCACAAGGTGAGTTAAAAGTATATAACGATAATCTACAAGAGAAAGATGCAAAGAAAATTTCCACTTTAGAAGAAATGGATTATGTCAATGCAGCTAAACAGATGTTGTTAGATAGTGGTATCAAAACAAAGATCATTCGTATGTATCTACCAATTATGAATCAATTGATTAACAAGTATTTACAATCAATGGATTTCTTTGTTAACTTTAAACTAGACGAAGAATTTAACGAAACAATTAAAAGTAGATTTAGAGATGACTTCTCATACTCCTCATTCTCAGAGGGTGAGAAAATGAGAATAGACTTGGCACTATTGTTCACATGGCGAGCCATTGCAAAGATGAAAAACAGTGTCAATACTAATCTATTAATATTAGATGAAATATTTGATAGTTCATTAGATATCAGTGGTACAGATGATTTCCTAAAGATTATCAATACCCTTTCAGATAACAACGTTTTTATCATATCTCACAAGACAGATATATTGATTGATAAGTTCAAAAACGTCATCCAGGTCGAAAAACATAAGAATTTCACCCGTATTTCTTAGTGTTTTAAGGGTTGACAAATTGACAGAAACCTGATATACTTTACACTTATTTAACTATGAGGTACAATATGAAATATATAATGATCGCATTTTTGATACTGTTTTCAACAGTTGCAAATGCAAAAGTGAAAGACTATGGTTGTGAGATACCATGGAGAGAAAGCCCTAACGAAGAAACAATCGAATTTTATTTAGATCGATATTTAGATAGAGATTGCAGTAAAAAAAATCATAAAGTCAAAGTAAAAGCAGATACTAATTACATCAAATGGTATGATGACAAGGGTGCAACAACGTACAAAGTTGTTACCGATGAGATGAGTAAAGATGCGATTGGTCTATTAAGTTATATGAAATATGATAACGGTAAAATTACTATAGATCAAATAAACGACAAATACGATTATGATACATCTAAACAATGGCACTCACAATCAGTTGGTAAGTCCGTTGTATCTTATATGACTGGACATGCAATTTGTAAAGGTTATATCGATAATGGTATTAATCACTTAGTTACAATGCCAATGATTGAGAATACTTTATATAATAATCAAAAGTTAATTGATCTATTGAATATGAACGCAGGTGATCAACACTTAGTAGGACAAAATGGTTTTGTTAAACACAGTAAGTGGAAGTGGATCAACGAACCATCAGTTCCAAAAACAATGAAGAAAGTATTTAAAGGTTCAGAACAGTTATACAAAACTTATAATTATAATAACCTTGTACCAAATTTAATATTCACTTATCTTGCATATAAGACAGATGATGAGTTTGAAGATTTTCTACAATCATTCTTTAACAAAGTTGGTATTGAAAATGATGTGTGGTTTGTGAAACAACCAGAAGCAAAAAAGAAAGAATTAAGTTATTGGTATTATTTCTTTGCAACCAAATATGATTACATGAGACTATCTGTTGAAATGTTAAATGATTGGAACAACAATACATGTGAAGGTCAATACTTAAAATCTTTATATGAAAACAGAATACAGAAACACAATGGTGAAAAATACTTTGGTGTGAAGGCATGTATATGTGGTTTGTCTACTGCCTATGGTGGTCAGTTTCATATGGAATTACCAGGTGCAAGAGACAGAGAAATGTTTTTGATGGATGGTTACGGTGGTAACATTACTGTCATTGACTTTGAAAATAATAAAATTCTTCAAGTACTATCTATTCACAGAAATTGGGATTGGAAAACAATAGTTGAAAAAGAGTATGTGTCGTGGTAGATAAATTACTAACAGAGGACGAAGTACGAAAAGAATACAGAGAACATCGCAAGAATAAAATCTTTGCACAATGTTGGCCTGCGAATAACGATAGTTTTTACGAGTGGTGTTCTCAATACTTAGATTACAAACATATAACCAAGAGAAATAAAAATGGAACTAAAAGATAGTAAAACAGCACAAAACTTGAAAGATGCATTTTCAGGTGAAAGTCAAGCAAATAGAAGATACTTATATTTTGCTCAAAAAGCAGATATCGAAGGCGCACCAGATGTAGCGTCTGTATTCAGATCAACTGCTGAGGGTGAAACGGGACATGCCCATGGTCACTTAGAATACTTAGAAGCAGTTGGCGATCCTGCAACAGGAGAACCAATGGGTGAAACAGAGGCAAACTTAAAATCTGCTATTCATGGTGAAACACATGAATATACAGACATGTATCCAGGTATGGCGAGAACAGCAAGAGAAGAAGGATTTGATGAGATTGCCGACTGGTTCGAAACACTTGCAAAGGCAGAGAAGTCACACGCAGGTAAGTTTCAACGTACACTAGACGCTTATAAAGGAGCATAACAATGAGAGACCAAATCATCGATGCAATTAAACATCATGCACAAGGACACATTGCAAAACACAAAGCAAACGTTGAAGTGTTAATGCAAAAACCAGTAGGTGTTGCAGAGCATCCAGATCACTTAGAAACAATTGAAAAGGAACTAAAAATTATTGCAGAGTACGATGATCAACTAGAAATGTTGAGTAAATACTTTGTAGTGAAGGACCCATTTAAAAGTTAATGTATAAACCTTATATTATGAACGATGTCCAAGAGGCATCAGCGAAAAAGTTATTTACTGTCATCTCTACCTTTGCAGGTGGGGGTGGCAGTTCAACTGGTTATAGATTATCAGGTGGTAATATATTATGTGTAAATGAATTTGTACAATCAGCCGTAGATACTTACGGTGCAAACTATCCTAACACACCTATATTAGATGATGATATTAAGAAACTTACAGGTGAAGATTTTTTAAGAGTTGCAAATATACAAAAAGGTGAATTAGATATATTAGATGGTTCGCCACCATGTAGTGCGTTCAGTGTTGCAGGTAAAAGAGAAAAAGGTTGGGATAAAACTAAAAAATATTCAGACGGAAAAGAAGTAGAGAATATCGAAGATTTATTCTTTGAATATATTCGTATTGCAAATGATATACAACCCAAAGTAATTATTGGTGAGAATGTTGCTGGTATTATGATGGGCGAAGCAATTAAAAAATACAATGAAATTATAAACGAATTTGAAAAGTGTGGTTATGAAGCAATCGGTAAAGTAATGAACGCCGCAGACTTCGGTACACCACAGGCAAGAAAGAGATGTTTCTTTGTTGCAGTAAGAAACGATGTTATGGAGAAAGTTGGTTTAAATTTTATGACAATGGAGAGTACATTATATCCAGAGCCATTTGGTCCACAACCAACACTGAAAGATGCAATTGGTGATTTAGAAAATGATAAAGAAGAAGTACAAATGTTATTAGACTTTGTACAAGGTTCGTTTCAAAAGAAATGGATTGAGTTGTTACCATTTAGTCCAGACAAACATCGTAAACCAAGTGATCCAGAATTTATAGATATCAATCCAAAACAATCTATGTTTAATATGATAAGACCAGCACCTAATCTACCTTGCCCTACTGTAACACAGGCAGGTCAAAAGAAAGGTCTATCTGGTGTATTTCATTATGATAGTAATCGTAAATTGACAATCAAAGAATTAAAAAGAGTTATGGGTTTACCAGATGATTTCAAACTACAAGGTGACTTTGATCAACAAGCAGAAAGAGTTGGTCGTATGGTTGCACCATTAATGATGAAAGCATTATCAAATAACATATATGAGAAAGTGATTAAACCATACAATGATCGGTAGAATACTTACAGAAACAGTGGCAAGATCATCACAAGACGATCATGTGGCAGTATTATTATCAGGTGGAGTTGATAGTATATCAGTTGCGTTTGCAGCTCATAGACTAAACAAAAAGATTACAGCATATTCATTTAAACTAGATGATAGAGATAATTACGATAGTGATAAGGCTGAAGAAATTGCAAAGATATTTAAATGGAATTTTAAATTAATTAAAGTACCTACAAAGAATTTACAAGATGATTTCTTACAACTAGCATCGAAGTTTAGATGTAAAAAGAAAACACACTTTGAGTGTGTATATCCTTTTATGCATGTTTATCCAGAGATTAAAGAACGTGAAGTATTAAGTGGTTGGGCTGCAGATGGTTATTATGGTATATCAAAAAAGGCAATGATGCACTATGCAAAAAAAGGTAAACCTAGATTTGATGAATTTAGAAACGCATATTTTGAATACAATAATCGTGCAGGTTATAATTGGCACAGAAATGTTTCAGATTATTACGAAAAGAAATTAATTACACCATATCTTACAGAGGATGTTAGAATGTTTTTCTATGATAAAGATTGGGAAGAACTTAATAAACCATTTCAAAAACATCATGTGGTCAATGCGTTTCCAGAGTTTAAAAAATTCAAATTCAAAAAGCATATCAATTTACAATTAGGCAGTGGTATTGATAAGTTGTTTGAAAGTCTGCTAAATAATAATACATTAAATCCAAAAGGCAAATACAAATCGGTGAGTGGTCTTTGTCAAAGTTGGGGAAAGAAGGTATAATGAAATTTACGTTTGCACAATCGAAAGAAGGTTTCGACAAACACATAGATAAATCCATTCGTGGTTATGGTGATCTATGGCACGATGTAGTACAGGTTGGTAAGTACTTTATCGAAGACGATACGAATGTTATTGACATTGGCTGTTCAACTGGTAAGTTACAAAAGTCAATGATCGAAGCATATCAAAACCATATACCAAAAGCAAACTATATTGGTATTGAAAGAGAAGAAGACTTTTATAAAGAGTTTCATACAGACGAGACAGTATATAAAAATCTAAAATATGTTAAGGGTGATGTAAGAGACTTTGAGTTTGAAAACTGTTCTTATGTAACATCACTATTCACATTACAATTCATGCCACCAAAAGATCGTAAGGCAGTGATTGATAAAGTGTACAATGGTTTGAATACAGGTGGTGCGTTTGTATTCTCAGAGAAAGTATATTCATGCAACCCTAAGGTGCAAGACATGATGACGTTTATGTACTATGGGGAAAAGAGAAAGCATTTCTCAGCAGATGATATACTCGACAAAGAGGTACAACTAAGGCACATGATGAAACCAAACACTAAAACAGAGTTATTTAAGATGTTTAATGATGCAGGTTTTGAAACACATGTATTCTGGCAAAACTTTAACTTTATAGGTGTGATTGCATTAAAATGATCAAATCAGACGTGCTACAGAGTGTTATAGACGTTGGGAGTGGGTTTCTACTCGCAATCCTTATACAGATGTACATATTTCCTTTGTTCGGGCTGTATCCGTCTATATTTGACAGTATGGGCATTGCTCTCATATTTACTGTGGTTTCGATGACTAGATCGGCATTATGGCGATGGTTTTTCAGAACACGTAAGAAATAAGATTGGGCATATTTGTCGCACCCTTAAAAAACGTTGATTTTACTCACTTTTTACACCAAAAAATAATTTGACAAATATCAGGAATCCTGATAGCATATACTTATGTTTTGTTCATATGATTTCCTTTCGACAAACATAGGGGTGTGCGATTTGTCGCACCCCCAAAATAACTATTTACAAATTGAAAGTAACCTGATACAGTAGCTATATTATGACAAAAAATAAACACGATACAAAATCAAATCTTGCAAAATTACTTGCCACTGAGAATATTAGTGTGCAACACAAAAAAGTTGACACTGCTTATTTTGATGTCAAAAACAGAATTTTATGTTTACCAATCTGGAAAGAAGAAATGCCAGATGATGTTTACGATTTACTTGTAGGCCATGAAGTTGGTCATGCATTATTTACTCCTAAAGAAGACTGGATGTTTAAACAAAAAGAGGTACCAGTTTCATTCCTTAACGTATTAGAAGACGTTAGAATTGAAAAGATGATGAAACAAAGGTACCCAGGTCTTCGTAAATTAATGTATTCTGGTTATCAGAAATTACAAGAAAAGAATTTTTTCAATACTAAAGATAAGTCAATTGGTAACATGAGATTTATCGATAGAATTAATTTACATTATAAAGTTGGTGCATTTGCTCAAGTTCCTTTTCATAATGATATAGAAGAAACTTTTATACAAAGAGCATTTATGACCGAGACGTTCCAAGACGTTTACGATCTAGCAAAAGAAATTTACGAATATGAGAAGTCGCAACCTATTCCAAAAGATGAAGGTACCGAATCGTCTGTATCAAAGAAAAAAGAAGACCACGAGTTATTTGATAAAGACACTAAAACTATGTCTCATCCTGACAATACAAAAGATGATGAAGAAGAAAACAAAGATAATGAAGACGGTGCCGATGGTGAAAAATCAGAATTATCAGATAAAGAAACTGAAATACTAAGAGGTGAAGGTGATATCTCTGTTAAAGAAGCAAAAGTTAAAGATGGTTTAGTTTCTGACGGTGACGGTTCTATCGGTGATGAAAGTAGAACTAATAAGATCGAGGCATCTACCGACAAAGCATTATCACATCAATTAAAATCTTTCAATAACAGTGATGCAAAAGATAACATTTATGTTACTTTACCAAAACCAATACTTGAAAAGATTGTAGTTGACTACAAAGAATTACATAGTATTATTGATCAACAAGAAGTTTCTGGTTCGTCTTTAGAAAACGTTAACGAAGAAGCACTAAGAGAATTTACTAAGTTTAAAAATTCATCTATGAAAACTGTTAACTATCTAGTTAAAGAATTTGAGATGAAGAAATCTGCTGATGCATATAAGAGAGCATCGATTTCTAAAACTGGTGTTATCAATGTAAACAAATTACATAGTTACAAATTTAATGATGACATATTCAAAAAGATGACAGTTATACCTGATGGCAAAAACCACGGTATGATGATGTTTATGGATTGGTCTGGTTCGATGCATAGTTCTTTCTATGAGACAATCACTCAGTTATTCAATCTAGTATTTTTCTGTAAACAAATTAAATTACCATACAAAGTTTATGCGTTCTCTGATAGAATTGCAGGTAGAGCGTATGATGAAAAAAAAGATGACTATTGGAATTACAAAGCAGGTAACAAAGTTATGGACAAGTTTAACTTGCTTGAGTTGTTTAGTTCAGAGATGAGACCTGCCGAGTTTAAGAAGGCATGTTTAGAAGTTTACAAAGTTGCTCTTGCATATTCTCAAGGTGGTTTTGATATTCTTAGAACGTACTACTCACCAGTTCCTTGTTTACAACTTGGTGGTACACCATTGAACGCAGCCATTGTAACTGCCGTTCCTTTGGTTAAACAGTTTATGAAGAAAAACAAAATTCAAAAAATGAATACAATCTTTTTAACTGACGGTGACAGCCATGACAGTTATGATTACATGAAAGAGGTTGATGCCGAAGATGTAAAAGATGCTGTGTGGGCGAGAAGACATGGTAATCTAAAAGAGACATATTCGTATGACGGTAACTTGATTGTTGCCGATAACAAAACTAAGTTTAACTTTAATCTATCATACATGGAAAAATCGACTGGTTATTTTGACTTGTTAAGAAAACATACTGGTTCTGTTATACTTGGTTTCCATATTCTACATGGTAGAAGAAGTCACCAGAATTTATCTTACAGTGTGTTTGGTTACGATCCAAAAGTAACTTGGCAACAAAGAGAAAAACTTAGAAAAGATTTTATCAAAAACAAATTTGTATCATCGACTAGACGTGGTTATGACGAGCAGTGGTTGATCAAAGGTGGTAAAGATTTAAAAGTTGAAGACGGCGAGTTTCAATACGATGAAAACAAAAGACAATCGCTTGTGGCTGCCTTCAAAAAACATGCTAAGGGCAAGTTGATGTCCAGAGTAATACTTAACCAATTTATTGATAGGGTTGCGTAATGAGAACAAACAGAGAACAAAAGTGTTGCAAAAATGCAACAAATTGGGCAAAGCTGTCGCACCCCCCAATAAAATCCGGATTAGGCCTTGACAATTCGAGGGAATCCTGATAGCATATAAACATAAACTAATGAGGTATATATTATGTTAAACTATGAAAACCTAAATGCCAAACAAAAAGAGTATGTTGATACATGTTCAAGTATGTTCGGTAATACTGAGATTACAAAATCTCAGATCAAACAGGTGAATAAGAAATTGAAAATGAAATCGTCACCTGCGTGGTTGATCAAAGATCCTGCGTTTAGACTTGCAAGAGGTGTTTACAAACTTCCTGTTCAAGGTCAATCGATTTCAATTCCTGAAGTTAAAGCTGTTGAAGAAGTTAAGACAGCAAAAGTATCAATGACATCTAACAAAGCTGAGAACGTTGTTCCAACTAAAGATCAAACGTTTGTGCCTTGGGGTCATTACAAAGATATTAAATCAGTGATCAAAGCTAAGATGTTTTATCCTACTTTCATTACTGGTCTATCTGGTAACGGTAAAACTCTAAACGTTTTACAATCATGTGCCGAACTCGGTAGAGAGTGTATCAGAGTTAACGTAACAATCGAAACTGATGAGGACGATTTACTTGGTGGTTTCAGACTTGTTAACGGTGAAACAGCATGGCACGATGGTCCAGTTGTTGATGCGATGAAAAGAGGTGCGGTTCTTCTTTTAGATGAGATCGACCTTGCATCGAATAAGATTATGTGTCTTCAACCTATCTTAGAAGGTAAGGGCGTGTTCCTTAAAAAGATCAACGAGTATGTAGAACCTGCTAAAGGTTTCAATATCGTTGCCACTGCCAACACTAAAGGTAAGGGTTCCGAAGATGGTAGATTTATCGGTACTAATGTTTTGAACGAAGCATTCCTTGAGAGATTTCCGATTACTTTCGAGCAATCGTATCCTTCGATGAAGATCGAAACAAACATTGTACTAAAGGTATTCCAAGACCTTGGTATTAACGATAAGAAGTTTGCCGAAAACTTAGTTAAGTGGGCAGACGTTATCAGAAAAACATTTTATGATGGTGGTATTGATGAGATCATCTCCACTAGAAGAATTGTCCACATTGCCAATGCATATGCAATCTTCAAAAATAAAATGAAGGCAATTCAAGTTTGTACTAACAGATTTGATGAGGATACTAAAAACAGTTTCCTAGACCTGTATACTAAAGTTGATGCAGGCGAGGATCTATCTCAGTTAAACGCTGAGACAGATATGGATTCCAATGATAGTGAGGAGGATGGCCAATTAGATAATGACTAAGAGAGACCATTCAAAACCTATCCGTAATGTAGACCTCAACCAGGGGCCCTCAAAGGGGCCTCTGGCATCTCCTGCGGTCATGTCGCCAGATGCATATTGGCACGAGGGTTTCTTCAGACGTATTAATGAAGAAGCATCGTTTATGGATGATGAGGTCGAAAAGATTTTGAATATGGACGTGCAGGACAACTCTGCTAGTCTGAATAGATTATACAAACAGATAACTGGTATAATCGATGCCACTCCAGTAATTAAAACTGAGTACATTGGCAAGTTGATGAAAAAATTTATGAATGAAGTATCTTATACACACCAAGGTATGATGATCAAAGCAGATCAGGCTGGGGAACAAGCAGCCGCAGAAAGAATTACAAAAGATTTTAAAAACGATATAGAAGACTTAGAAGCAGAGGTGACAGCACTTAAAAAAGAAAAAGCATCTATAGAAAACAGATTAGATAAACTCGATAGTAAACATATGGATTACCGAGAACGAAAAGAATTTGAATTGGAACAGCATAAAACAGAAATCAAAAGACTTACTGATTTATTGGATGAGGTTCCAAAATCAAATAAACGTGATATAAAATGGTCTACGTGAAGGAGGTAATATAGTATGGCTATCGAAATTAGAGTTTTCAATAATAATGTTGAGAAAGCAATTCGTGTCTTAAAGAAGAAAATGCTTAAAGACGGTGTAATGAAAGAATTGAAACAAAGACGTTATTATGAAAAACCATCTGAGAAGAAATTGCGTCTCAAAAAAGAGAACATTCGAAGATGGAGAAAAGCACAAAAACGAAGAATGGAGCGTGAATAACATGTTAAAATCGTTTTTCAATATTCTATCGGACGTGGTGTCTGTGGAATCAAAAACAACTACAACATATAAAGGAGAAAAAAATATGGGTAGAAAGACATTAAGCAGAACTCAAAAGTTCTTAAATGCACTACAAAGAGGTGAATCCATCTCATGGAAACAGGCCCAAGGTAAATATGGGTTCCAATCTCCGAGAACTGTCGTTGATGGTTTAAGAAGAAAAGGTAACATGGTGTATATCAATAAAGGTACTAACGGTACTTCTTACAGAATTGGTACACCTACCAAAGAGATTATCGCTGCTGGTTTAAAGGCGACTGGTAATCTAGTTTACACATCGTAAACCAAAATAAAGTTAGGGCCTTCGGGCCCTTCCTTTCTAAATAGTTTTGATGGCTATTCGTAAGTCCATCTGGTAACGCCTCTCGTTACTAATTATGTGGGGACCAAAAAAAGTGTGGGTCCCCACTTGAAAAAATAAAAATAGACACTATATATTAATAAGAACGCCACATATGTGGGTTCATAACAACGCCGCTTAAGGAGGGCAAACAATATGACGCTAACAACGTTTCACAAACTGAGACCATTTTCAATTGGTTTCGATTCACTTTTCGATGACTTTGACAGGTTACTTGATACACCTGCACCAAGTTATCCACCATACAATTTGATCAAATCAAAAGATGGTGACAACTACAAAATTCAATTAGCACTTGCTGGATGGTCTAAAGATACTGTCGATATTGAAGTAAAAGAAAACGTGCTTACAGTTAAATCTAAGAAGTTAGAGGACAACTCTGAGGACGAACACATTTATAGAGGTATCAGCACTAGATCATTTGAAAGATCATGGACACTCAACGATGAGGTCAAAGTGAAAGGTGCTAAGTTCGAAAACGGTTTATTGGAAATCTCTATGGTAAGAGAAATACCAGAAGATAAAAAACCAAAAACTATTTCGATTGACTAAACAAAATTTTAGGGGGGTGGGCAAAGTTGTCACATCCCCCTATTATACCCTTGACTTTTAAGTCAAAACCTGATATAGTAATATCAAATACCTCAATAAGAGGCAATTAATAAACACGGCAAGGAGGCCGCAAACAAATGACGTTAAGAGAAAAAGTAAACGTAAAAAAGTTCAATAAGCAAACATTAAATATTGAACAATTTAAAAACGATTGGTACACTAAAATAGATTGTCAGCCAGTCGGTCAAAGACTTCCAGTAACAGTAGGACCAGAAAAAAGAGAGGGCATTATTAATGCAATCTTACTTGGTATTGATATTGGTCAAATTACTTTGACATCCATCTTAGACAGTAAATACGATTATGAATCTGTTGATGGTGGTCACAGAAAAAGATACATCTGGCAATACTTAAATAACAAATTTAAAGTAAATGGAAAATACTTCAACGAATTGTCTGACGAAAAACAAAGACAGTTTTTAAATTATGAGATTGTTCTTTCCGTTTACGAACCATTAGATGCATACACCAAAGGTTTCATCTTTAGAACGTTAAACGAAACTACAGATGTTAATCATATGGAAATGCTTAACTCATATGGTGACTTACCAATTGCTAATTACATTAGAGAATTAGTAAGAGTAGTACAAGGTGTGAATAATACAATACATGAATTGTTTGATTACTCACAAGTTGCTGGTAAAGAAGCCAAGTTTAAATACTTACACTTTAACAATGCTAGACTTAAAACTGAGGAGTTGGTTGCTCGTATCGTATACAGACACACACAACCAAAACTTTTAGGTGCGTCTAGTGATGATGACTTAGAGAACATGTACGAGGAAGATGTAGATGTAAAAACTGTAAGTGAAAAAGTAAAAGACCATTTAAACTTTCTATTGAATTGTGCAGTGGCAAAAAAGACTATAGAGAACCATGGTATAACACAGCAAGATTTTAAGATGCTGTCTTTCTTATACTATCACATGGTTGATACTTATGGTAAGTTTAGAGTAGAAGACTATCAGAAATTTATCAAGTCTTATAGAAAAGCATTAGCAATTCTACAAGATAAGAACGGTAAATATGCTGATGACAAAGTTGACTTTGACTTTGACAACTCTGCTAGACTTATACCAGAGGCATTTACAAAGTATCTTGGTGCGCCACACCACGAGAAAAAGATTAAACAAACTGTAACATGGTTGTTGCAAGAGTTTGATATTAAATCAAACGTAATCTTACAAGACCCTAAGAGATCATATACTCATAAAGAGAAGACAGATCAATTAGCATTGCAAGATTATAAATGTGGTGTCGATGGACTAGACCTAAATTATGAGGATGCAGAAGCAGCCCATATTATATCACATCATCATGGTGGACAATCTACACGTGAGAATATGGTAATGGTTAGAAAATCACACAATAGAGACATGGGAACGATGAATCTGAACGATTACAAAAGAACCCTTGACAAAAACTAATAAACCTGATATAATGGAGTCCATATGAGTTTTAAATATAATGAAGATAAAATATTGAATGATGTTAAAGACTACATCAAATCAACATATGGACAACATTATGTTCATAAAGACATACAAGTACAAGACCTATTTCAATCAATAGGGATTGCATCAGATTTTTGTCGTGGTAATGCGATGAAATATCTTGCCAGGTATGGCAAAAAAGGTGGTAAGAATAAAAAAGATTTATTCAAGGCCATTCATTACATTATACTATTGATAACAAGTGAGGAAAATAATGAAGATAAGTGAAAGCACTAAAGAAGTTTTGAAAAACTTTGCTGAGATTAATCAGAACCTTTTGATTAATCCTGGTAAGAAGTTGTCAACAATTTCTACTATGAAGAACATCTTAGCAAAAGCTGAGATCGAAGAAGAATTTCCACAGGAGTTGGGTATCTATGACATGCATGAGTTCTTAGGTACACTTGGTTTATTCCAAAAACCTGTGTTGACATTCGATGAAAAAAATATGGTAATCAATGAAGAAGGTATTTCAACAAGTACCAATTATTACTTCAGTGATCCATCTGTATTAGTTTCACCAACGAAGGATATTAAGATGCCTCCAGTTGATGTTTCTTTTACACTAACACAAACAGACTTGTCAAAAGTCAAAAAGGCATCGGCAGTTATGCAGTTGCCTGACATTACTGTTACAGCTGAAACAGGTGGCGACATCTTTTTGAAAGCAGTTGATAGTAAAAACTCAACGTCAAACGATTACAAAGTAAAGGTAGGAGAAAATGCTCCAGCGAATTTTACTTTTCATTTTAAAGCAGAAAACTTTAAATTGATTGATGGTGATTATGATGTAGAGATTTCTAAATCTCTGATTAGTCACTTCAAACATAGAAGTAAAAATGTTGAATACTGGATTGCATTAGAACAAACATCTAAATACGGAGGTTAGTCATGCAAGAAAATGACAACTTTCTGTGGGTTGAGAAGTATCGACCACACAAAATAGATGATTGTATTCTACCAGATAGTCTAAAAGAGACATTTAAAAAGTTTCTTTCACAAGGGGAAATCCCTAACTTATTGTTATCAGGCACAGCAGGTACGGGCAAAACAACAGTTGCTCGTGCCTTGTGCGAAGAACTAGGTTGTGACTATATCATATTGAATGGTTCCGATGAAGGTCGTTCGATTGATACTGTTAGAAACAATATCAAAAACTTTGCATCGACAGTATCGTTGAGTGAATCTGGTCCTAAAGTCGTCATCATTGACGAAGCAGATTACATGAATCCAGAATCAGTGCAACCTGCATTGAGAAATTTCATAGAGACATTTTCTAAACATTGTCGGTTTATCTTTACTTGTAACTTCATAAACAAGATCATTGCACCTATTCATTCAAGGTGTACTGTAATCACGTTTAGAACAGATAAAAAAGATAAACAAAAGATTGCTGGTAGTTTCCATAAGAGACTGAAAGCAATACTTGATAATGAGAAGATCGATTATGATGATAAGGTTCTGGCAGAATTAATCATTAAACACTATCCAGATTTTCGTAGAACTATCAACGAACTACAAAGATATTCTGTATCTGGTAAGATCGATACTGGTATACTTGTTTCGTTATCTGAACAAAGTTTCAAAGACCTTGCAAAACTTTTAAAATCAAAAGACTTTGTGGCTTTGAGAAAATGGGTTATAGATAATATAGACAAGGATCCTAATCAGTTGTACAAAGAAATTTACAATAACTTGTCAGAGTTTGTAGATCCAAAAACACAACCGATTATGATTATGGTACTTGCTAAATACATGTATCAATCAGCCTTTGTTGCAGATCAGGAAATCAATATGATTGCTTGTCTAACAGAGATAATGGGTGAATGTAAATTTAAATGATAGTATGTGAAGAAAAAGAACTCCTGTATTTTCATAATCCGAAAACCGCAGGTAGTTCTATCACATATGCATTGGCACCACATTGTACTTACAAACATAATTTAAATGGCCTGGTGATGAACGATGGTTGGCAAGGCATGTTTCACCACGATGGGTATATGCATCGTCTCATGTCTCATATTGACTACACGATATTCAAGCATTATTTTAAATTTAGTTTTGTGAGAAATCCATTTGACTTGGTTGCAAGTTATTGGGAAAAGTCCAGACATGAATATGGCTCTCTGGAAGAGTTTCTACAATCTGAACATTTTCCTGGTGACAACTCATTAAAGTTTTTGCAGACAGATTTCTTAGATGTACAAGCATTAGATTACGTTGGTAGATATGAAAACCTAAAAATCGATTGGGCATATCTTGCTAAACGATTTGGATTGTATGAAGAACTACCACAGATTAACGCACGTGAACATAGAATGTTTACAGAGTATCGACCACATTATACTACAACGGCTAGACAAATAGTGGAAAAAAGATACAAGAAAGATTTAGAGATATTAGAATATGACTTCTAAAGTAAAAGAGAAGAAACCTTATCAACTATCAGACTATCTGAACGCCATTAACAATACAAAAGAAAGGTTAATGGATTCAGACGATCCTGCATGGAAAAAGAAATATCCCGCCTTCATTATCAATAAATGTATGTCATATCACGTGGATACATTGCTTGAAGCAAATACAATGAACGGTTTTCACCACCTTCCTAACGATATGCAGTTTAACTTTTATATAAATATTGTTAGACCGAAAAAGAGATTTAGTAAGTGGTACAAGTCCAACATTGCTAACATTGACGTGGTTAAAAAATATTATGGTTATACGTATGAGAAAGCAAGACAGGCTTTAAGCATACTGGATAGTGAACAAATTAAAAAGATTAAATCGATTATGGAAATCGGTGGGAGAAAAAGATGAGTGAAGATTTACAATGGTCGCCAGAAAGTATGCTGGAGGTCAAGTTAAAAGCACCAGATGATTTTTTAAAAGTTAGAGAGACTTTAACAAGAATCGGAGTTGCTAGTAGAAAAGAAAAGAAATTATTTCAATCGTGTCACATACTACACAAACAAGGTAGATACTTTATCGTACATTTCAAAGAGTTGTTTGCTTTAGATGGCAAGAGTGCAAACATTTCGGACAACGATATCGAAAGAAGAAATACGATTGCTCAGTTATTATCTGATTGGAATTTAGTTGAAGTAGTAAGTGCTATTGGAAACAAAGCACCACTAAGTCAAATTAAAGTTATAGCATTCAAAGACAAGCACGAATGGAATTTAGAGACGAAATATAACATCGGAAAGAAAAAAGAAGACGAGCAATCAAATGAGAGCACCCAAGTTTAGAGACTTTATCAAAGAAGATAAAGACACTGAGAATATTCAAGTAGCAATACTTACAAATAAGATTACAAAGAATCCTGTAGTCTTTGGTAATATTCTAAAAAGTGTATGCGATAAACTAAAGATTGAGTGTCATCTCGTTTCTATCCAAGATGCTTGGGTTCAACAAACAGATTTAGATAAACAAACATTAACAGTTTCAAATATTGATGGCGAAGGTACAGATGTAGACTTTGATACTTCACGTACAGTTGTGTTTGCTCGTGCAGGTGCAATTGAGAACGAAGTAGGTTTGGCATTGTTATCTTCATTTGAAAGATCAGGTGCGTTCATGTTAAACGACAGAGATGGTATGTTAACTTGTAATAACAAAATGACATCCTATCTTGCATTTGAAAGAAATAATATTCCTGTACCAAGAACTTCAATTGTATCAAATGAAAAAAGTATTGATGATGCACACGAAAGAATTGGTGGTAAATTTCCTGTAATTATTAAAACAATGACTGGTACACAAGGTATTGGTGTATCGATTGTTAAAGACAGAGAATCTTTAGTATCAGTTATACAATCACTATGGAAGTTTGGTGCAGAGTTAATTATACAAGAATTTAAAAAGTTTGATTACGATATTCGTACACTAGTTTTAGATGGTAAGATTGTTGGTTCAACAAAAAGAATTAGACCAAAGAAAGACTTTAGATCAAATAGACATATGGGTGCATCAACAGTACCATACAAACTAAATGACAAAGAAATAGAATTAGTTAAACTAGCAGCTAGAGCAACAGGCACAACACTAGTAGGTGTTGACCATTGTATTGTGGATGGCGAATTGCTAGTATTAGAATGTAACGGATCACCAGGTTTTGGTTCTGATTACATGGGTTATAATATCAAACAACAGACACCAAGTGAGAGTATGTCTAATGAAGGTATTATGACTAATATTATGAAGTATATTCAAAAATCAAATAGAAGAAAACCATCGTTTCAACTTGAAAGTGGATACATTGAAAGAATTGAAATCGATGATATCGGTCCAATACGTGCGAAGTTTGATACAGGTAATGGAACAAAAGCATCGATGTTTGCAGTAGACAAATTAGAACACGATGGCAAAGTAGCAAGATGGGAATACAAAGGTAAAAAATTCAAACACAAAGTTATCGGCATCTCTAGTCCAGAACACGTGACTATGAAAGAAACAAGACCAATTATAGAACTTGATATTAAATTCAACAACAGAGTGTATCCAAATACACCATTTGGTCTAACAGCGGAAGATGCCAAATCCACTATTCTAATTAACAGAGACTTATTGTCTTTATTCAGAGTTGCAGTAAATCCAAATAGAAAATTTGTTTTATCAGACTACATTGAAAAAGAAGACAAAAACGATACTTAACCCTTGACTTTTAAGTCTAAACCTGTTATAATGAGGATATCAAATGCCTAAGATAACTTTCAAAGATAAACAAGGTTCTATTATTGAAACAGTGGATGTTCCTGCAGATACTTCGATTATGGAGGCTGCAAGATTTCATTCTAGCAAACAATACATTCCAGGCATTGAAGCAGTATGTGGTGGTAGTGCTATTTGTGGAACTTGTCATGTACATATAGACGATGCATGGATAAATAAAATCGAACCTGTAGATGAAGATGGTCCTGAAAGAACTGTCTTAGAGTATGTTGAAAAATATAATGAAACCAAAAGTCGTTGTGGTTGCCAAGTTATACTACACGATGAACACGATGGAATTGAAGTACAAATACCTTGATTGATTTTTATACAAATGTAGTACAGTATGGTAATGAGATACTTGTAAGGGGAATACAAGCAGGTCAACGTTTTGATGATCGTTTGTATTATCAACCTACTCTGTATCATCTATATAAAGATAAAACCAGATACAAGTCGCTAGATGGCAAGTATCTAATTAACAAACAATTTAAGAGTATAAAAGATGCGAAAGAATTTATTCAAAGGTATGAAGGACATAGTGGCTTCGCTTTTGGTATGGAGCGTTTTAACTATCAGTACATCTCTGATTATTATCCTAATGCTATTGAATACGATCTAAAAAAGATCAAAATATTTACAATCGATATTGAAGTTGCATGTGAGAAAGGATTTCCTGATCCTGCAGATGCATCCGAAGAAATACTTTGTATCACAATTAAAAACCACAACAATGGTAAAATTATGGTATGGGGTACAGATGATTATATCGTCAAAAAAGAATACGTAAGTTTTGTTCGTTGTAACTCTGAGATGCATATGCTCGATGAGTTTCTAAAATTCTGGCAAGACAATTGTCCTGACATCATCACTGGTTGGAATAGTAAACTATTCGATATGGCATATGTGTGTAATCGAATTATTAATCTAATGGGTGAAAGAGATGTTAGAAAACTTTCACCATGGAATGTTGTACGATCTGATCCAATCGAAATGATGGGCAAGACACTTGCAAGATTTTCAATACTTGGTGTTGCACAATTAGACTACATGGATTTGTATAAAAAACTTACAGTAAAAAACCATGAGAGTTTTAAACTAGATCATATTGCTGAAGTTGAACTTGGCAAAAAGAAAGATGAAAACCCATACGAAACATTTAAAGACTGGTATACAAATGACTATCAATCGTTTGTAGATTATAATATTGTTGACGTTGAACTGGTTGATGAACTAGAACAAAAACTCAAACTGATTGAACTTTGTATTACAATGGCATATAATGCTAAAGTAAATTACGAAGACATATATTCACAGGTTAGAACTTGGGATTGTCTAATCTATAATCATCTTAAATCTAAAAATATTATTGTACCACTTAAACAAAAGTCTAAGGGTTCTACTGATCTTGTCGGTGCATATGTCAAAGACCCACAAGTTGGTATGCATGAATGGGTTGTGTCTTTTGACTTGAACTCACTGTATCCGCATTTGATTATGCAATATAATATTTCACCAGAGACTATCATCAATTCTCAAAGTGATTTGAAGATTGACAAACTATTAGATAAGAAATACAATCTATCTAAACTCAAAGATAATAACATCACAATTGCAGCCAATGGCACAATGTATAAAACTGATAAACAAGGTTTTCTACCTGAGATGTTAGAGAAAGAATACAACGACCGTGTGAAGTATAAAAAATTAATGATACAAACACAACAAGAATATCAAAAAACAAAGAACAAAAAATTATTAAATGATATTGCAAAATATCATATCATACAGTTTTCTAAAAAGATTTCATTGAACTCAGCCTATGGTGCGATTGGTAATCAATATTTTAGATACTATGATCACAGAGAGGCGGAGGCAATAACAACTTCTGGTCAATTGGCTATTCGTTGGATTGAAAATAAGATGAATGCTTATTTAAATCATTTACTGAAAACAAAAGATAAAGATTATATTATTGCCTCAGACACAGATTCAATTTATATTAATATGTCAGGTCTTGTAAAAAGACTAGGCGATAACTTAGATAAAACTAAAGTTGTAAAAGCACTAGACAAGTTTTGTGAAGAAAAGGTTGAACCATATATCGATACTTGTTATGCTGAACTAGCAGAATACATGAATGCTTATCAACAGAAAATGTTTATGAAACGAGAAGTAATCGCAGACAAAGGTATTTGGACAGCGAAGAAAAGATATATTCTTAACGTGCATAATAGTGAAGGTGTTCAGTATGCAGAACCACAACTAAAGATTATGGGCATCGAGGCTGTTAAATCTTCTACACCTGCAGTGTGTCGATCTAAGATTAAACAAGCGCTAAATATTATTATGTCGCAATCAGAAAAAGAACTAAGAACATTTGTAAATGATTTCAGACAAGAGTTTGAACACATGCCTGCTGAGAAGATTGCATTTCCTAGATCAGTAAAAGGTCTAAAGAAGTATATGGATTCAAACTCTATCTTTCGTAAGTCAACACCAATGCACGTCAAAGGTAGTTTGATATATAATCATATACTACATGAGAAAAAGTTATTAACAAGATTCCAAGAAATACAAGAAGGTGATAAAATTAAATATGTGTTGTTAAGAAAACCAAACACACATCAAACAAATGTGATTTCATTTCTAACAAAACTACCACCACAGTTTGACTTTCATTGTAATTGATTATGAAACACAATTCCAAAAATCATTCTTCGAACCATTGAAGTTTATCTTAGAGGCAATCAATTGGAAAGTTGATGCAAGTGGTATGAATACAATAGAGAGTTTTTTTGAGTAAATATAAACCATATAATTTAAAAGATGTCAATGAGGCATCATCACAAAACAAGTTTAATGTAATCTCTACATTTGCTGGTGGTGGTGGGTCATCAACTGGTTATCGATTGGCAGGTGGTAAGATATTGTGTATTAATGAGTTTGTAGAAGAAGCACAAAATACATACAAAGAGAACTATCCAGACACCCCTATTTTACCTGGT
>Ga0213858_10000419_pt1 | contig 20398 bp, 13 predicted proteins | sample PICome_FD_160122 | JGI IMG/M metagenome (GOLD analysis project Ga0213858, IMG submission 160122) | Coastal seawater microbial communities near Pivers Island, North Carolina, United States - PICO245 | ecosystem: Environmental > Aquatic > Marine > Coastal | place: USA: North Carolina | collected... | reverse complement strand
TTGAGACTAATCTAATAGGAGCAACCGTGCCTGTAATATCTAGAGATTTTGTATCTTCATTTATTACACCTTTTCCCTTTATTGCTAAAGATTGATTAGTTAAAAAAACCTGATCAAAATTAAATAAATTATCTTTTACTTTAATTTTAGCTCTTCCTTTGTCAAACAAAATACCCTCTCCTATTATAATCGACTGTATACCAGCAAAACTTAAAACTGATAGGGAATTTATAATGCCAGGTGCGTTTATTAAACTAAACTTTTCTGATTCAATAATTCCATTATAATGCCTGTATGAATTATCTAAAAAATTGATTTTCATTTTCATTTTTCCACTCTTTATATTTTTAGTAAAACCAAGTTTATCAAGTAATTTTCCACCATCAGCGGTATCAAAGTTAATTTCTGGAAATTGATCTTTTTCTTTGAAAATTTGAATATTTGTTTGAGCTCCCCCTACAAGTCCTATACCAGTTAATCTAGAGGTTTTACTATTTACAAAGATTTTAAACTCACCACTATCCAACAGAGAGGCTTTTCCGAGATTCATTTTACCAAAAGCAATAGAATTAAATGTATTATTTCTAACATCTCCTTTTAAATTTCCAGACATGGAAATTTTTGAATTCAGTAAAATGTCATCTGCGGTTATATCAAATTCAATTTTTTTATTAAAATTACTCTTACCTAAATTATTTGTTAAGCTAGATAAATTGAGTTTTTTTCCCTCAATTAATAAATTAATTTTATTATTACTGTTAGTTAGTAAGATCTTTTTTAAATTGAAATCAGGTGTATTTATTCTCGTAAAACTAATACGTTGAGGATTTTCGTTAGTGAAGGCAATTTCACCTATTTCAAAATTATTATTTTGAATTGTTAAATTTGTATTTGTTAACAATTTTAAATTACGATTTTTAAAAATTATTTCACTTTTAAAAAAAGAAGGAATACCTATTTTTTTTTCCAAGTTAATCGAATTGATCTTAAAAGATGAATTTGTTAGATTTGATTTAAGCTTAAAATTAAAGTCAAAGGTTTTTAAATTGCCTACAATTCTTAACTTGGTATTTGTATTTCCTAATAACTGAATATTTAATTTTTCTTTTAAATAATCAGAAACTTCATCATTATTTTTAAAATTAGCATTTGCCTTTATATTTTTTAATTTATCAATTTCGATATCCTCAAAAAAATAATTTACATTTTTAGCTTTAGTTAGAGAAAAACTAGCTATTTTATAGTTTTGATTATTTATTTTGATATTATTTAAGAAATATGTGGATTTATTTTTATTGAATAATTTAACCTCAGATATGTGGAAAACACCTTTGTTAAAACTAGCTTTAATGTTTCCTTTTTCAAACTTAAATTGATTCTGGAATTCTTTAAATGAAAAAGCACCTTTTGATACAAATAAATTTGAAGATATTTTGCTTTGATTAACGTCAAGCTCATTATCCTTGAATTCAAGATTTAGTAAGCTAGTTCCAGAAACCGTTCCAACAATATTTTTAAAGACTTTATTATTATCTTCAAATCTACTATTACTAAATTTTATATCTGCAAATAGCTTTTTTAAATTGAAATTTTCTTTAAAATCATATTCTAAACTCATATTTAGATTATTCAAATTACCAGCTTTCAAAATATCTTTGTAGTTTTCGTAAAACTCTGATTTTATAAATTGACTATAAAAATTTTTATAATTTTTAAAATGTAGTTTTACTCTATTAAGTGATAATTTTTGTGTGCTGAATTTTATAAACCCTATTTTTCTTTTAAAATTGATCTCTCCTAAACTATTAAGTTTACTACCATGAGACACTTCATCAAATTTCAAAATATCTCCTTCAGCATTCCAGTGAAAATTTCCATTGATATTATCAATTAATATCTTTTTATCTAAATTTTCATATATATTTACATTAGAATTATAAGAATAAAAATTGATGTTAAGTAGTTTAAAATTCTTATTGGTTCTAATTTTATAATTACCATTTAAAATAGTTGAAATTTTTTTAGAATTAAGATTAACATCCTCTATAAATTTTTTATTTAATAATTTTTCTAGCTTTAAGTTAACAATTTTTCCTGTGAATAAATTAGTCTCTTCTTCAAGGTTTCCATTAACAAAAAATTCTAAATTGTCTTGTTGTTGGCAGTTCATATTTAACTGACGTTTTTTTTCAATGAATTTTGATACAAAAACATTACTACAATTAATTACATAGGATATTTCCTCAACAGGATTTCTAGAATCGCTTATTTTAAAGTCAATTTTTCCAACTTTTATTTCATTTTGCAAAATTTTGGTAAGGGAATTTTTGTTATTTATATTATCCTTAACCGCTAATGAAAAAATATTCATTAATGGGCCTGGTATGAATTTGTCTTGTTCAAATTTGGCATTAAGAGTTAAATCTTTGAAATTCAAATTATCAAAATAAATATCGTCATATAAAATGCTTTTAAAAAGGTTTTGATAATTAATTCCTAACTCAACTTTTTTTATCTTAGATTTTGTTTTTTGTTTTTTGGAAGTTATTTGAATATTATTTAATCTTAGAACTATAATAGTCGGTGATTGTGGTTTTAAAAATTCTATTGTTTCAATTTCAATTGAAATCTCATTATTATTAATTTTTTTTGAAAAATAATTTTGAAGCTTCACGCTTAGTACTTTTGTAAGTTCAAATTTATTTATAATAAAGCTTCTAGATTGCTCTGAATAAATAAATACTAACGCGAAAGATCCCAAAGATAAAAAAACTAAAGCAATGAATAATATTAGAGATTTTTTTAACATCTGAACTCTTCGCTAAATAAATCTAACAAACGTTGTTGATATGTTAGGATAGTTCACTATAAACTAAGAGAAAAATAAATACTAATCATTCGAGAATTAAAAATGTTAAAAATTAATGATCAAATTCCAAATTTTAAAATCTTAACTGACCAAGATGATTTCGAAGTATCTAATTACCTAGGGAAAAAAATAGTAGTTTTCTTTTTTCCTAAAGCTGATACATCCGGTTGCACTGCTGAATCAATTGCCTTTTCTAATTTGCAAAAGGATTTTGATAAACTAAATTGTGTTGTAATTGGAATTTCAAAAGATAAACCACAAAAACAATCTAAGTTTAGAGAGAAATATAATCTAAGCTGCATCTTAGGAGCTGATTTTGAAAATAATGTTTGTGAACAATTTGGAGTTTGGGTAGAAAAATCTATGTACGGCAGAAAATATATGGGAATACAAAGATCTACTTTTTTATGTGATGGAAATGGGGTTATCAAAAAGATTTGGGAAAAAGTTAAGGTTCCTGGACATGCAGAGGAAGTTTTGCAAGCAGTCATAGATTTAGAAAATTCTTAGTTTACCTTTTCATTCCAACTTTAAGAGCTAGGGCAGATTCTATAAACATATCAATATTTCCATCTAAAACAGATTGGGTATTACCTAATTCAACGTTTGTGCGAAGATCTTTAACCATTTGGTAAGGATGTAGAACATAAGATCTTATCTGGCTGCCCCAACCAATTTCTCCTTTTTCGTTTGCATTTTGTGTATTTTTTTCTTCTCTCTTTTGTAATTCAATTTCATATAATTTTGCTTTGAGCATAGACATAGCTTGCGCTCTATTCCTGTGCTGAGATCTATCGTTTTGACATTGAACAACTGTATTTGTTGGCATATGAGTTATTCTTATAGCAGAGTCTGTCTTGTTTACATGCTGCCCACCTGCACCGGAAGCACGGTATGTGTCTATTCTAAGATCTTTATCTTCTATTTCAATATCTATTTCATTGCTGATTTGAGGGAATACCCATATTGACGCAAAACTGGTATGCCTTCTGGAAGAGGAATCAAATGGCGAAATACGAACTAATCTATGTACACCCGACTCTGTTTTAGCCCAACCATAAGCATTGAAACCCTCTAAAAGCAAAGTACAAGACTTGATACCAGCTTCATCTCCAGAACTTTCTTCAACATAAGATAATTTAAATCCTTTTTTTTCAGCCCACCTTAGATACATTCTTTGAAGCATTAATGCCCAATCTTGTGCTTCTGTTCCACCTGCTCCAGCATGTATTTCAAGATAAGCATTATTTGAGTCTGCTTCTCCAGATAACAAGCTTTCAATTTGAAGTTTTTCACATTTAAGCGCTAAACTATCTATGCTGGAAATAGTTTCATTCAAAAAAGATATGTCATTTTCTTCTTCAGCTAGGTCTATAAGTTCAAATAGATTATTTTTTTCATTTTCTATTTTGTTTAAACTTTCAATTGTTTTTTCGAGATGTGTTTTTTCTCTCATCACTAATTGTGCTTTTGTAGCATCATTCCAGAAATCTGGATTTTCTATTAAGTCGTTTAACTCTCTAATTCGATTTATAGAAGTGTCCCATTTCATATGTTTTTTTAGTATATTTAACATATTATCTATTTCATTAAACCTTGACTGAATTTCAGACTGCATTTTTACTAATCCAATAATTTAATAAAGAGGGGACAAATTCTTAATAATTTTTTTTGTGCTTTCATTATTATCAAGATAACTATTATAGCTTAAATTAGGTTTTTGACCAATTTTAAAAGCCTCTAGAATGTTTGATTTATTTTTTGAATTAGCTTGAAGACCTGTGCTTGGATCGACTGATATTAGTTTTATTCCTGGCGGTCTTCTAAAAGGTATATCAGGTGTGTTTTTAAGTGCTTTACTCATAAAGTCTTTAAAAATAGGTGCAGCAACTGAGCTGCCTGTTTCTTTTAAACCAAGAGGTCGAGGGTTATCAAAGCCAACGAAAACACCAACAACTAAATCACTAGAAAACCCAATAAACCATGCATCAGTATTCGAGTTAGTTGTACCAGTTTTTCCAGCCAAATTTTTTCCAAGTGACTTTATTATTTTTCCAGTCCCCCTATCAATTGCACCTTTCAACATAGAAACCATTTGATACGCAGAACCAGATGAAATAATTTTCTCTCTCTCATCCTTAGAAGCTAACTTTGGAATTTGATTTATTTTCAATTCATTTCCATTGCAATCTTTGCAGTCACGCATATCATGTTTAAATAAAGTTTTTCCCCTTCTATCCTGAATGCGGTCAATTAGAGTAGGTGATATCTTTTTCCCTCCATTTACAATCATACCATAAGCATTAGTTAAACTTAGAAGGTCTGTCTCCCCAGCACCAAGTGACATAGACAAGAATGGGGGTAGATTCTCACTAATGCCAAATTTTTTAGCATAATCTTGAATTATATTTTTAGGAGATAAAGACGATATAAGTTTACTAACTTTTTTTACTTCGACATTTGTTATTAATGCTATTTCATTAATTTTTAATTTTTGATTTATATATTTTGTTAAATCATTCTCATCTAAATTATGTTTTATTGAAAAGTCATTAATAATCTTTTGACTTGTTTCTTTTTGATATTTCTCTCTCCCAAGAATTTCATTTACTACAAAATTTACAAAATTTACATTTTTATTCATTTTCTCAGCAATTAATAAAGTTGAGTAACCTTGTTCCAAGTAATCTCTAACCAAGGCCTCTTCTTCAATAAGTCTTATAGCTAGCCTTGCAGTCATTAAATTTCTTGATTTTTCAATACCAAGCCTTATTGGACTAGGACCATAAAATTTTTTAGTATAGTTAGCAGGTTTCCATTTTGGACAACCAGTGCACTGATCATACGCTAATGCAGCATCAAGAATTAATTCTGTTGGCTTGTAAAACCTTTCTAATCCAGCGAGATAAACAAATGGTTTGAATGCAGATCCTGGTTGACGTTTTGCTTGGGTTGCTCGATTATATTTACTTTTTTGAAAACTATACCCTCCGCTCATTGCCAATACCCTACCATTATTAGGGTCGAGTACTACGATGCCACCGTTAACAAGGGGTATCTGAGATAAAGAATAAAACTCAGTCTCTTCTGTAAGATTATGTTTAACGACTATAACATCACCTTTTTCTAAAAATTGATTAAAATTTTTATACTTGGGAGCGGAAAAAAAATTTACTTTATCATTTTTATCCTTTTGAAGATTTTGTGGCCTTGCCCAAGAAGCATTTTTAAAATCTAACTTTTTGATTTGACCATTATCTAACATTATTTTTAGTAAATTTTCTTTTACTTCCTCAATAACAACAATTTTTCGCCCTTGTGGTAATTGTGTTTGTAATTTTTGTAGATATCTTGAAACTTCATTTTTAGAAAATTTAGATAAATCGAGATTGTCAACTGGCCCTCTCCAACCTTGTCGCTTGTCTAATTCTTCTAAACCATTGATTAAAGCGTTATCAGCATGAAGTTGCATAAAAGGGTCCAGAGTTGTTTTTACGGAATAACCATTAGTATATAATTTAAAACCAATATTTTTGTTATCTACTAAAAGTCTTCTGACTTCTTCTGTAAAATAAGGCGCATAACCCTCATCAAAACCACTTGAATTACGGATATTTATAGGCTTCAAACTCTCTTTTTCTTGAGTATCATTCGAAATAAAACCGTTTTTTTGCATTTGAGATAAAACCCAATTTCTTCTCTCAAAAGCTTGATTATATTTTTTTATTGGATGGTAGTTATTAGGAGCTTTGGGTAAAGCCGCTAAAAAAGCGACTTCTGCTAGATCAAGATTATCTAAACTTTTATCAAAATAATTTAATGCAGCTGCGGCAACCCCATAAGAACCAAAGCCTAAATAAATCTCATTCAAATATAATTCTAGTATTTCATTTTTTGAAAATGCTCTTTCAATCCGGATTGACAATATTGCTTCTTTAATTTTTCTTTCAAAAGAAACTTCTGAGGTTAACAAAAAGTTTTTAGCTACCTGTTGAGTTATAGTTGAAGCTCCTATAAGCCTTTTATGCGAACCTATATTTTTTATGTTTGTTAAAATAGCTCTCAATGTTGCTTTTAAATCTAAACCAAAATGATTATAAAAATCTTTATCTTCAGCAGAAATATATGCATTAATTAATTTTTTAGGAATGACACTTATAGGTACAAAAACTCTCTTCTCAGTTGCATATTCTGCTAGCAAAGCACCATTGCCAGCGTGAATTCTTGTGACAACGTTAGGATTATATTTTGACAATTCTTTGTAATCAGGCAAATCTTTACCGTAGAACCACAAAATATACAAAAGAACCAGTATTCCAGATAAAGCTATTAGAAATATTGATGTCATTAAGTATGCTAAAAGTTTCATTTTGATAAATTAAATTTCAAATTAGACAATTTTAGGACATTTTTTATTTTACACTCTTGAAGTAATCTTCAATCGCATTAGACAAACCATCCGTTAACTCGTCTAGATAGTTTTGTCTTAAAAGTTTTCTTTCTTCCTTTTTATTAGACAAAAATCCAATTTCTACTAATATAGATGGAATATCGTATGATTTTAATACCGCAAAACCAGCAAACCTATGCCCTCTATTAACAGTTAATTTAGTTTTTTCTAAATTCAATAAAATTTTTCTTGCCAAAAATGAGCTCTCATTCATTGCTTTTCTTTGAAACATTTTAATTAAAGAACCATAAATTATTGGATCCTTAGTAAGGTTTTTATCACCTAGAATTAAATCTTCTTTGTTTTCTCTTTTAGCTAACAACTCAGCCTCTTTATCTGAAGCCTTATTTGAAAGACTAAAAACTGAAAGACCCTTTGCTTTCTTATTTTGGCTTGAATCTGCATGAATTGAAATAAAGATATCAGCATTATAATTTTTAGCTAACTTTGTTCTTTTACCCAAAGACAAATAAATATCCTCGTTCCTTGATAATATAGGTATAGTAATTTGATTTTGTCTCAGTTTTTTAGCTAACATTACAGAGGCTCTTAATGTAATATCTTTTTCAAGCGTACCTAATTGACCAATGGCTCCAGGGTCTTTACCACCATGACCTGGATCAATAAATACAATATATTTTTTAAGAGTATTATTACCTAGTGTTGTTGGTCTTTTTTTAGGAAAACTAATGCCTTCTATTTCAGTGTCTGTTTTTTGTTTTGATAACGTAACATTAGTATTTAATGATGATAAATCTCCTTTGTTTTGCTTAATTATATGTTGAGCAATTATAAATTTTGCAGCAGTTGTTTTTGTTATTTTTATTTTTAAATCAATTATATCATCAATTTTTTTTTGTTCATATACTATGTCAGTTATGATAGCAGGCTCTGATAAATCTAAAACTAAACGAGAGCCCTTTGAATTTTGGCTGTATCTGATTTGACTAATTAAATTGTTTTGTGAAGATTTATTGGTGAAATTTATATAATCATCAAAATTAAGGAGAATTCTGTATGGTTGCTCTAATAATGTAACTTTAAAATCATTGTCAATTTTATAATTAAAACAATCTAAAGTATCAAAATTTACTTCACATTTAGTCTTATTATAGCCTGTGTTATCTGTTTTTTTATCTAATGCTTGTGAATTTGCAGTAAAGAGAAATAAAAGTACTAGTAAAGTACATATTAAATAAGCGAAATAAAAAAAAGAATTATTATTGTAATTAATCAAGATTATTACTTTATGTATAAAACCATATAATTTGATACAACAAAAAATAAAGTTTGTCTTGGTTTGATTAACACTATATATTTATATAAAGAATTTATTTTGTTTGGTTGAAGTTGATTATTAGAAAGAAGGTTATCAAACAATTATTATTGCATACTAAATGCTTAAGAATTTTGGAATGAGTTAAGATTTAAATCTGATAATTTAATATTAGGGAAGTTATAATAGTTTTATTTATTTTAGTCGAATATTTACATTTTGAGTGTGAAAATAAAATCATCCTATTTAATAATTAGGCCTTTCAAAAGGTCTTGATTCCGTTAGTCGTAAAATACTCATTCATAAAAATATGATTTCAAATTTGTTTGAAATCATAAATACGTTGGAGATGAAGAATGAGTAAAAAATTACTAATAGATGCAAGACAATCAGAAGAAACAAGAGTTATATCAACCACTAATGACCTCATTGATGATTTTGAATATGAGGTTCACTCCAGAAGACAGTTAAAAGGAAATATTTATTTAGCTAGAGTAACTAGAGTTGAACCTAGTCTTCAAGCAGCTTTTATTGAATATGGAGGCAACCGACAAGGTTTTTTAGCTTTTAGTGAAATACATCCTGATTATTATAGAATTCCTGTCGAAGATAAAAATAAACTTTTGGCAGAAGCATCAGCTAAAACAGATGAAGATTTAAACTTAAATGATGATAGTAGTGAAGATAATATAGATGAGTTTAACGAAGAAGAATTTAAAAAAATTAAAAGAAATTTATATAAGAACTACAAAATCCAAGAAGTAATAGCAAGACGCCAAATTTTGTTAGTTCAAGTTGTTAAAGAGGAACGAGGCTCAAAAGGCGCTGCACTCTCTACTTATATTTCAATTGCAGGTAGATACTGTGTCTTAATGCCTAATACTCCTAGGGGAGGTGGTGTAAGTAGAAAAATTTCTAACATTACTGACAGAAAAAGATTAAAAAAGGTTGTTGACGAATTAGATGTCTCAAAAGGTATGGCAGTAATAATACGAACAGCTGGTTCTAAAAGAACTAAAACTGAGATCAAAAGAGATTATGCTAACTCCATGAAAATTTGGGAAAATGTAAAAAAACTTACATTAGAGTCAAATGCTCCTTTTCTAATCCATGAAGAAGGTTCTTTAGTCAAAAGATCTATTAGAGATTTATATCATAGTGATATTGACGAAGTTTTAGTTGAAGGAAGTGAAGCTTACAAAGTATGTAAAAATTACATGAAAGCAGTAATGCCAAGTCATGCTAAAAAAGTTCAACAATACGTAGATGACAAACTTCATCTTTTTCAAAAATATAATCTGGACGCACAATTACAAGATATTTTTAACCCTAAAGTAACGCTAAAATCTGGTGGTTATATTATTATAGACCAAACAGAAGCTTTAGTTGCAGTAGATGTTAACTCAGGAAGATCTACAAGAGAAAGAAATATAGAAGATACTGCTTTAAAGAATAATTTAGAAGCTGCCGAAGAATTTGCAAGACAAGCTAGATTAAGAGATCTTTCAGGTCTGATTGTGATTGATTTTATAGATATGGAGGAAAATAGAAATCGTATCAGCGTTGAAAAAAAATTAAAAGAATCAATGAAGAAAGATAGGGCAAGAATCCAAATTGGGGAAATTAGTCACTTTGGTTTACTCGAACTATCTCGCCAACGTCTTAGACCTTCAATTGTAGAAAATTCCTCAGAATTATGCCCTCATTGTGCCGGATCTGGCAGGATCCAATCTATTGAAGTAAGCGCCGTTCAGATACTTAGAGCTATTGAAGAAGAGGGAGCGCCTGATGATATTATAGGAGTTAAAGTTTTTGCTCATTCTGATGTCATCTTACACATTTTAAATAAAAAGAGATCTCAATTAAATGAAATTGAAAATGGGTATAAAATTTTAATAGACTTTAACAATGATAACACCATAATCCCTCCTCAAAAAAAACTGGAGGTAATCAGAAAACCTATTCATAGACAACAACAAGAAGCTGAAGCAAAAGAGCAGAATGATAATTTTGATAATGATGAAAAACAAAATAAAAGAAGAAGAAATAGAAAATCGACAAGACGAAGAAAAAAATTCGATTCAGAGAATAATCTAAATCAAAATTCAGAGGCAGACGTACAAAACCAAGAAGAAGTAATTAAAAATGAAAACGAAGAAGATAAAAACATAAAAAAGACTAATGAAGTTGTTGATACTGAAAACAAAAAGGCAACAAAGATAAAAAAAGAAAAGAAGACTTCTAAGAGAGTAAAAAAGACAAAAAAAGCTGATGTAATTGAAAAAGAAATTGAAAATACAAAAGATAAACAAAGTGATGAAGACAAAGATATTAATGTTGAAATAAGGGAAACAAAATCATCAGCACCTATCGAAGTTGTTAATATTGAAGAAAATGCTTCGAAAGAGAAGCCAAAGAAAAAAGGTTGGTGGTCAAAATAAAATTTATACTATCTATTTTTTTAGCTTTTTTTTCCTTAAATGCTTACTCTGATGAAAAAAATATAATCATCAGAGATGCAGAAATAGAATATTTTTTATATGAATTGATATTAACTGTAAGTGATGGTTATTCTAGAAACAAACAACCCTATCAGCCTGTATTATTATCTAATAATGCATACAACGCATTTGTAACAGGCTCTAATAAAATTTTTATTAACACAGGTCTGATTAATAAGTCTAAATCAATCAACGAAATTCAAGGTGTTCTGGCCCATGAGATAGGTCATTTAGTATTAAATCATAGTAACTCAAGATCTATCAATAGATCTAATCTATCTAATTATTCAAAATTTGCTACGATAGCTGGTCTTGCTCTATCCGCAGGAGGAAAGTTAAATGCTGATACTACTCTTGGGCTAATAGTAGGGACACAAGATATTGCATTAAAATCAGCATTTCAATTTTCACGTATTCAAGAACAACAAGCTGATAAATATGCTCTAGATATTTTTAGAAAGAAAAAAATATCACTTAATGGCCTAGAAAATCTATTGTTAAGGTTAAGCAAAGATGAAATGTCTCAAGGTAATTCTCCTGGTAGGTATTATAGATCACATCCATATTCTAAACAAAGATTGGAGCAGTTAAAAAAATATAAATCTAAATCCAGTTTGTCATTTAAAGATAATAAAGCTATAAATATTCACAATCATGAAATATCTCTGGATTATATCAAGAACAAGATCAAAGCTTATGAGAGAGATCCATTTGAGATACTAAATAAAAAAAACAAGAAAGATAATTTTTCTTCAAATTATTCTCAAGTCATAGCTTACCAAAAAATAGGTAAATATGAATCAGCAATTAAAAGTCTAGAAATATTGAAAAATACATTACCTAATTATCCTTTCTATGATGAATTGGCAGGTGACATTTACTTTACCATGGGTAAACATGATAGATCTGTTAAAGAATATAAAAAGGCCCTAAAAAAACTTAAAGATAAGTATATTTATGCAAATGATCTAATTAAATTTTCTTTGGTAAAATCATATTTACAATCAAATAAAACTGAGCATTTAGAGGCAAGTATAATTATTTTAGAACAAATGCTTCAAAATAATCCAAAATGGAAGGTTTTATGGAGATTGTTGGCGAAATCATCTGGAAAAATTGGTCAAAAAGGAATTACTTACATAGCATTAGCAGAGGAAGCGTTACTGAAAAAAAACTTTATTAAAGCCAAAAAATATGTAGACATAGGTCTCAAACAAAAAACTATAACAGCATCCTATAAACTGAGAGGGTTGGACATTCTTTCTAGGATTAAGACAAAATAAACTTCTAAAAAATTAACATGATAAAAAAAACTCTAAAAGCCCTAAGTATTTTATGTATTTTAATCTTAAGTAATTTTGCCTCTCATGCAAATGAAATGAGCCAAGAAAAAATAGAGAAAATCATAGAAAACTTCATTATACAAAATCCTAAATTATTAAGATCAGTTTTGGATAATTATAAAAAAAATACTGAATTAGAAAAAAAGAGAAATGCTATTAATTCACTTTATTCTTTAAATAATCCAGGTATTTTCCAAAAAAATGCGGATATCACTATTTTTGAGTTTTTTGACTATAATTGTGGATACTGTAAATCAGTTGTTAAAACAATTATGGAAACTATCTCAGAAGATAAAAAAATAAATTTTGTATTTGTTGAATTCCCAATCTTATCACAACAATCTTATACTGCAGCGCTTGCAGCTTTAGCTTCTCAAAAACAAAACCTATACAATAAATTTCACCTCTCTCTCATGAACATAAAAGGTGCAGTAGATGATAAAAAAATTTTTGAGACGGCAAAAGAAATTGGCTTGAATATTGAACAACTTAAAATTGATATGAATAGTTCAGAAATTTCAACACAATTAAAGAAAATTCGTGAAATTGCTAAACTACTAAGCTTAAATGGTACGCCCGCCTTTATTATTGGAGATGTTATTTACCCAGGTGCATTAACAAAACAAAATCTCAAGGATATAATAAAAAAAATTCGTGAGAATTAACTCAAAAAAAGTGTCACAAAATAGTCAATATTAGATTATAAGTGTTTTGAGGGAGAAAATTTTGCAAAAAAAAATATATATTATTAATGGACCAAATTTAAATCTTCTCGGTACAAGAGAACCTGAGAAATATGGTAAAACCTCTTTGAAAGATATAGAGATATTATGTTTTGAAAAATGTAAAATTCATGGATTTGAATTAAATTTTTTTCAATCAAATATAGAAGGTCTTTTAATTGAAGAAATACATAAAGCTATTAATGATGGCGTTGGCATAATTATTAATGCAGGAGCATTAACTCACACCTCTGTGGGCATATTAGATGCTTTAAATATGTATAAAGGACCTAAAATTGAAATACATATTACCAATGTCTATGCAAGAGAGAGTTTTCGCCACAAATCATATATTTCTCCTGTTGCTAACGGAATAATAGCAGGATTAGGTGTAAATTCATATTTGTTAGCAATAGAAGCATTACAGAATCTCATTAATGACTAGACACAGTAGGTAAAAGCTATGAAAAAAAATAATATAAATAAAGATAACGTAAATCTAGTTCAAACCTTCGTGAACATCGTAAACAAGGACAACCTCTCAGAGTTGGAGTATGAGGCCGACGGTATAAAAGTTAAAATTGTAAGTAATAATTTTTCACAAGATAATTCACAAACTCAAATAATCCAAAGAGTGGAAAAACAAGAAATTAAGCCATCACCTAAACAAGATATAGTAACTCCAGAATTTACTAGCGATCACCCTGGTGCTGTTAATTCACCTATGGTAGGAACTGCTTATTCTGCACCAGAGCCAGGAAAAGAACCATTTATTAAATTAAACAGCTCAGTGTCTAAAGGTGACACCATTCTTATTATTGAAGCCATGAAAGTTATGAATACAATTACAGCGCATAAATCAGGTAAAGTTGTCTTTATTGGATTTAAAGATAGTCAACCAGTTGAATTTAATGAACTATTAGTAATCATAGAATGATGAATTGTCGATGTTTTCAAAAGTATTAATAGCAAATCGCGGAGATGTTGCCTTAAGAGTTTTAAGAGCATGTAAAGAACTCAACATCAAAACTGTAGCAATACACTCAACCGCTGACAGTGAGGCTATACATGTAAGGTTAGCAGACGAAAGTGTTTGTATAGGCCCTGCTCCATCTTCTAAATCATACTTAAATATTCCGGCAATCATAACAGCAGCCCAATTAGTTGGTGCTGATGCCATACATCCAGGTGTTGGCTTTTTGTCTGAGAATCCGGATTTTGCAGAAATTGTGGAAGCACATAATATAGTTTTTATTGGCCCAAAATCAGAACATATTAGATGTATGGGCGATAAAATAGAAGCAAAGTTAACAGCTCAAAAGTTAGGAATACCTCTAGTACCTGGGTCAAAAACAGATATCACAGACATTCAAGTAGCTCTCAACGAAGCAAAAAAAATTGGATATCCTGTACTAATAAAAGCTGCATCTGGTGGCGGTGGTAGAGGAATGAAAGTAGCTCAAAATGAAGAAGAACTTGAATCCGCATTTACCTCAGCTAAAAGTGAAGCCAAAGCTGCTTTTGGAGATGACAGAGTTTATATTGAAAAATACCTGCAAAAACCTCGACATATAGAGGTACAAATTATTGCAGATAAATTTGGGAATACTGTTCATCTTGGTGAAAGAGAGTGCTCAATTCAAAGAAGACATCAGAAAGTTATTGAAGAGGCTCCTTCACCAGTAATTGACAATAAAACACGAAATATGATTGGTGAAATTGCTTCAAATGCTGTCTCTAAAATGGGTTATCTAGGTTTAGGTACTATTGAGTTTTTATATGAAGATAATCAATTCTTTTTTATAGAAATGAATACAAGATTACAGGTAGAACATCCTATAACTGAAGCTATTACTGGTATAGATTTAGTTAGAGAACAAATTTTGATCGCGGCAGGCTACCCTTTATCATTTAAACAAAAAGATATTCAATTCAAAGGGCATGCTATTGAATGTCGAATTAATGCGGAAGACCCCAAATCATTCATCCCTTCACCTGGAACTATCTCACAATTTCATCCACCTGGGGGTTTAGGAGTAAGGATTGAGTCTTGTATATATTCTGGGTATAAAGTTCCGCCTTATTATGATAGCCTAATCGCTAAACTCATTGTACATGGTAGTGATCGTGACCAATGTTTGTTAAAACTAAATCAGGCCTTAAAAGAAATTGTTATTGAGCCAATATCTACTACGATTGATTTACATAAACAGATTTTAGATACTGAGGTTATGCAAAAAGGATCATATGATATAAGGTGGTTAGAAACTAAATTATTAAATAATAAATAATAATAAGCTTAACAATTACCTTTGGCAAAAAAATCGGACATAGCCCTTACTACGGAACAGTTAATACAGACATATATGCTTGGAATATTTCCTATGTCTGATAGCAGGAATAGTGAAAAAACCTATTTTGTAAATCCTGAGCAGAGATGCGTAATCCCTATAAAAGAGTTTCATGTTTCAAAAAGCCTTTTAAGGCTAATAAGAAAAAAACCTTTTAAAATAACATTAAATAATGCATTTCCCGAAGTTATTAGATCTTGTGCAACCATAAATAGAACAGATACTTGGATAAATAACGAGATTGAAACTTTGTTTGTTCAACTAAATAAACAGCGTTACGCACACTCTATAGAATGCTGGAAGGATGACGAACTAGTTGGCGGTATTTATGGAATAGCTATAGGTGGGGTTTATTTTGCCGAATCCATGTTTAGTTCAGTTTCTAATGCAAGTAAAATTGCTTTAGTAAATTTAGTTGCACGTTTGTGGAAAACTGGATTTCAATTATTAGATGTACAATTTCTAAATGATCATTTAATTCAATTTGGTGCTTATCAAATAAAAAACACTGAGTTCAAAGAAAAACTAGAAATAGCTATGAATTTAAATGTAAATCTCTATTCAGTAGGCTGTACTGATGAAGATTTTTTTGATTGCTTGAGTGAGTTTTTACAAGCCAATACTGAAATATCGTAAACAGGATTTTCAAGCGCATTAAGTGCGGGGCTTGAAGCAAACATCCAACCTCTAAACTCTACCTCAGATAATCTGTCTGAATTATCTTTTATCTTTATTAGTGCCAACGATTCTGGTCTAAAAATTGGCTTAGAATAAACACACCTCTCAACAAAAATATCTAAAACCCCAAAACTTTTACTTTTTCCTACATCTACTTCAAATGTTTTGATTCTAGCTGTTATTTTATCCAAGCCTTGTAACACAACCATATTACCCTCTACCCATTGAGAACTCAGTAAAACTTTTGGAAATATTAAAAAAATTAAGAGAATAATTAAGTTTAATTGAATAATCATATAATCACATCAAGCTTTAAAATTTATTCTTTATTACCAGAAAAAACCATTTTACCTAACATATCCGTAAAACTTACTGGGTCACTAGTATCATATATAATGTCATTGGGACTTAAAAATGTCTCTGAAGAACCAGGAACAATATCTAAATAATTTCCTCCTAGTAATGATGATGAAGTTATTCTAGCTGATGAGTCATCTGGAATTTTAATATCATTAAATAACTTTACCATAACTCTGGCATTATAATCTTCTACATCAAGATCTAATTTCGTTATTTTACCTACATTAATTCCTGAAATTTTTACATCATCTCCATTTTTCAAACCTGATGTTGAGCCAAATATTAAGGATATATTGTATCCTTCCTTTTGGTTATTATTGATTGATTGCATGCCAAGAATTAAAAAACCAATTGCTACTACAAGAACCATGGCTCCCATGACAATTTCTATTGGACTATATCTCATGCTTTGCTTCCTAATCAAAGTTATTATTATTTATTATACCTCAATAGAAAAAATAATAAATCTTGAATATCAAAACCTAAATTATAGTTAAATTTTCAATGTTAAAAAATGAAGTAAAATTAGACAGTTAAAAAAAAAATTAAAAAAAATAAAATATAGGCTTTACTAGTCACCACTAAATCATGTACTTTGAATGATCAATATCACTACATATTGTGGTTATCCACAGTTATGAGTGATACAAAAATTAACATATCAACATATTAAATTTAGGAAAAACAGGTATTTATATTTAGAATATTTTTTTAAGCAATAAAATTTAAACAACTTATCCACAGGTTTAAGTCTGTTGTTAATCAAATAATTTTAGATGCTATTCAGAGTTTTTTTAGATTTTAAAAAAAGAGGATAAAGATGAAGTTCGAAAGACAATTTACTAAACAGGGAAACGATCCCTACGCTGGTCTTGAGTTTAAAACAACAACTAGCGAAATAAAGAATCCAGATGGTACGATTGTCTTTAGTGCACCTAACATTGAAGTTCCAGCAAACTACTCACAAGTTGCTGCTGATATAATCGCTCAAAAATATTTTCGTAAAGCCGGTGTTCCAGTGTTTTTAAAAAAAGTAGAAGAAGAAGATGTACCTGCCTGGCTGTATCGTTCCGAACCTGATACAGAAAAACTTAACGACCTTCCTGAAAATGAAAGATTTAAAGGTGAGGAGTCAGCTAAACAGGTTTATGACAGATTAGCAGGTACTTGGACTTATTGGGGTTGGAAAGGAAACTATTTCTCAACTGAAGAGGATGCAAAAATCTATTTCGATGAAATGAGATATATGCTTGCAGCTCAAATGTGTGCACCTAATTCTCCTCAATGGTTTAATACAGGATTGCATTGGGCATATGGCATTGATGGACCAAGTCAAGGTCATTATTACGTAGATTTTAAAACCAAAAAGTTAATTCAATCAAAATCATCTTATGAGCACCCACAACCGCATGCATGTTTCATCCAATCAGTAAAAGATGATCTTGTTAATGATGGTGGGATAATGGACCTTTGGGTAAGAGAGGCTAGACTTTTCAAATATGGTTCAGGAACAGGTTCTAACTTTTCTAAGCTAAGGGGTAGCACCGAAGGACTATCAGGTGGAGGCAGATCTTCCGGTATGATGAGTTTTTTAAGAATTGGTGATAGAGCAGCGGGTGCAATAAAATCAGGTGGAACAACAAGAAGAGCCGCAAAGATGGTTACTGTAGATATAGATCATCCTGATATTGAAGAATATATAAACTGGAAGGTTGTTGAAGAACAAAAAGTAGCAGCCTTAGTTGCAGGTTCAAAATTAACAGCCAAAAATTTAAAATCTGTTATGGACGCTTGTAATTTAGATATCTACAGCGACAAAGAAAGACTTGATCCCAAAATAAATAAGGAACTTAAAAAAGCAATTTTAAATTGCCGTGCTGTTATGATACCAGAAAATTATATTCAAAGAATTATACAGTTCGCCGGACAAGGTTTTAAGGAAATTGAGTTTCAAACCTACGATACAGACTGGGACAGTGAGGCTTATCTAACAGTTTCTGGTCAAAACTCAAATAACTCCGTAAGGGTGACAAATGAATTTTTAGAAAAAGTGTCTCAAAAAGGTAAATGGGATCTTATAAGGCGAACAGATGGTGGAGTGCACAAATCTTTAGATGCTTCAGAACTATGGTCAAAAATATCTGAAGCTGCATGGGCTTGTGCTGATCCTGGTATACAATACGACACTACTATAAATGAATGGCACACATGCCCAGAAGCTGGAAGAATTAATGCCTCTAACCCATGTTCTGAGTACATGTTTATTGATGATACGGCTTGCAACCTAGCCTCTATTAATTTGTTACAATTTAAAAAAGCTGACTCATCTTTTGATATAGAAGCCTATGAATATACAACAAGATTATGGACTTTAACTCTTGAAATCTCTGTTATGATGGCACAATTCCCATCAAAGGAGATCGCACAAAGATCCTATGAGTACAGAACACTAGGATTAGGGTACGCTAATATAGGTGGTTTATTAATGTCCTGGGGTATCCCTTATGACAGTGATCAAGGAAGATCTATATGTGCAGCACTAACAGCGATTATGACTGGGATTTCTTATTCAACATCAGCAGAAATTGCAAAAGAGTTAGGGCCTTTTCCTAAATATAAAGAAAACGCAAAAAGTATGCTTAAGGTAATAAGAAATCATAAAAGAGCATCAGAGGGTAAAACAAGAGGATTTGAAAATTTATCTATAAATCCAGTTCCTCTGTTAGGGCAAGACTGTCCAGACCAGAACCTAATAATTGCAGCAAAAGATGCTTGGGCTAAAGCTTTATCGCTTGGAGAAAAACATGGTTATAGAAACGCTCAAGCAACTGTAATTGCTCCAACAGGAACAATAGGTCTTGTAATGGACTGTGATACAACTGGTATTGAACCAGACTTTGCCATGGTCAAATTCAAAAAATTAGCTGGTGGAGGTTATTTTAAAATAATTAATCGCGTGGTTCCTGAGGCTCTTGCACATCTAGGATATGACAAAGACCAAATCGATGACATGCAGCGATATGCGGTTGGATCTGGTAGTTTAAAAGATTGTCAGGCTATTAGTCATAATGCTCTTATTGAGAAAGGTTTCACAAAAAAAGAAATAGACCTTATTGAAAACTCACTAGCATCAGCATTTGATATAAAATTTGTATTTAATCAATTTACGCTTGGTGAAGATTTTTGTAAGAATAAATTGGGAATATCTTCTGAACAAATGAATGATTTTTCTTTTAATATGTTAGAGTTTTTAGGCTTCTCACCTGAAGAAATAGATGCCGCTAACATTCATGTTTGTGGAGCAATGACACTAGAGGGTGCTCCTCATCTTAATAAAGAGCATTTAGCTGTTTTTGATTGCGCAAATGTATGTGGTAGGATTGGTAAACGATTTTTATCAGTTGATAGCCATATAAAAATGATGGCTGCTGCGCAATCATTCATATCAGGTGCTATTTCTAAAACTATAAATATGCCAAATGACGCTACAATTGAAGATTGTAGTGATGCCTACATGTTATCTTGGCAATTAGGCATTAAAGCAAATGCGCTATACAGAGATGGATCAAAGCTCAGTCAACCACTTAACTCTGCATTGCTTGAAGATGACGCAAGTGAAGAAGATGATATCACAACTAATGAACAGGATATAACTGAACGAACTACTGAAGTTGTTGAGAAAATAGTTGAACGTTTTGTTAGGGCAGAAAGAGATAAACTACCTCATAGACGAAAAGGATATACTCAAAAAGCAACAGTCGGAGGACATAAAGTTTATTTGAGAACCGGTGAGTACGAAAATGGTAAATTAGGTGAAATTTTCGTAGATATGCATAAAGAATGGGCTG
>Ga0213858_10000418_pt1 | contig 20444 bp, 26 predicted proteins | sample PICome_FD_160122 | JGI IMG/M metagenome (GOLD analysis project Ga0213858, IMG submission 160122) | Coastal seawater microbial communities near Pivers Island, North Carolina, United States - PICO245 | ecosystem: Environmental > Aquatic > Marine > Coastal | place: USA: North Carolina | collected... | reverse complement strand
TGTACTTTACCCGTACTGTCTCCATGTAATACAAACTCAAACTGACCTATGTAACCACTAGCCACTGCTGTTGCTTCAACACCTACAAGCTGACTATACTCAAATGTAGACTGTGCTGTTGGGCCTTTACGTATAGCTGCCAGTAGTGACAAAGAAGTGTTAGCTTCAAAGAATAATCTAAACTGTGACTTTCTTCGTATTACAAGGGCTTTAAGTTTAGTTACGTCCTCGTTAGCTGTGTAGTTTTCGAATGTCTTTTGTATTTCACGAGAAACAGTTTCAAGTTCAACGTCACCAATACGTGATGTACCTGAAATAGGACGAATACCATCTGGCCCTAAGAAGATAATGTCACCACCAAACTCTACCACAGTATCAGGTGCAACACACCCCAAGTCATTCGTTACGTTTTCTACTGTAAAGTTAGAATAGTTATCACCTATAATGCGTTTAATCTGGTTCTGACCAAATACATAAAGTTGGTTACGAAAGGCTTTTAGTTGAGTTACAGTAAAACCTATATTAATTACACCTGCACCGTTTGCTGGATCAAAGTCTGTATCTGCGTTAGGAGCAGAAAAATATATGTTAAAAGGCTCTGCAGGATCACCAGCTAACCAAAGATGATTTGCAAAGGCACTAGAAAACTTAGGATCTGTTGGTGCATTTGCGTGTGTAATCTGCGTATACGTTGTACCGTTATATTTAGCTGCAGGATTAATACCGTCAGTTAGCAATAAGATTTCTTCAGTCCAATTATAACGTTCAAACCTTACTACGTCAACCCCTGTCATTGTAGGGCTACCTGCTGTAGTAACTGCAGTCCAACCTATTACAGTAGGAGTACTCGATACTGTACCTGTTGCACTTGATGTGCCGCCTGTAAGTACGTTACCTGTAGCAAATACATTATCTGGTAATCTTCCAAAGTTTACTACAATAGCATCTGCAGTTTTAGATATTACTGTACCTGATGCTGTAACCCCAGCCCCTGTAACAGTTTCACCAACAGTAAAACCTGAACCTTCTCCTGTACCTAATGGTACATCATAGTAGTGATTATACCAATGCAGATAGTTACTACCAGAGGAAGGTGCCCTACACCCAAGTACACCCTGATTAATATCACCGTTGACAGAAAGTCCTAATACTTTACCTGTACCGGGAAGTGTACCATAAGAGTTTTCAAAACCACTTATGCGTCTATACCCACCCTCAAGTGAAGGTTCCATGTTTACAAGACGTACCGCACTACCTGAGAAGTTATTTGACTGTGTAAGTGGATCAACGTTAGTTACAAGTCCACCAGCCATAACAGACACATATGTTTGTAATGCGTCAGACATTGTTAGAATCCATCAGATACTGCACCAGAAGTGGCTAAGGTAGACCCAAGTTGACTATTACTAAGGGGTTGTTTAATTACAGTAGATCTAATATTAATGGGAGGATCTAGGATAAGCCTACGCATCATATCAATACCATCTAAAAACTTTTTCTCGTGCATAGCCGCACTTTGCTCGTTAGACCTAAACATCATCATGTACATCATAGCACCATCAATAAGAATGTGCTTAAATCTATCAGGTATTAATGCAGTATCACTACTAGCACTTAAGTCAGCGGGATACTTCCAATATCTATATTCAATAACGTAGGCAGCGTCAGGAATAGGTGTAACGCCAAACTTTTCTTCTTGTGTCATAAATACATAATCAGGATCGCTTCTAGCTCCTTCCCCACCTAAATCTTCTAGTGGTTTAAGAGCGGATATATACTGATCAAAAGTAACAAGAGTTAATTTCTTAGGTGTATTATTTTCAGAGGTTAATTGCCTAATGTAAAACGTATCCCAGTCTGCTTTAGAATAGTCTGCGGGAAAATCATACGTTCCTGTTCCTGCAGCCAATGTTTGTGTTGTTGTAGTCAATGCAAAAGGCCACTCCTGAGCATCTTGCATCATCTGCCTGATAGACGAATTGATAGAGTCTTTAGCAAGAGCTTGCACGTTCTTAACTGAAGTAAACTCAGACTCTGTAATCTGAACTTCATTAAGTCTACGTAACAGTTCGTTTGTTAGATTTATAAAAGTTGCCATTATTATGTCCGTCTTGCAGGAGTGTAATATAAACGTGCAGATAGTGTAACATCAAAAGAAGAAGAACCACTATGTTTAAATACTAATACTTTATCACCTTCATGTAAAAACAAAGGACCACTTGCAATGTAATGTTCGTGAGAGTTTCCAGCTATAGCTTCGTTTCCTACAAAAAAATGATATGTAGTATCGTCTGCATGGTACACCTGTATTCCTATGTTAGCAGTAGATGAACCTTCATTAGCTACCATAAGTAAAACTATTTCAGCTTCATGGCTGGCAGGACACGTAAATAAAGTATCAGCATTATTAGGACTGCCAGAGGTACTAGCAGACGTAGCTGTTACGTCTAAAAACTTAGATGCAGTCCTAAAGTTAATACCAGCCATTATAAAATTCCAGATGAGTTTAAGGGGCCACCCTAAAGCAGCCCCCTAAGTTTATTTATGCGAGGTAGTCACGAGAGACTTCATCAGCACCTTTGTCGGAACCAATGGAATCAACATCCATCAGCATTGCCCAAACACGTACTTTACCTGCTGTAGAAACAGTCGTCGCAGCTTGAATTAGAACATCAATAGTGTCTGATGATGTAACCAAGATAGGACATGCAGTGTTTGCTAAGGTTGCATAGTCACCTGCAGAAGCAGAATCAAATGCAAAACCGTCAACAAATGCATCAACGTCACCACCTGTGATACCGAGGTCAAGAACCGTACCAGTACCACCTGAAGGTGTTGTTGTACATTCCATACCTGCAGCCATTACCATTGTGTTTGCACCAACAGTAATTGCTTCAATAATGTCTGCGGCAGCTAGGGCAGAACCCTTAGCAGTTGCTGCTGCAGCCAAGTCGATTTCTTTTTCGACCAGATATGGTTTGTTAGATGGATTACCACGTCCACCAGCCGCTTTAGAGAGAGTTGTTACAGTAGCCATAATTTATACCTCCCTTACGCTGCGTTATACTTGGCAGTAGCGATTGCTTCTGGACGAAGAATCTTACGACCGTATAGGTGCATACCACGAACAATGTCAGCAAAGCTGTCAGGGTCACGATATGTTTCCGTTTTACTGATTTGCTCTGCAGTTGCAACAGCAGAATCATGACCAGCAACAATAACGCCGTAGTTACTGTTTTGGTTTGCAGAGCCAGTTGTACCTGGTCCTGTACCTACAGATGGCAAGTTGCTAGATGAGTACACACGGAAGCCGTGGAAGTTTGCAACAGTCAGACCATTGCGAAGTCCACCTGATTCACCGAAGTCTGCATTGAAGAAACGTGAGTCTTCGTCAGCAAGAAGTTCCATGAATACTGGGTCAACTACAAGCCAACGACCAGACTTGTCTACTTGTTGTTGGTCAAGCAAACGAGCCATACGAGCAACAACCATTGCTGGTGAAGCTGTAGCAGTTGGAAGAGCAGTTGCACCTGGCAAACGTGCTGCGAGTGGGATGGAGTGATCACCAGCAGAAGATGTAGTGATGTTTCCAAAGTCACCCTTTTTCAGTTTCATGCTTGAAAGCAATTCATCTGAACCAGCAGTTGAAACAGCTTTAGTACCATTTACGGTAGTGTTTACTGAGTCTGCTGCTGAGTGCAATGCTGATTGTGCGTAACCAGACAGGTAGCCAAGAACTTCTTGGTCATGTTGGTCAGCCAAACGATAAGCTGCACGATTGGTTGCAAGATCCATAAAGTTGACATGTGAGTGAGCTTCCTCGATGTCATCAATCTTAAAGGCGTAGTAGTTTGCCTTGTCGATAACAAGAGAAAAGTCCTCATCGTCAAGATCTTGTGCAGAAACCTGCGTTCCACGAGCATATGCGCTCACTGAAATTTCAGGTTCTTTAATAATTTTGACTGTATCACCTTGAGCGGCAATCTCGCCAAAATAATCTGAGTTAGTGATGTCACCAACTACGGTACTCTTACGAAATGCAAGCTGTACCTTTTTGGAATAGATTACGGAACTAAAGTTACCGTTAGGTAAGTTACCGTAACCCGATGCGGTTGTAAAAGCCATGATAAATCCTCCATGATATTTGGCTTCGGGTTACAAAGCTAAACACCTACAAGAGGCTGTTACATTTTCTAGGGTGCAGTTAGTATCCAGTTGCGCTACCGAATAATTACTGGGCCTATACTTGAACAGGTAGTTCTTATTAGTTTAGACTTTTGTTATGTTTGGGAAAATTAATAGTATAAAGAGGTAGTCCAAAAGGAGGCTCTTAAAACTATACGTGCTTAGTTATATGTACACAAAAATGTTTGTCAACACTTATCGTGCACCAGCACTAAGATCATACACGAATTTCCCTGTTCGCATAGCCTTAGTGATTTCTTGCTCACGGGCTTCAAACTCTTTAGCTGACATTTTAGCGACATCTGATTCTTTAATCATTGAGCCACCTTCTGTTGGGTCAACTTTAGTTCTTGAACCTTTACCAATAGACTTAGCTGCGTCTTTAGTTTTAGCTCGTCTAGCCTGTGGTGTTTCTCCGTTGTCAATCTTGTATAGATCAATAACACGGATAACAGAATCTGGATCGTCCATGTTTTCGTACAGAGCGTCACGAACCCATCGAGGTTGATTTTCTGCCCACTGATGGAATCCATTTGAATCTCTTAGTTTATCAAAATCGGAATGAGCCTCTCTGATAGTGGCTTCTGCTGACTTACGTTCTGTCTCATACTGTAATTCATCTAGCTGCGCCAAACGGTCCTCAGCTTTTTTAAACATCTCTTGAGCTTTCTTAGCGGCTATAGTCTCTACTATACCAGCAACGTCAGGGTATTGTCTTGCCCATTCCTCAATGTCTTCGTCTGACTTAGGGGGAATAATAGATTCTTTATGCATCCTGTTTTCGAATGCCTTAAACTTTTCTTCCCACTCTTTTTCTTTTTGTTGCATGTGACGACGAAGATCACCATAACGTTTCTTAAAAGACTTTTCTTCAGCACTTAGGTTAGAGTCATCTTCTTGTGCTTCAACTTCAGAGTTGGTTTCTTCTTGTTGGGAATTACCCGTAGCCTGTACTTCGGTTGCCTCAGATCCTTCGCCATAGGATTCTTCTTCGAAGGTTTCACCTCTAGCCTCCGCTTCTAACTTAGCAATTTCTTTTTCTTCTTCCTCTAAACGTTTTCTTTTACGATCATAGTTATAACCTCGATCTACAAAACCTTTAGTCTTAACTGATTCTACTTGTGTTAGTTCAGGCATAGTTATCTCCTTATGTTGGGGCCAGCAGTAGCTGGGTAGCCTTATACTTATTTGGATTGTCTAACTTGTTTATCGTGCACCTAGACCAGCACGTTTCATTTGATTTTCTAGAGGAAGAGGTAATTGTTCTTGTGGTAGTTCTTCTTGCATAGTTACTGCTTCGCTAACACCTATTAGCTCTGGGAGAATCTTACTAAAAACTTGAGCGGCAGGAGTACCAGAAAAATCCTGAAGAATTTGTTTTTCTTCGTCTGGTAACTGTCTGACTCTATCCATAACAGTTCTTTTATAAGTTGAGATAGTATCTTCTTTTATTCCTACTTCTGGATTTTCTACATTTTCCATTATAGCCAATCTTTCTTTAATTTATTAACCATTGCTTTGTAAGTTTTGTAAGCGTCATCAAGAAGGTTATTATCTATAAACTCAACTGACTTATCTATCTGAGTTCCAATCCAATTCCAGTCTTTATGATCTTCTGGTATAGATGCAACAATCTGTGGAGCTACGTGGTAGTATTCCTCAACATCAGACGGAATAGCAGCCATATATGTATCTCTAAAGTTTCTGAGTTTAGTTAGTGTTGGGCCATCGTCTGCCTCACCTCTGCGATCAACAATAGCTGTTGTCAGGAAGCAACCACCTCCAGAACTTCCTGTGCTACCGCCTTTATCAGCATCTCCGGGGCCATCATATGAACCACCTGTAGGTGTAGTCTTTCTACCTAAAAAATCTTTGACGTACTCATTTCCGCTAGAATCAACAAAGACAGTTTTACCTTCATCATTCTTAACAACCTTACCACTGCTATCAGCTTTTACACCTTGTACTTGGCCAGCACCTGCAATATTTCCTGTTGCTATGCCACCTACAGTACTTCCTGTGTAACCTCTTTTTTCTGAATCTCTAATTGCTCTTTCTCTATCTCCAGAAGGATCATTCTTTATTAACTCAGCTTTTGCTGCCTTTGCCGCTTTAGCTGCTTCTACTCCGCTAACAGATTCTGTTTTTGCTGCTGGTGAAATTCCATCAGGTCTTGTTCTAGGTCTTAGAGAAGTATCAACTGCACCAGACTCTCTTCGGATAATTCCGTCTTCACCTATCGTAGCTCCTTTGTAACCAGGACTTGTCTCTAGTAAGTATTCGTTTACATTCTTTATACCTGCTTCGGTAAGTTCATCATAAAAGATCGCTGACTCTTCTGGTCCTTCCATAGATAGTGCGGCTTGTCTTGCATTATTAAATCTAGCAGTACCTGAGGCAACAATCTCATCAAGAAAATCTACAGCACCGCCAGCCGCTTTTACAAAGTTATTAATATCTGTTTCAATCTTTTTAGCTTCTTCTTCTTTACCTAAAAACTCAGCCATAAGTTTATTAGCTTGAGCTTTAGAAACTGCTGTAAGCTGACTTGCTGTATTGGCTATACCAAGGCCCAGCCCAAGCATTGGGTTTATTGCTCCTGCAACAACACCAGCAGCTTTAGGGATTTTAATTGCGTCATCCAAAGCTTTCCTAGCTGCACCATAGGTATCCTTTACATCAACACCACTATCTTTATATGCTTCAGAAAGACCTTCAGGTGTAGTCATATCAAATCTTTTAACAGAAACTTCTGGAACGTCTCGTTTATCTTTACCAGAATCTTCGGAAGCAGTTTCAGCAACTGTTTCGGGTACGGTATCCTCTACACTTGGGCCATACAGACTTTCTCTGTTTTCTGGTGTATCTTCTACAAAGTCATTAAAGTCATCTGGTACAGAACTAATAGGTTTTCCATTTAGCATCAAAACAGATATACGTCTTCCATCTTTGTGTATGTAGAAAACTGTTTTCATACCAGTCTGAGTATCTGGCTCTGTAGGGGTAGGTGTAGGTGTTGGACTTACTATTGGTACACTTGTTGTTGGAAAGTCTGTAGGTGCTTTATTTAAACCGTAAATATTAGGATCAGTGATGTTTACTGGTTGTAATAGTGGGGTGCTTTGAACTGGCGTAGGAACACTGGGAGCAATAGGATTGCCGAAAGCATCTTTTTGCCCAGCATCACCACCGTCTGCCATACCTCTGACTGAACCCCCCTCAGACATTGTCATAACTTCTTGTAATAGAGCCATTTCATCTTCTGTGAGATCATCGTCATCTTCTCGTACAGGCTCACCACCAATACGACCCTCAGCTTCCATTTGAGCAAAATCTTCTTTGGCTTCCTCACGTAAGTCTTCAAAGAATTTAACACCGTAATAACGAACAACATCAGCAGGTACTACGTATTCACCTTCAGATAGCATAGCAGGAATATCATCTCGAACTTCTTTTGGTGTAGATCCGGGTGGAACTGAGTTACCTGACTCTGCGTCAATCTCTACGTCACCACCAAAGGCAAACGCTAATTGCATCTGATCTTTCATTACTGTACCGCCTTCATTAAAAGTTCTTATACTTTGATAAACAGGATGTTCTTTTCCCCTGACAGAGATAGAACCAATCTGTGGGCCTAACTCAAGTTCACCAATAACTGTTGGTCTTAAGCGAGGCTCTGTTGGGGAGTTAGGGTATTTCTTAAGGTTAACTCCTTTAGAAAAATCTGTTTCAATGGTGTAAAAGTGTTTTCCTTTGTTCTCAACAGAAATGAGTGTTCCAATATCTTCCATACCCTCAGGGGCACTAGACCATTTCCAACCAGCTTTTTTCTTAAAGAGATTAGTTTTAATTTGTGTTTTACCTTTACCAACAGACCCTACAGATTCGATATTATCATTAGAGACTTTAAAAGAAGGTTTGCCGTCAGGATTTATTTTTATGTTAGCACTAGAAACATTTCGACCAGATAGAACTTCACCAGTAGCTGGATTCAAATAGTCACCACCCTTAGGTCTTTGACCTTCAGGAAACATTCTTTCTGGTTTAGGAAATACAGAAACCATCTCTTCTGATTTCTTTTTGATTGCACCAGTGCCGAGCATCGAGGTAGTATTAGGGTCAATCTCGTACTGCTTTATTTTATTGCCTAAAGCTTTAATACCTTTACTACCGTACTTAATGGCTGCCCCACCTAGAAGTAGCATTCCTGCTTCAATTGCTGCTGAACTACCAGCTTTTCCTAGTTCTTCTTTAATGTAGTCATAGTTACGTTCTTCCTCTGGTTTAGAGTACTCATTAACTACGTTGACCATATTGCCGCCAGCCTCATAGAATGGGACTAACATTTCAGCAGTATAGTCTAAACCTTTTATAACCTCTTCTTTAGATACTTGACCTTTAGCTTCTTCTAAGCTTCTAAAGCCGGGTCTACCTTTAAGTGCGGTAGAAAACTGTTCTTGTTTAGATGGTTCCGTTGTTTCTGTAGGAATATCTGGTGAAGAAAATCCCATACCAAGATCTGACATCTGACTTGTAAAACCGTATTCCTCAGTATCTTCCACTAAACCACCCTCATCAAATCCTAAACGTTTAAAGAACTTCTTAAAGAAATTTTCTTCTTCGATAGCTTCTTCTTTTTTTCTGGGCTTAACTATAGGACTCGCAGAAATATCGGTAGAAGAATAACCTTTAGGTTCACCCATTTTTCTGAGCATATCTTGGGCTGCGAACCTAAGGCCAGCCATACCTTTATTTATTACCTTTGCGTTTGCATTTGTTGCAAGCTTAGAGTCTAACGGCAAGAACCCTCTCTTGTCTGACTCTCTTAAAAACTCTGTGTCAATCTGTGAAATTGTACTTTCAAACTTTTTTGTTTCACCAGTTGTAGGAGCTATAAACTCAGCGTCAGGATCATCAAAAAGTTCTACGAGAAGTTCTTCTCCAAATTTCTCTTTATCAAGAAGATTGGCTGCTTCAATACCGTACTTCTTTTTAAAGAACTTAGGATCTTCGTTTAGCATATCTCTTAAAAGAGCAAGACCTCTATGCCTTGTTTCGTGAGCGATAACATCCTTAGAAGACCCAACGTCAGGTCCATAAGATACTGTGTCAGGTTCAAAACTTAAGACTTTACCGCCATGGACTTCGCCATGTATTCCATCTTCAAGAGGATAGTCACCCATATAAAAAGCGTTATTAACACCTTCTGGTACTTCGTACTTCATACGAGAAATATCAAAACCAAGACGAGAGATAGGATCTTCACTAAGAATCTTATCCATATCCGCACGAAATTCTACATTAGCTAAACCAGCCATTTTTTCTGGGTCTGGCCTTGCTCTAGGTCTAAGAGAAGCTTTATCAGTTTTAGTACCTAGACCTGTAGGTCTTGCTCTAGGTCTTAACGTTTTCTCAGCCATTTACTTTATCCCGAAGTCGAGTAAGAGAACGAAGAGCACGTACTTCTCCTTGAAGCCTGTAGATCTCTTCTAGTTCTACTCGTTGTTCTAATTGCCTATAAGTATATTGAATACGATCATGTAGCTCTTCTAGTAAAGCATCCCAAGAGTTCTTATCATTTACTACTAGCTTTAGGCTCATGCAGCACCTTGTTGCCCAGTGTTACCTGAGAAACCCTGTTCTCCTGGCTGAGGAGCCGTACCAGTTCCTATGTTACCACCCCCAGCGCCAGTAGTATCCTGCACTCCTGTGGGCGCTCCTTGTCCCTGTGGTGATGGTGGTCCTTGTACCCCTTCTTGTGGAGCAGCCTCAGGATTCTGAGCTTGGAAATCTTTTAGGAGTTCAGCCTGTAGTTTAGCATCAGCTATTGAGTTGACTACTTTATCAGGATCAAGATCCATAGACTTAGCGATTTCTCTGATGATGTAGTCCATCTTAGCAAATGGTGCGAGCGTTGGGTTCTGAGTAATCTGCAGGAATTGCATCAAGCGTTGTGAGCGTACCTCATTAGCCATCAAGCTCTCAGTACCTTGAGCTTTAACCTCTAAGTCACCTTTAATTTCGTCATCAAAGTCAAACTGCATATTAAAGTTAAAGAAAGCTTTACCAAGGGGTGATAGAAGGTAATCATCTACGTTTTTTACAACGTTACGAATAGAACCATTAGCAGCAGACATAAGCATAGAAATACCACTTGCAGTACGACCCACACCCGAAACGCCAGTTTGACCATGCGCAAAAGATGGGAAACCAGTAGATTCATCAGCTAGTACTCTTGCCTTATCAAATAGTTGCATGTTCTCGTTTGAAACATTAGGAAACTTAGTACCAAACAAAGCTTGCCCAGGAGCACCACCCTGTCTCCTAAAGACTTTACCGGGATATACTGACATGTCTTGGCCCGGAACTAAGTTTGTTTCATCTACTTCAATGATAAGATTTCCTGAGAGTGCGGCATTGTCTACCGCCATACGCATGAAGCCATTCATCAAGGTCTGCGTATCGTCCATGTTTTCTGCGATACCTACACCAAAGAAGCTGTAGGGATTAACCTCATACGGTACTGCGTAGTAAGGAATGTAGGACGGTGTAAATGGATTAAGAACTAAACGTAGAACCTGATTATTACAAACCCAAACGTTAACAGAGACTTGATCTAAATCTTCCATTTCTTTTGGGATGTCAACGTTTTGATCTTTTAGTATTTCTGTATCTACGTATCCCCAGAACTCTAAAACTTCGAAGCGTTCACTACGAGTTTCTTGTTCGTCGTCTTCCATAGCTTGTTCCCACCACTCTTTTGTGTAGGACTCACCCAAAGAAATAGCTGTATCAATAGCATTCTCACGGAAGAAAGGTCTTCGCTTAAGCCCTCTAATCTGTGAGCGAGACATCTTGTGACGCTCGATAACAAACTCTGCGTCATCCATATTAGAGGCGTCTGGGTCAGGGTAAAAATTCCAGATAGAAACAGACGAGCACCGAGGCATAGTCTTGATAAGAGGAGTGTACTCACCGTCTTCAGACCAATTAGGATATTCTTTATCTACTGCAAATGGACCCTTCATAATACCTGTGCCAAACAAAGCACACTCAAAAGCTGCAGTACGTAATTCCTTACGAGCATTTGATTCTTCTAGCTGATCATGAATTTTCTTTTCCATTTTCTTGGCTGCTACCATAGCGGGATGGAAAGTAATTTGTGAGGGTGTTTCTGCTTCACCTTCTTTTAGATCTTCTTGAAATGGAGAAAGTTTATTTCTTAACCCAGCAAGTCTTTCTCTGAAGTCAATGAGTGTTTCACCTGGTTCGATTGGAGGGGTTTCTTGCGTTTGTGGTTGTTGCTCGTTCATCTTTTTAAGGGGATCTGCAGTCTCTAGATGAACAGCTTCTGAAATACCCTCAGGTAAAATAGTTGGGTCAATACTAATAGGAAATTTGTTAGCGCCAAATAAGACTTCGACAATCTGACCGTAGGCTGCTAAGACTTTTGTTTTAGTAACTTTAACAAATACTCTAGACTTTTCTGCTGAGGTAAACTGTATGTCTGGGCTATATAACCCCCTGTAATTTCTGTAGGCTCTAATCCAGCGTTGTTCTTCCCCATATCGAGCAGTTTCAGCTTTACTGAATCGTTCCTTAACAAAACCTACGATAGTTCCAACCATAGGGTCATTCGAAGTATTTTCTTCTGAATCCTCGATGTAAGATACCTCTGCATCTTCCATGTAGACTTCTTCAGCTAGAATGTCATCTTCTTCCATAGTTATTCCTTAGTATCCAAAAATTGAATCTGCTGCTTGAAATCCTGACCTCTGAGTTTCAGAGTTATAATCAAACAAGTTACTGCGGGGGCGTGTCATGATTCCGTACCGTAAAGCATCATAGATGTGGTCTTCAGATCTTGTATCTACGTCCTCTGGGTTATTCTTATCTAAAGGCAAAGACGGTAGTTGCGAGATCGTATTATAACAATTGTTAAAGAAGACTAGCCTAGGTTCTTCTGTAAACTCATCCATCTGAAGTCTTCTATGTAATTCGTTTTTACCAGCTACGCGGGAACCTTTAGACCTATCGGCTGGTCTCCAACGACACCCCTTAACAATCATTTGTTCTGCTAGGCTTGGTCCAGTATCACCTCTTTTATGCCACAAGGAACTATCAAGAACACCGTATCGTATTTTCTCTTCTGATTCTAAATCAAGGACCATATCAGCTAAGTCAGTCGCTAAGACTTTACTGACGTACAATTCTCTATATATGATAAGTTGCTCATCAGGCGCAACGGCAAACCAAAGCACAGCACTATAAGAACCATAACCATAATCTGCCGCTCTAAACCTAGGCCAATTACTAGGGATATCAAAGGGGTCTACCACATGAACTTTACGATTAAATTCAGGGAAGGCTGCGCCCTCATTAATGTCCCAGTCTCCTTCAAGTAGTTGTCTTCTTTGATGCTCAGGGAGAGACAACAAGTTAGCTTCGTACATCCCATCGTCAGACAGATAGGGATTATCAAACAGAGTTGCAGGTATAAACTTCCTTTTAAAAAGAGGTTCACCTTCTCTGCTGTGACCCTTAGGCCAACAGATAACCTCACCATCTTGGTCAGTCGCCCAGAAAGCCTTGTTAGGTGTCTGAGGATCAATAAAGGTACGTTTTACCCAACTGTGACCCGGACCCCCTGGGTTACTTGTCGCCCTCATGTAGAGAGGTAATCCACTGGCTTTTGTTGTACGTAACCTTGAACGCATATAAGACCACGCATAATCTGTAGGCCACTGAGTAAGCTCGTCAAACCCTATCCAGTTAAATGCTTGACCTTGGTAACGCATAACGTCATCATCACGGTCTAGGTATGACATCCAGAGAGTTGCTCCGCTAGGGGCTACCCAAGTCTTATCCCTTTCCATAAACTTAATACCCGGTATTGCTCTTGGGTATAATTGTTTAGAAACTGAGATAAGTTCTCTTAGTTCCTCTGTTGACCTACGCACGATAAGCATTCTAGCGTTAGGATTATTCAAGTACCTTACTGGATCAGCAACCAATGAGTACGACTTACCACCACCTGCTGCACCACCGTATAAGACTTCTTGTTCTGTAGCTGCTAGAAATGATGTTTGTGGACCAGGGTTAGGTTCAAAGATTATTTCTCGTACAGCTTTTTCAACATCAATCTGCGCTGACTTCGGATTCGCTGGTGTTGTCTGACCATCCATCTCCAAAGATTCTTTTGGTAGCTCTACCACCAAGTCTTTCTTTCTCGATCTTCTCCGCCTTCCTTGCCGCTTCTTTATATTTTTTGGCATAGTTGCGGTAGTTCGAGGAAGCTCGTCTGCGTTTTTCTTCGATCCTGACACGTTTATCTAACCCTACATGCGATATATACCTACCTGATTCTTTTGATAACCATTGAGCTACTTGCCTTAAGCTGTACTCTTGTAGGAATAGTTTTGCTTTTTCTAAAAGTTCTAATTCTTCTGGTATGGGTATAAGTAAATCAGGATCTTCCTCATCCTGTTTGTATCCAAAGGGTACGTGCCTTCCAACTCTAATTATTGGATACCACTCTCCGTTCTCTCCTCTAAGTGGTATCTGCCAATCTACGTTGGGTGGATAAGCTCCCTCTGATGCTCTTTTAGTTTTAATCTTCGGCATCTTTAGAAGGTAGTATAAATAGAGGCTCTGCTGATTTAACCTCTACCTTTTCTGTTTTTGTGAATCCCGCTCGGTCCAGAATGTCTTTAGCAGCCATCATTTTTTCTTTGACTCCTAAGTCTGTTGGATATGCCATAATACTAAACATTGTGTACGCAGCCTTGGTGGAAGACTGAGCAATAAATTTCTTTGTTAGTTCTACTATTTCATCTTCGATTGCTTCTACAACTTGTCTTGTAGACACACCTTCGGCGTATCCTGCAAGCTTCTTTGCTTTAACAGGATCGCCTTTGGCTTCATCAAAGAGAACCTCTAAAAACTTTCGTTGTCTATCCGTTAGCTGTCTTGCCATTATAAACCATATCTCTGATCTGACTGCGTCCGATACCAAGATCCCTTAAGTCTCTGTCAGAGAAACTGTTCAATTGCATCATAGCAATTCTACGATCAGCTTCTGCCTGACGTGATTTTTGAATGTGTATTAAAACTTCTTTTAACCATTTAATCATAATCTTAATCTCCAGTTTGATATTGTGCAAGTTGGCTAGGATACCAACTGGAGACTAGTTTTACACAAATAGTTATATCATACTACTGTTAGTATTGCAACCCCGTTATGATATAAAGTAGTATCATTTAGTTTTACTTTTTATTTTCTTTTTAATTTTAGTAGTCCAAGCTTCATTCTCTGGGGTAGTTGGGTCATCCTTTATGTAATGACCCTTAGAGTTTCTAGCTCGTACCTTTTCAGTATTTTCTGATATCCAATCCAAAACATCTTGCTCTTTAGTAAGCCACTCACCGTGGGACTTCTGAGCCATAACATCTCCTCTGGAGTTGACTACCATATCTTCGCCTTCAAATCTGTACATTAGTACTTACCCTTTACGCCAAACTTTTTCTTGTGTTCAGCAATAGACTCTTCTTTAAGTCGAGTGGTGTACTTCTTACCTTTCCACATAAAAGTTGCATTACCAGATTTGCGGTTTCTAGCAAATGCTTTCCCAAAAGATTCATTAGTTACTGGACCTTGTGCGGGACGTGCCTTAGGTCTTAAAGTTGGTTCTTTTTTAGATGGCGCTGTCTTACGTGCAGGAGCTTTAGACGGCTTACTTGTTTTCTTGGTAGTTTCAGTTTTTGAGGGTACAAACTTACGATCTGTTCTTTCCTCACTAGGAGATTTAAGATCAAGCGTTGGAGCCTCTGGGCGAGCCAAATCCCTTAAAGCTGCTGGACGACTTGTTAAATTTTTAGGAGCATTAGTACGAACCTTCACCATCTCCTTAGGCATCAAAGGAGGTTTTCCTTTTGGTTTTGCTGCAGCCTTTGGTTTTATTACAGTGGGTGATTTGGATTGCGCCTTAGGCTTTGACACACTCTTTGTCTCAGTTCTAGGTTTAGTTACAGAGGTACTACTAGGAGCCTTAGGCTTATTAACTGTAGCTGTCCTAGGGCGAGTTATTGGCTTAGGGGATGTATACTGACCAGTCTTAGGCGACTTTGGATTAGCTACAGTAGGTGCTTTTTTAACGTTTGTTTCAGCTTTAATCTTACTTTTAGGGATTCTTTTACCGCCTTGATCAGTAAGCTCTTTTGCTACTTTTGATGAGTTCGTACCAAAGATTTCTTTACCTAGCCGAATAAAGTATTTAAATATTTGTGATTTGCTCATTGTTTTTACCCCGTATAAGATGCGCCACATTTGGCTTTGATTATTCCGCCCTTTTTGTAGCCCATTTTTCTTTTAGACATGCCGCCCTTATTCATGACCATACCAGACGTCATTCCTCTGGCTGACATCATACCTTGTGGAGAACGACTTGCTGAGGGACGATAACGACTTTGTTCCGCATCCATAGGTGTTGTGTCTCCACCAATAGCATAGCCCTTTTTCTTTTTAGACATCCCGCCTTTATTCATAAAGCCCATCTTGTTACGTACTGCTTTTGGAAGAGAAGCGGCTCCTTTATTTGGGGCAGGTTTAAGACCCCCTTTTGCATAACCTGTTTTCTTTGAACTTTGTTTCATTGCTAGTACTTTCTTGTTTGCTCTAAATGGTTTTGTTGTGTGAATCTTAGGCTACTACGAAGTCTACGTTTTCGCCTTGTCTTTGAGGATATAGCTTATTCATGTTCTGTGGGTGGTAGGTATAGGCATCAGTATACTTATACTTCTCAACCTTTTTATCTAGTGTTTTTGAACTTTCTTCTACGCGCTGGGTTTGTTCAGTTTTTACTTTATCAAAAGGCATCTGTGGTAATGGAAGGTAATCCAATAAACCTAAACTTATGTTCATTACTTTTTAGCCTTTCTTACAGTCCCGCCTTTAGCGGCTCTAAAGGGTTTCGTCTTTTTTGCAATGCTTTTAGGTTGAGCCACAAACTGCTTACCTGCCTTCGTGCCTTTTCGTTTAGCTCTGGTTGTAGCGGCATACTCACTGCTGCTAAGAGACTTAATAGCTGAAGAAGGAAGGTAACGTTCACCAGTTGCTTTTGGCCCTTGAGTAGATGGCTTACCACTCTTGGTTCTCCACTTTTGTTTTGTCCAATCCTTTAAAGACTTCTGTGGAGCTTTCATGACTTGTAGCCCCCACCTTTTTCTTTATAAAGTTTAGCTACTCTTTGAGCTTTTCTTGCTGACCACTGACCGGGTTTTCCACCTTTGTCACTTGCCATAACTTGTTTGACAAGGTTTCTGCGCATGGTAGGCTTAGTGTAATTACCCGCAGCATTTATGTTGTCACCACCCTTAGCCATTCCTTTAGCCTTATTCTTTTTAGAAATAGCTATGGCTGCTTGTTGTGCAGGTGTCTTACTTACTTTACCACCCTTACTGTATCCAGATGCGTAGATGGCTTTACCTTGGCGTTCAGCAGCCGCTTTGGTTTTGTATACCTTACCAGTCTTACCCCAACGAAATCCATCCTTTACTTTGTGCACTGGCATTAAAGACTTACTCCTGTTTTAACTTTGTGGCAACTGGGTATAGCTATAAGCCCCTTCTTTAATAGACTTTCACCGAAAGATAAAGCATCATCTATGCATTCTTGCTCTGTAGAAAAGGACTGATTTTTTATCATAACGTTGCAAGAGAATACTGTTGGGTTAGCACAAGCTAATACAATTGCCACCCACATCACATTTTCTCTTCGTCCATATCCATGTCTTTACATTCCCATGCTTGACAAGAAGCATCCTGAGAACACATGAAATTAAATTTTAGGCAAGCCCCTTGATCCGATTCACCATTTAGAGCTTTAAGAGTTCTTGCCCTATTGTCAAAGTAATCACAGTTACCACACTTCTTTAGTTTAGCGTATTCGACTTCCTTGTTCCAAGCCTTCGCTAATTCCTCAACGGAAGCTCCGTACATCCAGTACTCTTCCGCTCTCTTCTTATTCTTTGGGTCTACTTCAGGTGTAGCCCCTAGCATTAAACCAATTTTCATCATGATCCTTTTACCCACTTCTTAGAACTTGATTTAGTTTTAGAGGGACTCCACTTAACCTTATCAGCCCAATAAGCAGCAGATAGTTTACCCTTCTTGATGTTCTTAGCGTGTCTAGACTTAAAGGCTTCTCTTTGCCCAGCAGTCTGATTTGTTTTAACGCCTTGCTGCCCAAATCTAATGAGCTTGTACTTACCACCTTCAGAGGCCATAACAACATGCGACTTAGTAGGATGCTTAGGAGTTCTCTTAGGTTTGTTTACCCCTGAGAGTCCTTCCCTTTCCATAATCGCTTTTACTTTTGCTGGTATTGCCATGTTGTCCAATCTGTGAGGGGAACAAGGACGGTTCTCTATTTACCCCCACTAGTTTATTATAAGTTCGTTTTTAAAACTTGCACCGTCAAATTACATTAACTCAAAATGCGGTCCATCAATGAAGGGTCTACGTCCTTGGGATCTACGTAGGTCAATATACTCGTTCATAGCATCTTCCATAGTCCCTACGTACCTAGTGATATCCCCTACTGACCAGGCGGCTCCCCACTTAATGGGACATCCTATCTCATTGGCTGCCTCTGCCATTGCATCAGCTATGTCATCATAAACATTTATTTGCCAGATAACATCAGAACCATCATAAGCTACTAAGTCTACTGCGTGGCTATACCCGTCATCTTGGATTAAATGCTTAGACTTCATGGTCTGGCTGCGACCTGAAGCATATAGCTTCTCTTGCTCTGCTAAAGTTCTGACCCCATACGTTACACCAAAGTCTACTTCCGTTAGCTCGATAGCTCTCTGAACAGTTGCTACCATATCGGGATGTACACCCTCAAGTTTCTTTAGGGATCTGTTACTTAATTTAAACGTCATCTTTCTTCCTTCTGAACGGTAAAGAAACTAGGTTGTATAACCCTTGGCCTATCTGTGTAGGTGTTGGAAGTAACCAACCAAGAATAAGAAGAAGCATAACCCAAACAGGTATATTCGTATTTGTTATACTGAAGTCTTCTACCGTCCCTGTTTCTATTTCCTTTAAGATCTCTGTAGTAATAACATCTCTACCAGCGTTATTACTTTGTTCTTCCTCATAAGTAACTACAGCTTGTTTATTTTCTTTACCTACTTGAGCATTAGAATTAACTGTTGGTCCACCACCCCCACCACCAAAGAACGGCAGACTCGTTAATCCACAGCTAGATAATAGTAGGATCAGGCATAAGCTACCTATCGTCTTTTGACTTACTGACATAATTTGTTTTACTCTCACCGTTGACCCATATGCCAAAGCAACCAGTAAGAGCACCCATACAAACAGAGACTAATCCAGCTTGCGCATTTGAGGGATTCTCAAGAGCCATGAACCAGAAGACTGACTTATACGTCAAAATAGTTACAACTAACATCATTAGCCTAGGCAGTATCTGCCATTGATCTAAGACTGTTTGTGCTCTTTCTCCCATTCTCTTTCCCTGTCTGGATCTAATACGTTATACCTATCGAGCATTCCTTCCAAGTACATAGATCTTTCCATTCTATCAAGACTTACCCACTTACCAGAATACTGATAGTATGCCTCCCTAGCATAGAAGACTGAACTGTGAGGGATATGTACTCTTCGTAGTACTCTTTCACTACCATTAGCTAAAGCTTTATAGAACTCTTCTATTACTTTGTCAGATTGGTAGTACTTAACTCTTTTAGACATTTATAAACCAATGCACCACTAGTTGTATGGAAGGAAACTCTTCTGTCAAGAGAAAATGCAAAGACTAAAATTATTATTTTACTTTTGAAGATAGAAGAGATAAGAAGGCTAACAGACCTACTGTTAGTAAGACTAGTAGTATTATAAGTATTATAAGTATAAGAAGTATAAAGACTACTAGTATCTTCTAACAGAATAGCTGTTAGTAATAGCTTATAAGTAAGTACTAACAGCTTTACTATCAGTATATACTAACAGTAATAATTATAAGCTATACCCGCCCTTCTGTCAAGCACTTTCTTTTATTAATTTAATCACGAATTGTTACAGAATGTTTCAACTATGTTACATCAATGCTTTTTTACAAACAGTGTTAACCATAATCGAGCAAAAGTGGTTAACAGGGTATATCTACCCCCCGCTGTCAAAGGTCATGTACATATAGCGCACACCCCCCGGGTGGCCCACGCCCAGGCAACCACAGGTAGTATACGACACTCGGCTCGATATACTATAAGTTGTATAGTTTAATATTAAACTACTAGTATAAAATACTTTAGTATTAAACCAAATCTATCTACGGATAGTTTAACGTTAAACTATTTCTAGTGGTATTTCGTTTAATGGTGAATTTTTTCTGGCTGTGATCACAAATAGTAAAAGCATCTATAAACCCCAAGTATTTTTTGTGATCACATTTGGCTCGATCAACTTTAGCGATAGCGCCGGGCTGCTTTAGGTTGTATTGTTTAATCGTTAAACTAACCTGCCTTGCGGTTGTATTATTTCAGTTTTGAAACATTTTGTGATCAAGATTTTTCTCTTTGTTTTCAGCTGCTTACAAGAAAGTTTTTTGTGGTACTCTTGAAAGAAAATTTTCCTATAATAATGTGTCTGGAAACAATCAAACCGCAACACACAAACACAAGGAAAAACAAAATGAACATGCCAGTAAGAAAAGATACTTTAGGAAAAGCTTTCGATGTTTTGAAGTATACGGATGCAACACGCATTGCATTGAAAGAAATGAAACAGCATTGTGATAGTGATCAATTCATAAAAGATTGCAGAAAGAAAGCATGGGAAAAAGTAAACGCTGCAATCAAACCAAACGGCCAGATTAACTGGTCAAAGCTTCCAAAACTTATCGGACAAAACACAAAGATAAGCAAAGATGTAGCAAGCTTACAAACTGATCTAGAAATATGGGGTCTATCCTTAGCGCCGCATTTTATTAGTGGGTTTAATACTTGTAACGGTCTCTCAAACGGTTGTGCCAAAGCTTGCCTTATGTTCACTGGTATGGGACAAAAATTCATGATTGCAGCGGATGGTGAACACAAAGTTGCGGTTGCTAGAATTATTCGCACAATCCTATGGTTTAAATATCGTGATCAATTCAAGGCGCGGTTGCTACGTGAAATAGAATTGAAGGCGCAAGCTTTACAGAAAAATAATATCGCTATGGCATTTCGCCC
>Ga0213858_10000417_pt1 | contig 20448 bp, 4 predicted proteins | sample PICome_FD_160122 | JGI IMG/M metagenome (GOLD analysis project Ga0213858, IMG submission 160122) | Coastal seawater microbial communities near Pivers Island, North Carolina, United States - PICO245 | ecosystem: Environmental > Aquatic > Marine > Coastal | place: USA: North Carolina | collected... | reverse complement strand
AGATCTTGTAGCAACGCCAGTATTAAATACTTGACGTGTAGTGTCTCTAAAGGTAGTGGTTGTGAATACTTGCTGCCTAGTGCCACGCTGAGGTGCAAAAATTCCCAAATCTCTTCTTTCAGTTCTAATTTCGGAACCAAGAACTTCTTCTTGTCCAGTCCAGTTATTAACCCAAGAGTTCCAGATGGCAGGAGCAAAACCAGTTTGAGGATCTACGTTAAGAGTTCTAGATGCTCTTTCAAGAGTTTCTGTGAAGTTACCCTCAGTTTGAACTATGTTTGCCTCAAGTCTTACTGTGTCTGTCCAAGAATCAGAGGCAGGAACAAGATCAAGAGCACCAACCCAGAAACCAATGATGAAAGGAGTTACACTCTCAGTGCGAGTACCAAAGGACTGTTTTAACCATTCTACATCCGTATAATCAAGGGTTACAATATCACTCGTCTTTCTGATATTAGTTCCATCGGGACTTGTAAATCTTAAATCGCCCGATCCAGTCTGACTTTGTGTTAAATCAGTTTGAGTTGTATAGTGTTTAGGACGTGCTTCTTTTTGATTAAAGTCAACACTATTTTTAAGATCAACTGATTCTTCCTGGGCTAGGAATGAAGTAAAATTATCTACAAAGAAACCAGATTTAAATCTGTTCAATCCATTTGCATCTGGAACAAACAAGTTAGCAGTGTTTGTTTCAAGTAAAGAAAGTGTAGTATAGAACTCAAGATTTTTAATTCTATTTTCAAGTTGCTTAATATCAACCATTCTATAACGCTTATGCTCTAAGAATTTCTTAGATGCATCCGTTACATTATAAAGGAAAGGTGGGAGTGAAATTGTTGCTATCTCAAGAGCATCATCAACTGAAGTAGGACGCTCTGGATTTTCTGCTGGAGTTCCATACTTAACCTGGAAGGCACCATCTTTAGTCAAATAAACTCTATCAATTCTTCCAAGATAGAAAGAAAAGTCTGTAAGAATTCCTTCATTTGAAGCAAGAATATTTGGTGCAGAGTTACCAGTTACATTGAATGATCTTCCATTAAACTCCAGTGGAGATCTATCACCCTCAGATACCGTCGCAATATCAGATACCTTAGGACGAATATCAATAATATCAGAATTTCTTACAAAATTTACACTTTCAATCTCTGTACCATAATCAAAAGATGAATATGAATTTACAGTGGTGATATCTCCATCATCAGTAGACTCATAATATCCATTCGAGAAATATGCAATTATTTTTCTTTGAGGTGCTTCTTCACTATTCTTTCTATTCAGTACACCATAATCATAAAATTCACCATTTTGCCCATTAGAAGAAGTATACTTGAATGAAATATCCTTACTAGGAGTGTCTAATGTAGTTAAAGATCCTCTTACTCCAGACTCTTCAAATACAACGATTTCTCCTTCTTTGAAACTAATTTGATTTTTAGGAAGGAATGCAATCTTAGAATCTGTTTCTTTAACACCAACAATAGCATGAGCACCTGATGTCTCACCAATTATAGACTCACCAATTACAAGATCAGAGGTTTTTGCTGTCGGCCCTGTCAAATTAGCAAGAGTCATTGAGGGTGCTGATGGATCTGTATTACTAACAGATGGATCAGTTGCTAATTCATAGATTCCGTGAACTTCAATCAAGTCTGCAACGTTTAGTGAAATGTGTTCGTCTTGAACTCTTGTTCCAAAAGGATAGTTACCGTAAGTCAGTCCATCATTAAGAGTTGTAGAACCTATTCCAGACGCACTCCTTACAGACTTATTAATAACAACGGAGTTGACTCTGTTCTTAATTTTATTTTTTGCCTTGGGTTTGATTTTAGAAATGGTTGTGACAAGAGTTGCTTCATCATTAGCACCAAGATTGAAAATTTCTAATTGATTAGAACCAGAATTTAATTGAACCTTATCTGAGGTAAGTTCCTCTGTTGTGCCATCACTTCTGATAAGAGTGTATCTTTCAGGAGTAAACGGTAAAAATGTTTCATTTGATTCAGTTGTAACAGCAGCAGATAACTTATTATCAACAATGTTAACTTGCTGAGTCTTTCTAATTGTAAGTGTAGCGTCAGTTAAATCTACATTAGAAATATTACGCTTAGGCATCTCTGTATACAGAGTGTTATCATCAGAAATGCCCAGATCTCCAGCAATCACTTTAACATCATTAAGTGTGGTAGCTGACGAAGGAAGAGCACCACTACAAACACCCTCTACTGTAGAAACTCCAGTAATTGTTACAGATGACGTTGCAACACTAACAACAGATGCAAAAACTGGATCTTGAGATAAACTGCCAGAGAAGGAAAGAATGTTTCCTGCCTTGATTTGTCCTGGGAAAAGAGGATTAGTGGATCTAAGTGTCGATGTATTACCAACACCAGCAGTAATGGTTGCAACCCCAACGTTAAAATTAGGAGAGAGAACTACATCAGCAGAGAAAGTTCTTGCTGCTCCAACTTCAGCGCCATTTGCACTACCAAAAACTGACAATACATCACTAATACCATAGGAAGTAATTGCAGTTGCCACTCTCGAATTTTCAACTCCATCAATAATGAAGTTTTCATTTGTGATAAACTTACCAGAAGTTTCGTATAATACGAGAGATTTTGTATTGGTTGCTGCCTCTTTTAAAAATGCAGTTGCACCACTATTTTTACCCTTAATAAACGTGGGAACTGCTAATGTAATAGTTTCGTTTAATGTTACTTCAGTGGTAGTTTGAACATCAAACAAAGATATTCCCCACTCGTTTATGTTTGAATTTGAACCACTGTAAGTTCCTGAGTCTAATCTAAAGTCATAAACTCTTGCTAATCCAATTTCTTTACCAGCGATACCAGTTGAACTATTAGTAACTCTAGCGTCTCTGAGACTTAATACATAAGTATTACCAATACCTATGGTTGGAGAACCGTGAACTCTATTAAGTTTGAGTGTCTCACCTGTCTTATAGTTAATCTGTTGTTGCTTAAGGGTTTTTGTTGTTCTAGGTTTAGGAACATCAAGAAATGTAGGAGCAGTTGTTTCTACATCATATCCTTTTACAAACGCTCTACCCGGAGAAATCTGATAAATTGCTAAATCATCAGATGGTGTAGATCCAGAATATGTTGTTTGATTTGCATTGAATAATCCTCTATTTCCTTCTCGATCATTTAAAGACTCTTTTACATTAATACCAAAAGATTTGACATAATAATCACCAGATTCTGCATAAGTTCTTCTTGCTAGTTCATCTGTTATAAATGAGTAATCACTAGTATTTCTTTCACGAAGAGTGCCATTGATTACTGTAGCAAGTTCAACAAAACTGCTATCGTCAAAATCGTTTAAATCTTTTCTTTGAAGTGATGCGACAATCTTAAGTCTGTCTGCACCTGGAGATCCAAAATTGTTAAATCCTGCTGAATTATCAGTCAGTGTAGGATCTAAATCAGAATTAATGATAGACTCTTCAATCAATAATCCAATTCTATAACTGGGAGTATTGGAATATTGATCTAAAACTAATGTTTGCTCACTTACATTTAAAAACGTCCCCTTACCAAAATATACACCATTACTGATAAAGAATGCAGAACCCGTTGCAGTTGCATTTTGTTGAACGGTGGCTGCAAAAGGAACACCTTCACCAATAAGAGTATTGGCAGTAGAAATATTTACATTTGCAGTCAGAAGTTCACCATTCCTAAAAACTGACTCTTGATTATTTGTGCCAGATCCAGAATAATTCAAATACAGAGTTACTTGTCCTCTGGTGGACTCTGATTCTAAAATATAACTATCAACGATAGCACTAACGCCAGAATCTTGTCCTGTAATTTGTGCCCCTACTAATTGATCAATGTAATCAAAAAGAGGAACTCCTAAGTATGCATTCTCTAATACAACACACTCATAATTAGTCGAATATGTCGTGTTTCCAGGAATTACCTTAGCACCTTCTTTAAAAAAGTGCTGTCCAAACTTCTCAACCTGATTTTGCAGGATAGACTGAAGAGAAGTTAACTCTCTCGCTTGTACTGGATAACCTGGTTTGAATAAAACCTTGTAATAATCCTTCTGAGGATCAAAGTCGTCAAAATAAGGGGCGACGTTGAGATTGGTTTCCTGTGACATAATTCCTTAGAACTGCAAGATAATTTTGATATCTTCTTTTTGACTGGACGATCTTGTAATAGACGGCCTATTATCTACGTAAATGATATTACCCGTATATTTTTCAACTTCAGGCTGAGCAGCACCCTCTGTAAAGGACTGCCCTAGGTAATAAGTACGACTATTTATTTCGGTTGATACACCCGTAAATGAAGTTTGAATAGCGAGAGTCGCAGATCCACCAATAATATTGAATGATCCACCATCCGTGATGTTTGGTGTAAATCTGTTCATTCTGAACCCATATTCTGGAGTCGTATTCTTACTTCCGTCAGTATTAAATCCTGCAGTAGATCTATCTTGCCAATATTTAAGAACTCCAGTAGTTTGATCGTATGATACGACTCTACCGACAGCAGTTGAACCAAGTCCAACGGTTTGAGTGATAAAAGCGTCTGCAGTAAAGGTTGCAGAACTGTAACCAGCACCTGTTAATTTAAGTGCATAGGTAGCAGCAGCTTTATCAAGTGAAAGATTTGACGATGTATTATATGCCTTTGGATTTTGAACTAATCCAACTCTTGCAATTTCGTTTCCAGTGATAAAATCAGGATTTTCGGTGTCGTTCTCAATTCTAGAGTAGATTAATGCGTTTCTAGCTCCAAGTTCTCTGTAGATGTCAGCACCATGTCCTCCTTGTGGAGGAATGATTACATCAAAGACAGGTGCTGTTGTCCCTGTAGGTACATTACCTGCTACTAAATCAACAGTTCCAAATGTGTATCCAGAACCACCCTTTGAAATTGTAACAGACTCTACATTTGAATTGTTATTGATAGCGATAGTACACTCTGCTCCGTTTCCATCACCTTTAATTGGAACTTGAGTGTAAGTTCTATTAGCAGTTCCTAAACCAACACCTCTATTAGTAATTTTTACAATTTTAAGTTGTCCACTGGTGTCAGCGTTATTTCTGACTGCAGAAATATTAGCTTCTGTGGTTGTAGTCCAGTCTTTTGGAACTGGCATAAAGTTTGTAGAGTCAAACTTTACAATATCTCCCGGTTTGATGGTATAAAGATACTTCCATACATATCCATCACCACTAGTTCCTGCTTCTCTTGGTTCTAAATCAGTAAAAGTGGGTTCATCAAGAGATGCTCTTCCACTTGGATTTTCAGGATTTGATCCATTTTGCAAACAAATATAAACTCTATAATCAGAGTTCATCACATAATAATTTGCTTCATATAAAGTGGTGGCATTTGATGGTTGTGAAGGACTTGTTGCTTTCACATCAGCACGATACATATCATATGTTGTGCCAGACTGCCAAGTGATTTTTCTAATCACCTGCTTAACATCTTCAGCATCAATTTTTTTAAGAGCAATCATTGTGTCCCAATAATTGTTCTCCTCATCAAAGTTATCCCTTGGATCTGGAGGACTGCTATCCCAACTTGCATCAACATCAGTAGGATTAGGAAGTCCCACAAACGAATAGAAAGAGTTGCTAGTGGATGCTACACTAGCAACAAAATCTTTTGCGTTTAATATACGAAGTTGATCAGTTATAATCGCAGCCATTTTTGCGTGTTTTTTACTTATTTATTACAGTTTACTGGCGTTTGGTTACCATCCTATTTGTTCTAGGATATTTTACTCCGTCAGTTGTTGCTTTTCTGGAACTGTATGAGTATCTGGGAATAGTTACTCCAGTTTCGGTTCTTTCTTTATTATAAAAAATATAATTATTTCCAGCACTTTGAAGATCTGTATTATCAGTATACCCACCGCTAGTCGTAGTCATTTGACTTGTTTTTCGATGTTGTATTAAATACTCTTCTACATCATTTTGATTCATGTTTGGATATTGTTCAAGTAAAGAAGCTAAAACACCACAAACTTGTGGAGATGCCATACTTGTTCCATTATATTTTGCTAGTTTATATGAGGAATCTCTAGTGTCATTGACAGTTGTTACTGAACCTCCAGTGACAGTTCCATCATTAACAGCAGAAATTATATTAGATCCAGGAGAAAATATATCTACCCTTGGCCCACAATTACTAAAGGTTGCTTTAGATTCATTTGCTAATGCACTAACTGCACCCACGCATATTGAAAGTCTCTGTCCACCAACACCAGATTTGGCACCAGAAACGTTCCAACTTCCCCTATGGTAATTGTATCCCGTTCCAGAGTGTGTTATAGAGTTGTCATAATCATCACCACCTTGAATGTCAATTTTTGTTGAGTCATTTCCGGCTGCACCAATAAAAATTATTCCAGCATCTACGCAATCCTCTATGTCCGCAATAAGAGATGAAACATAAGCACTTACATAAACATTTGTTGCAGTATAATCCACTATACCATATCCATTTAAATCCGAATCAGAAAATGGAGTTGAAGAACTTGTGGTGCCTCTATATGTGATACTTGAAATATTGGATCTTGTTAATGTATAATATCCACCCCAACTATTGTTTACAATTGTTGGATTTACCCTTCCAGTATCTGAGTTTACTGTTTTTTGATTATGCCACGCTAAAATATACTCAAAAAGATAACCATTTGCAATTCCATCTCCACCATTATCAGCGTAGGGACTTATGTAGTAAATGTTTGAATCTCTTGCCCAACCTTGCGTGTTTCCTGCAACAGTTGCTGCAACGTGCATTCCATGATTATCATTGGCATTATTTAATGATGATCCTGATCTATATGGATAAGTTCCATTTGATCCTCCAGTGACTTGATTTGTTAGAGAAAACCAGTTGAATTGTTGAACTCTTGTTCCACCCGATCCATCAACATTTACTGCGAATTCGGGATGCCCTGTATTTAAATGCCCATCAACGATAAGAACATCTACATTTTTCCCCGAAGATGTTGTTGTAACAGTAGCACTAGCATCCGAAGTTCCATCAGAACCCCAATTAGATACTTGAGAACCTCTGACAGATCTATACAATCCCCAGTTTTTATTAGTATTTGCTGCAGTGGAACTTTTATCCCAATCGGATGAAGTTTGTACCCATGAAGGCCTTACTTGCACAGAATCTATCAAAGATTGCTTATCAATTGCTATGACTCTTTCATCTTCTAATAATGAACTGATTTCACTATCCTCTAAATCATATCCAGTATTTCTACTAATAGGCCTTCTATCATAACAAGTTACCTTTCTATCTGGTATGGTTGAACTTCCACCAAGGGTTTCCATCTCATCGTAAAACGAATCAATGTCAGTTCCTTTTTTAACGGTTACTACGTACTGTGTCATCAGTTCTCCATTTTTACTACAGATAATGTGACAGTGATTGTTGCAGCACTTGCTTCATTATTAGTTACTGCAGCATAGACAGTGCTTCCAGTGGTTGAATCATTGTTCCATCCAATGACTCCCGGAGTCATTAAGAACGTGCTTATTCCAGCAGTTTCTGTACGAACTTCAGCAATTAATCCAGAACCAGCGGCAGGATCAACTAGATAAGATCTGTCAGCGTCTGAGGTTCTTGACGCCGCATCAACATAAAGTCTTACCCATGCAGCACTAGTAATTCCAACCTTAAGCAATCCATATGTTTTAAACCCAGTAATGCTAAGATTGGTTGTAGCAGCAGCACCAACAGATCCTGTTGTTGCAGATACATCTGTTCTTAAACCAATAGTAGAACCAGATGATCTAGAAAAATCTGTTATGTTAGTGGTGGAAATTCCTGTGATGCTTGCACCACTTCCAACAAATGAAGAAGCAGTAACAACTCCCGTTATATTGGCATTACCACCAACACTTAAAGTGGAGGTTGGATTAGTGGTGCCGACACCAACATTAGAAAGGGTATTAATACCAACACTCACATTATTCCATATACCACTTTTGTAATCTAAAGTGGTGCCATCTCCAAAATAATTATAAATTTCAGAAAAATTTGCATTAATTTTTCCGGCACCAGCTCTTAAAGTATCACCAGCTCCATCATTTGGGGATGATCCAGTACCTATTCCCTGTCTTGCCATGTTCTTTGGGTTTAAAAATATTTATAAATTAAGTGGCGTAGTTTTCAAATCTCAAGTGCTTTGTTCTGAATATAGAATCTGAGGTTGAAATTCCAGAAATACCACTTAAAGTTCTTGCCTCGTAAGATAACTGTTTAGTTCTTCTAGTTAGTACCACCTTACCCCAACTAAATTCTCCAAAATAATTTGAAGTAGAGATTCCTCCGACAAAATTAGATAATCCAGTATTATCTAAAGTAAATAATGTTGAGTCAAAAGATTCCGTAGTAGAACTAAATCCTAAAGTAGATAATCCAACGATATTTGCATTAACTCTTAAAACACTAGTTGAAACTCCACCTACAGTCCTTGTTACAGTACTAACAGACGCTGCTTGATATACTGAATCAATGTATGATGTTGTAATTCCTACTAAATTGTTGGAAGTATCAAAAGATCTGAAAATAGTGTTTGTCTCGCCAACCGAAACATTAGAATTAAATACTGTAAAATAATCACCTCTAGATATTGCACTTAATGTTACAGCACTTCCTACTAAGGCAATATCTCTTAGTTCAGATTCATAGGGGATATGTAATTCTAAAACAATTTGATTTGTCGATGATCCTACACTAGTTGTTCCAAATCCAACAATAATTCCAGAGTCTCCAGAGTATGATGTCACATCACATGATTCAGATTCTTTTGAGGGAGTTTCAATCAAAACAACTGGTGGATTTGTAACAGTGTATGCTACGCCAGGATCAGAAACCACAATGGCAGATACACTATCTCCACTAAGAATTGCTGTAGCTGTTGCTCTAGCAGTAGTTCCAAATCCAACAGGAGTTGCAATGGTAACTGTAGGTGCGCTAGAGTAACCTGTGCCTCCAGCACCAATAACAATAGATGAAATAGTTCCTGCAGCAGAAACCACAGCGGTAGCAGATGCTCCTACAATAACTTGATTAGAACTAAATGTGATGTTATTTTGAATGGTATTTCTAGTGTTAGCATCAGAATTTTCTTTTACTGAATTAAACAAAGGTTTGACTCTATCAACATACACAACAGTTGAACCAATACCAACAGAAGAAATTATATTTGCTGTTGGGAAGATAAGTGGTTCATTAAGTTCTCTCTTCTTACTAACAATTTTTCCATTAATAATTTTATCACTGGTTTGCTTACACCAAGTTACTGTACGAGCGTGATCTGGATTAGAATCAATTCCTCTTCCGTAATATGGATTAGTTTCTATAGTATCTGTAGAAAGCACTTCAGTTATTAGTCTTGATTCTTGATCAATAGAATTAAGAACAAGATTATCATCACCTCTTATACTTAAGTCATCACCATCCTTCAAAGTTGGGAGAACCTCTCTAAAGGTGACATCAACTGCACCACTACCCTTATAGAAAAGAATTTTACAAGTATCTCCTGAGAAAGAACCATCATCAGATGGACCTTTTGGTGGTTCGGAGAAGTTAATTACACTTCCTCCATCAAACTCATATGCTTCCCCAGGAACTTGCAGAATATCATTAACAAAAATAAGCAGTGTAGACTTAACATCAATATTAGAGCCTTTTGCTGCTTTTACTGTGACAGGTGATCCATTTCTCTTGATTGTGAACTGTCTTGTAACTCCATCAAATTCACTATTAATATTATCAAGACGCTCAAGTTCTCCAAAATGCCATGCAGAGAATGAATCAGAATCAACTTTATTAACAGTGATTTGGAATTCATCAAATGTGTAATTTGTATCAGTTGGAATACCTGTAGCGCCACCAGTTGCTACAGTTAAGACTTGTTTTTGTCCATAGCGATATCCAAAGTTTCTAATTTCAAAGTCAATTACACTTGATCCTTGTCCAACAACGATATCAATGGTTGCTTCAGTTCCATTGCCTTCTACTGGCGATTCATCAGAATATACTAAAGGAATATTAGAGTACGACAGAGGAGCATCAAACACAACCACAGGTTCTGATCCAACCTGATATCCAGATCCTGGATTTGTAATGGCAACGCTAACAATATGTCCATTGCTAACTGCAGCAGTACCAATAAACTCAATTCCAGTTCTTCCTGTAGATGATGTATAAACACCAACATTTACAGTTTGTGATCCTTGTCTATAACCAGAACCAGTTCTGCCGATTGCAATTGATGTAATTGTACCAGCAGTTGATACAACAGCAGTACCTCCAGCGGAGACAAGAGGTTGATAACCTAGTCCGGCAGTTGATCCTACAGATACGATAAACCCACCGACAGGTATATTGGCATTATTGGGATCATATGCTATGGAAGTAGCTGTTCCTGTAAAGGTAATACTACTAATTCCAGTTCCCTCAGATAATGTGTAATCCTGAGCACTTAAATTGCCAGTAGGCCCCTGGAATATGCCATTAACAAGGACAGCTGCATTGTTAGTTGCAAAACCAGTTACGTTTTCATTTTCAGATTTAAGAGCAAATGTTTTAGTAGTTGCATCAAATTGATCCGAAATGCTATCAAAAATGTAATTAGTGTGATAAGCATCATCTGAACTACCTTGCTGCTGAGATCTCAGGAATGTTCTACCCTGGAATTTGGAGAATGTTGTAATTCCAGTCCAATCTCTTTCATCCGGAGGATTGGTGATTGAACTCAGAGGTGTAGGCCCTTGTGGTGCTGTGTAGAAATTGATAATATTATCAATAATATTGTAAGCACCATCAACCTTAGTTACAGCAACACCAACAGGGTGAGTTGTAATTCCAGTTCCCATCCAACCACGATCTACCAAGATACCGTTAGTCGTTCCAAAACCAACAGTGTTGATTTTCATAATCTCTGCTTCAATCTGAATTAAATCGGCAGCAAAGAATGATGTAACACCGATTGTTTCAATAAGAGAGTCAGCAAGTTTTACTTCTTTATTAACACTAGTAGTAACTGCAGTTGAAACGATTGGATTTTGAATAAAGTTATCAATCGCAACCATACACTTAGTATTTTGCTTATTGGAGGTAAAAGTATGGAATGTTCCAATTCCAACTCCAGTAATACCAATCGCAACAGGTGTTGCTGCAAGTGCATTTTCAGCAGAGGAAGCAAGTCTTATTTTCGCATCAGTATCTTTGATAATATAAACATTTGCATTTGTAGGCAGAATTGATGTGCTTCCAATACCTGCGAATGTAGTACTTTCTATATTAATACGGACATGAGTGGAGATTCCAACAGAATAATTAACTGGTTCTCCACTTACGTAGAAGTGATCCGGAATTTTAATAGTGTTATTGGTGATATCAATAATTGAAGTATCACTTCCATCAAAGTTTCTTTGGAAGATGGGTTGTCCTTTATGAGTTAATGAGAATGCTCTTCTAACATCCTTAGCAGTTCCTTGATAGAAACCAAATCCGGCAGTAATAGAGGCATTGTTAAGATCAATTTCATTATCGAGAGTGTTATCTACTTCAACCAATTGAACTGCATGTTGATAGACACGAACTTGAGTATCTACGCTAGCAGGAGGAGTATACTGAAGATGTGTCTCAGTTGCTGTCATCAGAGCACCAATGGTGCCAATACCACTTCCTGTTGTTAGAGTGCCATACTCTGTGATGTAAGACTCAGAGTTGTCATTGAGAACAATGATTTCAGAGAGTTGATATTGATCATTGGTTGTATCTTCAATACTTACAATATAGTATGATGCTTGATAATCATTTTCACCGCCACATGTATAGGTGGCAATCGTATGAATGCCTGGAGAAGAAGTGGATCCAATAGAGGTATAGAAAGACTGTAGTGAACCTATATTCTCAGTTCCTTGTCCAATAACTGTAGAACCAACACCAACAGATTCAGTGCTGGACATTGACACCCTAATTGTGTTAGCAGTAAGTGCTAATCCGGCAGATGGTGTGAAGTTGACATTCACAGTACCAGATGACATCTCTGCGGAATATGTTCCCATATCCAATGCCGACACCCCTGTGTTTATGTTGCCATATTCGAGGACATCAACAGTCGTTCCGTCATGAATAACATTTAATTCATTGGTTCCAAATCTTCCATCATTAGTTGTATACTCAACTAAAATCTTAGAAGATCTGTAAGTGGACGCAATCCCCACAACCGTAGTAGTGGCTCCTGCGGGTACATCAACCTGTGTGGAAGAAATATCACAAATTTCACCCAGTCCAAATGTCCCTACATCGGAAACACTATTATCAATATCAAAACTCATCAGAGAGATATTGTAATCGTTGAATCTAAATTTAGTGGGATAGAAGAGAAGTTGTCCTTCTGTACCAGAAATATTGAAATCAAAAGATCCAAGATCTAATACACTATCAACCCTACCATAATTTACAACCGAAGCATTAGATCCATCTTGAATTATATTCACGAAAGACGCTTGTCTTTCACCTGTATAAAGTTTATCTCTAACGAAAGTAAAGATTTTTTTAGATCTTTGATCAACAGGATATTTTTTAACAATACTGAATTTTGTAGGACGCTCTTGACTATTGAACAGTGGGCTAATATCATCAATCGTAAGGACTCTATTTCCTACTGATTCAAAATAATCAGTGAGAACTCTACTTTCCAAGAAAATTCTGTCCGAATAAACTTTACCTGAAGCGGTTTTAGAATTCTCTGTTACAAGATCAAAATCGTGATAGCAGTTAACACTAATTCCTCCACCAAAATCTCCATTTCCATATGTTGTAGTGGGAAGAAGATCAATAATCAACGAAACTGTGGATATACCGGTGACGAGTTTAGTTTTATTTTTATCTCTAGACTCAACAATCAAATCACTAAACTTAAGGAACCCTGCAGTATGATTTAAAGAGCTGACTGCTTCATCCCAATCTTGAAGAGGAACCTTTGACTTAATTGCATATGAGAAGTTTTGATAGTAGAAGTTATCAGGAATCCTCTGTTGATTATCATTGAAGAATCCAGTTGTAGTGTTCCATCCTTTCTCAACAGTAGAAGATGATTCAGTTTCGATCTCGGAATTGTAGTCAACTTTGGATTTTACAATTCCTTGAGTTCTTGAAGACTGTCCAATCACCAAATCTCCAACTTTGAAATCTTTAGATGTAGAAACTTTTAACAATTCAATTCTATTATTCCAACTATCTACTTTTCCTATTCCGCTATTGGAGACAACTTGCTCACCAATTAAGAAATCATTCTTTCTCAATTTAATATTAAACTGAGGGAAAGAGTTTTGGTTAATAATTCTTCCTGCAGAATTTAATGAATCAAAATTACCTGCGTAAAGATTTTCGCCAATAATTCCAGAAAGACTGAACGTTACAACACCTGTGGATCCTCCCAAAGGAATGTTTACATCTGTCAGTGTAAACAGTTGATAATCATAATCAACGGAGTTGTATCCAGTTCCGGTTGATCCAACTCCAACACTAATATTCTCAATTAAAACTTTATCGCCAATAGCGAAAGGTGATTGATCACTGAATCCAGTGTTAAATCCTACAGTTACATTTTTAGAGGAGATATCAAAGGATATATTACTAATTGCAACTCCATTTGAGTTACTTATAGGAATAATAGTTGGAGTTACATTTGAAAGTCCATTTGTATTATTTCTAATTGTTACTCTTGAATCTCCAATCTCATAGTTAAGATCAACATCAACAATACGCTTACCTGTCAATCCATCAAGAACAATTAAATTTGGTGCTATATTATAGTTTCTTCCAGCAGAACTAATTCCAATCTCTTCAAAAGATGTCAGAGATTCAAGAGAAAGCACTTCTGGTAAATTTGTTGTAGGACGAATAGTAAAGTCAGTTGGATAATTAAATCCAATATTTTCAATATTTGTAGAAAGAACTTTACCAATTGTACTGCTTGATGGTTCAAGAATAGCACCAGTTCCTGTTACAATTCCTACTACAGTGGATACTCCTACTATTTCTTTATAGTTGGCACCTTTGTATGTAATATCAATATTAGCTATGCCACCGTATGCTGAAGTAGAATTCGTAACATACGATAATTCTGCATCAGTTGAATAAGAAGATTTCTCAGCAAGTTTGTCAATGTTATATTTGAAAGCAGATGATGTTGCTCCACTTAGTTCAAACTCTCCATTATATGCACTATCAATTTTATTAATTTTGTTAAATCCACTTACTTCTTTGTCAATAATAATTTCTTTCTTGACAGATTCAATAAAATCAGTATTTACATTAGAGAATTCGTAGAAAATGTTTTCTGGTACATCTTCACTAACAGATAAAGTCAGTTTAGCTGTAGTGTCAATACCAACTCTACCAGTCTTTGTAACTTCAAATCTGTTACTTACAAGAGATCCATCGAATTTATCTGTAAAATTAGAATCTCTGTAGAGATTCATATCAAACGCAGAATAAAGTGTAGATACATTCAAAGATGATAGAGATGAATCACTAAGATCAAATACAACGGTATTTCCTTCAATAATATCAAGTGAGGGATTTACAGGAAGAAGAGTTCCAGATCTTGCAATTTCGATGGATACAAAATTGGGTTGGAATTTCTCAGACTCATACTTAGAATTGCAAAGTCTTACTTTATCTTTAGAAAGTTTGGAAACATAGTAAATCTTCTGATCTTCTAATCCAGATGGAGCAGGATTTGCGTCAAGAATTACTTTATCACCAGTTTCAAATCCATGATTACTAATTTCAATTGAATTTTGACTTGTGCTTACTCCAGCAGTAGTAAATCCGAGGGGGTTGAAAACAATCCTTCTATTGTGATCATTATACTTAACTGTAACCGTGGTAGTAATACCAGGAGTTACGGACATTTTGACTTTATCGCCAAGCGTCAATCCATGAGTTGATGCCGTTGCAACCGTTACAGTGTTTCTAGTTGCTTCCGCAGTCACAACATTAGTCTTAACCGTCTTAATGCTATGTTTCGTTCCAGCACCAATTCCAGTAAAGGAAAGCAAACTAGAATTCATTGTGGTATCAGCGATACCAACAAACGTGCCGACAGATCCAATACCAACTTTAAATGTTTGAATACCAATGATGTTATCAGATATTCTTGCAACAAAGAGTGGTGTATTATTACTAATTGTATAATTTGGGCCAGTGGTTGGATCGGATACAACCTCTATGGAAGTTCCACCACCATTATTATAGAGAACTTGATCGCCAGTCTTTAAATTATGATTTGGTAAGAAGATACCTCTGTTTTCAATAAAGACTTGAGTAACACCTGCACCGGGATTTGAGAAGAAAATAGTGGATCCAACGCCAGTTCCAGTTAATGTTCCTACGCCAACTGATTCTTTTGGATCAAAATAAATTTGTTTGTTGAGTTCAAATTTAACATTATCTTCTCTGTCAGAATTAAAAGTAAACTTGCGAGTCTGTTCAGTGATAGATGTTGTAGCAGTATGTGCAGACGAAACAGTGCCATCAACTGCTCTTTCAACTCTTATTCTTGAATTAAGAACATCAACGTTGAGAACTTTTACTTTTTCAGAACCTAATAGCAGAATATCATTATCACGAACAGATAGATCTCCTCTATCAATGATTCCACCACTGATTGAGAAGTATGTAATGATACCTGTTGCACTTGTAGCTCCAACTCCAGTTGCAAGATTGAAGAATGCAGTTGATACACCAATATTAAATGAACCGTTTATTGAATTTACTGATGTATTAATACCAGATATTGTTACTAGGTTAGTATTAGTAAAATTATGAGATGAGGGTGAAACTGCGATGAATCTACCAGATGAATCAATAGGTGCAATTTCAAGTTCAGTAACTGAAGAAGTTGCTACACTGACATTTGAAACTACTTTACCAGTAACTTCTGATACCTTTGCCTTAGCAGGTGTAGCACCTGCTAATGTTTCAAATACAACTCTATCATTAACTTGATACCCACTTCCTCCAGTAACAATTCCAACACTATCAATATTTCCTGTAGAAGTGGAGGTAATATCAATTATCTCGTCATAGATTTTATATGGTTCAGTTACATACTCATATGAAACATTGTCTAAAGTTAATCCATAAGGAGTGGTATTTCTTAACCATCTATTTTCAACAATATCATAATCTCCTTGATGCGAATCATTCTTAAAGTTAAACTCATTAGGTTTAGACTTGAATGTATTACCAATTAAATATGGATATTGAGGCAATTTGAAATTTTCAAAAGGCCCTGAACTTTCAACAAATCCGTCACTAATAGTAGCAAAGTATGCATACACTCCATTAGGAAAGTCAGGAGTTACGCAATATCTTCCATTGTGCTCATCAAGATCTCCCTCGCCAGTAAATACAAAGTCCTCGCAGAAGAATCCTTGTTTCCAAGAAGAAAGTGCTGGACGATTTGAAAGTGTTGCTAATTTATATCCACTTCTAAGTGCTCTTACAGTTCCACCAGTGTTTGTGTCATATCCATAAGGGCCATAGATTGGATTACCATCATATGCCCATCCAATGATGGGAGAATGGAATTCTGCCTCAGTTTCAGAGTTAGAAGAATCAAGTCTTAAATCAGCGACTCCATACTTAACACCATCTCCATCAGTGATAACTTTTCCAAAAACAGATTCTCTAAGTTTTCTTGGGGCATACAGGTGAGTGTATTCAATACCGTATTCATCGGTAATAGCAGTATCTAAAATACCATCATCTTCTCTAATAATATCTTGATACTTTTCAAATAAGTTGATAGTCCACTGGTTAATCTCTGCAGTCAGATTTGCACCGAGTCCACTAGGTTTGATCGTAATAGTTGTAGTATCGGTGTAATCGGTTCCAGGGTTATCAACGATTACTCTTGTGATTTGTCCACCACTAATAACTGGTGTTAGTTTACCAAATCTACCCGATCCATTAATTACCAAGTCAGGAGGTGAGTTATATTCATAACCACCATTAGTTACGAGAACCTGTTCAATTTTGCCGTTATTAACTATGGGAAGAAGTTCTGCTTCTCTTCCGCTAAGCAGTTTGAATACAGGTTGCTTATTAAAGTTAATTACTTCACTAGCACCATATCCTACACCGTTATCGGTTAAATGTACTGACTCAATGGATCCTCTGAATACTGGTTGAAGTTTTGCATTGAAGTCTTGTCCACTGAATGTGGTTACACCAATCTCTCCAGACACATTGACGGAGATTGTTGGATAATTGAATGTATGAGTTCCTGATCCAACGGACTCAATATTAACGTATTGTTTGGTGTCGTAATAAAATGCCTTAGCAGTTGTTCCCAATCCAACAGACGAAAGTTTGAAACTATCAGAGTCAACTACAGTTACGATATAAGTTTGATCGCTGCTAAGTCCAGACGCATTGCCAGAATATGTTACAGTTTCACCGGAGTTGAATCCGTGGTTTGAAATAGTAATATGATTAAGTGCTGTGTTTATTCCAGCAGTGCCAGACACTCTTTCCTTGTTTTCGTAACCAGAACCGGAAGAAGTTACAATAACATCAGAGATAACACGTTTCTTATTGTAAGATTCAAATCTGTGTACACCAACACCATTAGAAGTTAAGTCTACAGGGTTTGATCCTGTGATTGTATCACTTGCATTATTAAACAATTGTATTGTTTTCGAGTCAACCAGTTTTACATAATATTCTGAATTATCAGTGATACCACCAATCGCATTCTGTCCATCAGTTTTATAAATTACTCTCTCAGATTCTCTAAATCTATGGAATGTAGTAAATCCGATAGTGTCAGAGGAAAGTCCAACCTGTGCATTTTCAGAAGTAGAATAGAAAGAAATTGAATGTGTAATAAGTTTAGTGTTAGCATATGCATTAGCACCTAAACCATTTCCACCACTGATTGTAATAATTGGCTCAGTGACATAATCAAATCCAGGATCAAGAATTTCTATTCTATCTAAATTACCTTTTACATTTACAAGTCCAGTAGCACCGATACCGGTAGAATCCTGGATTGAGAGTATGGGTGGATTAATAATATCATATTCAGTTCCAGGAGCAGCAACAGTTACTTCATTAATCTTTCCAAAATATACACTATCTCCAGATTTGTAGTTTAGAATCTCAACACCATTAACAAGCATTCCAGTCTTACCTGGAAGTGTTGTATATTCTCCACCATCATTTACTGGAGATTTGAATTCTCTATAAAGTTTTTGATGCTCAAGATTTTTATTGAAGAAATCATTGACACAAAAATAATTATTAGTTACAATTCCAGAGACTGAAACAAAATTATTATTATATAAATTGGTTAGACTAGATGCAATTTTAAATTCAGAATCATTAATTCGTTTTACATAAAAAACGCCAGGATCAATTTCAGGGAACTTACTCTCATCGATCAACCCATATGTTGGATCATTTGTAAAATAGGATTCATAGTATACTTTGTCTCCAGTGTAAAAACCATGTCCACTAGTTACTGTAAACCCTTCTCCAATATACTCTCCATTTAATTTTACTTTTCTATCATAAAAATTGAGAGGGGTATCATGATAGAAAGGGATGGACGATGATGCAACTAGAACATCACCATCATTTTTCGCATAAACATTTTGAACATTAGCAAATGATGATTCAACGTATGAGTAATCATTAAAATTAATATTACTAACGTCGGGTTTTAAAATACCTCTTCTAACATTAAACGTAGATCCAGTTAATCTACCTGCTCTAGAAAATGTGAATGTATTCGCAGAGGTGACATCTAAAACGACACCCTCTTTTCCTACACCATCAGATTGAATGACAATTGCTTTATCGCCAATTCTTAAATTATTCTCTGCAAAAGTTTCAATAGAATATGTAAAATTAGACTCGTCAATTAACGATAGACTCTTTACGTCATACTTGGGGCTAACATTAGTAAACCAACTATTATCTAATACTCTAGTTGCATTGATGCCAAGAGATTTAATTTGAATATTATCATTAACTGAAAAATAAGCAGTGTCATCAGCAATGATATTGTCTCCAAGAACTTTTCCAATTCTTACTTCGATCTTAGAGGTGGTAGCGATTCCTACCACTGAGGCATCGCTAGAAGCGACTGAGACGGCGCTAATCCCTTCAAACCCATATGCATTAGCATTGAGGTTTAATTCTGTTCCTGCAGTGATTTCATAGTTAGTTCCAAAAGTTGTTGTATGTGCTAGTCCAACATCTATGAACTGGTTAATCGTTTTTGAGCGATATGTTAAAATTCCACTTTTACCATCAATTTGAATTTGTCCCCTATCAGGAAAACCAATTGTTGAATCTACATCAATTATAGAGGAACCAGATGCAACTAAAACAGTGTTTTGTGTTTTAGGGTGTGCAGAAAAATCTCCTAGTACTGTTCCACCAGAAAGTTCAATATCTTTACTATAATCAAAGTCAACGCTAAGTTGATAATAAGTTTTATCTCCTCTAAGAAGTTTTTGTACATCAATAATCGTGGCATATGCACTTTCAATTCCATATTCTGGAATTGTATCTTGATATAAAGTTTGATTTTTTAACTTTGAGGGATCTCCTACAACTGCTTCAACAACAATATCTTTAGTTCTTCTGTATTGAGCATCAGAAGGCCTGAAAAGAAATTCTTTTGGTTTTATAACTTCTACCTTTTCGCCATATAATGCGGCAAATAAAATTCTAAAGGACTCATCGGTTCCTTTAGATTGATAAAAATCTTTTGTTCTTGAGAAAAAGAGTTTTTGATTTACATCAGATTCAATCGCTCTTCTTTCAAATCCTGGTGCAATTTGCTGTTTTAGTTTTACTAAAAACTCTTTCAGTAAAATATTACTGAGATTGACAATCTTGCTACCTTGAGTATGAGATGTTGCTTCAGATGTAGAGAAAGTAAGTCTCTCATCATCGTTACCTAATCCAGTGACACCACTAAATCCACGAATACATCCGTTAAAAGAGTTTCTACCCTTAGAAGTATATAAAATTATCTCATCATTTATTTTAATCAGTCCATATCTGTCTGGAAACTTATATGTTCCATACTGTTTTGTGACAAAATTAAAACTTGCAGTGACTTCTGTATCACTAAAAGAAACATCTTCTGCGAGTGTTGTCTCGTCTTCGTTATCGAGAAGAGTTTCTAATTTAACATACTCATCAATATTTTGAATGATATCAGAAGGAGCAGTAGGATACTCTTGTGAAATATAATATTGCTTTAAAAATTCACCAACCAAGGGAAAGTCATCCCTTACAAATGCAGGTAATTGATACTCAATAATGTCCTGAATCTGTACTCGCTGTAAATCGGTTGATATCATCTTACGTCTTTAGTATGAAT
>Ga0213858_10000416_pt1 | contig 20493 bp, 19 predicted proteins | sample PICome_FD_160122 | JGI IMG/M metagenome (GOLD analysis project Ga0213858, IMG submission 160122) | Coastal seawater microbial communities near Pivers Island, North Carolina, United States - PICO245 | ecosystem: Environmental > Aquatic > Marine > Coastal | place: USA: North Carolina | collected... | reverse complement strand
CATATGTAAGGTCGTAATCTTTCCTGGAGAAGGTCTAAAGTCGTTGTACGGATCTTCAGCGTTGATACGACACTCAATAGAATGAAGTTTTGGCTCGTAATTCTTACCAGAAATAGCCACTCCAGCAGCCACTAAAATTTGTTCTCTAATCAGATCGTGGTCAACAACCTCCTCAGTAATTGGGTGTTCCACCTGAATACGAGTATTCATCTCCATGAAATAAAAGTCCCCGTTCTTGTCAACAAGGAATTCAACGGTTCCGGCTCCTTCGTATCCGATATACTCTGCGGCCTTAACCGCAGCCGCACCCATACGCTTTCTGAGTTTAGCAGTCATAAACGGCGATGGAGTTTCTTCGGTAAGCTTTTGGTGACGTCTTTGAACCGAACAATCTCTTTCAGATAAGTGACACGCTCGGCCATTTTGATCTCCTACTACTTGAATCTCAATATGTCTTGGCTCCTGAATAAGCTTTTCCATATACATTCCTCCATTTCCAAAAGCCGCAGTTGCTTCTTGTACAGCAGAGTTAAAATGGGCTTCCATTTCTTCTTCAGCCCAAATAGCTCGCATCCCTTTACCTCCACCACCGGCAGTGGCTTTAATCATCACAGGATAGCCCATAGCCTTCGCCGTCTTTTTAGCATCGGCTAGATCTTTTAGAAGACCATCAGAACCAGGAATGGTTGGAACTCCTGCTTCTTTCATGGTTTGCTTCGCAGTAGCCTTATCTCCCATTCGGTCAATTTGCTCTGCTGAAGCTCCAATAAATTTGATCCCGTGCTCTGAACAAATCTTCGAGAATTTAGCATTCTCAGACAAGAATCCATAGCCGGGGTGAATAGCGTCTGCATTAGTAATTTCAGCTGCTGCAATAATATTAGGAATCTTTAAATAAGACTCTGTGCTTGGGGCTGGGCCAATACAAACTGCCTCATCGGCAAATCGTACGTGAAGGCTTTCTTCGTCGGCCTTCGAGTAAACGGCAACTGTTTTAATGCCCATTTCGCGACAAGTTCGGATGATGCGCAATGCAATCTCTCCGCGATTCGCGATGAGTATTTTTTTAAACATGACGATCTAATTAAGAAGGGTCTACTAAGAAAAGAGGTTGATCAAATTCTACCGGAGAAGCGTCGTCTACTAAAATCTTAACGATTTTACCTGAAACTTCTGACTCAATATCATTAAAGAGCTTCATTGCTTCAATCACACAAAGAACATCTCCTTCGCCAATTGATGAACCTACCTCAACAAAGTTTGGCTTGTCTGGAGATGGCTTACGATAAAATGTTCCAATAATCGGAGACTTAACAGTGATGTATTTACTTAAGTCCTCTTCCTCTTTAGCAGGAGTTTCAGGAGCTGGCGCAGCCGGTGTAGCCGGTGCAGCAGCAACCGGAGCCATAGCAGCATGAACTGGGATTTGCTGAACAATAGTAGCCTCTCCTTGACCAGTCGACTCTGAAGTCGTCTTAATGGTAATTTTGATGTCTTCGGTCTCGAGTTTCACCTCGCTAGCGCCAGATTTGGCAACGAAGCGAATGAGATTTTGAATTTCTTTAATATCCATTACGTTACTTATTTATTCTTGTTTTGTGTATGCCCATTTTATAAATGCTGCTCCCCAGGTAAAGCCTGCGCCAAAAGCAGCAAAAACCAAATTGTCTCCCTTTCTCAGTTGCGATTCATAGTCGCACAATAGAAGTGGAATCGTGGCAGCTGTGGTATTTCCATAGCGACCAATATTCATTAAGACTTTATCATCTCCAATACCCATGCGCTGTGCAGTGGCATCAATGATACGTTTATTCGCTTGATGAGCAATCAAATATCGGACATCTTGATGACTAAGTCCATTTCTTGACATGATTTCTGCGGCCGCATCCGCCATATTGGTGACTGCGAACTTGAAAACAACACGCCCATCCTGATAAATATAATGTTTCTTTTCGGCTATCGTTTGTTCAGTAGGAGGATACAATGACCCTCCAGCCTGAATACCTAGGTGGTCTTTGCCAATGCCGTCACTTCGAAGATACTCGTCAACAAATCCAAGGCCTTCGCTGTTAGGCTCTAAAAGAGCAGCACCTGCACCATCTCCAAACAATACACATGTGGTTCGATCAGTGTAGTCGACAATCGACGACATCATATCTGCTCCTACAAGTACTACCTTCTTGTAGCGACCCGATTCAATATAAGCTGAGGCGACCGACATGCCGTATAAAAAACCTGAGCAAGCGGCTTGAAGATCAAAAGCAAAAGCGTTCTTCGCGCCTAAGTTCGTAGCAACCTGTGCTGCTGTAGCAACAACAGGCATATCAGGTGTTGCAGTAGCTACCAATAAAAGATCAATGTCAAGGGAATTAAGCCCGGATTTCTTCATCAAATCCTTAACGGCCTCTGTGGCCATAAAAGCCGTTGCCTTACCAGGAATATCTAAAATACGACGTTCCTTTATACCTGTGCGAGTAGTAATCCACTCGTCATTGGTCTCAACCATTTTTTCTAGAGTAGCATTGTCTAAAACCTTTTCTGGAAGGTACTTTCCAATTGCTGTAATTGCAGCCGTTGTTTTTGGCATAAAAGGCAACTTTTGGTTGAGCGAAATTACTGTTTTTTTAAGAAGGGTGGGATTTCGGTGTAGTCCATAAAAAAACTCTCGTGCCTCTAATTACACGAGAGTTCTAGATCTTCTTTCGACCGAAATTTACTCTGCCGCTACTTCTTCTACAGCATCAATAAGCACCTGTCCACGGTAATAAAGTTTACCCTCGTGCCAGTGAGCGCGGTGCATTAAGTGCACCTCTCCGGTAGTTGAATCTTTTGCTAGAGTTGGAGCGACCGCGTTGTAATGTGTGCGTCTCTTGTCTCTACGCGTTTTCGATATTTTTCTTTTAGGATGTGCCATATCTTCCTTATTTAATAGTCTTTTATTTCAATAAATCTTTTAAAGCGTCCCATCGCGGGTCACTTTCGTTGGTTTCTTCTTTTTCCTCTACTATTTTAGGCTTGAGATCTTCAAGCTTATCGAGTAGCGGTGATTCTAATGATCCATCTTCAACTCCTGGGTGTATTCGCTTCTGTGGAAGACTCAGCACCGTCATTTCATACAGATATTGTGCAACATTGAACTGATATTCGCCGTGGGGTAAAACGAGAAGCTCGTCATCTTCATCGTTGTACTCTTCCCCGAACTTGATTACTAGGTCGAGGGCAGGGTTTAAGTTCATTTTAAACGGTTCGTTAGTAAGATCACAGTTGATCTCAACAGTTCCGTTACCTTTTACTACGAGCTCCATCATTGTGCTGCCCTTAGTAAGCGTCGCCTGAATGTTGATTTCTGCATTGCAAAACTCATTAAAACCAAAATGTTCAAAGAACGAATCATTAAGTTCGTATTCAAACTCATGATTTCCTTGCTTGAGTCCTATAAAGGAAATGTCAAAATCCTTTAACTTCATGATTAGATGCTTTATAGAGCCCAAGTTAAGGCCTGCAAATATAGAACTAATTTAGGAATTTCAAAGCGCCTTGTCTATACGAATTTTTGTCTTCTTTTTTCCTTTCTCTCCTGAACCTTAAGTACATCCGAGCTCATTTCGGCATAATCTTGACGCGAGCGAAACACATCTACAGCAGTGAAGACCGCCTCCTTAAAAGAGCTTTCGTCAGCAATTCCCTTGCCTGCGATCTCATATGCTGTACCATGGTCGGGAGAAGTTCTGACCTTCGCAAGGCCGGCGGTATAGTTTACACCCTTTCCAAAAGACAGTGTCTTAAAAGGCACCAAGCCTTGGTCATGATAGGCTGCTAAAACAGCATCAAACTGCTTGTAACTATTTGAACCGAAGAACCCGTCTGCTGCATAAGGCCCGAAAACTAGATGACCTTCTTCAAATAATTCAGCAACTGCAGGTTTCATAATTTTTTCGTCTTCTTCGCCGATGGTTCCATTGTCACCGCTGTGGGGATTGATTCCTAAGAGTGCGATTTTAGGTCGTATAATCCCGAAATCTTCTCGTAACGACTTCATCATTGTGGCAACTTTCGAGCGGATCAGCTTTGTGGTTATAGCGTCGCTCACTTTCGATACTGCAATGTGGTCGGTAAGGAGGCCTACTCGTAAGCGGTCTGCTACCATGAACATCAAGGCTTCAGCGCCGAGTTCTTTTGCTAAATAATCTGTATGTCCCGGAAAGCTAAACGTCTCTGACTGTATATTACTCTTGTTGATTGGCGCAGTCACCAATGCATCTATTTGGCCTTCTTTAAGTGCCTTGGTTGCAGACTCTAGGGAGGCTACAGCTAATTTTCCGGCCTCAGGAGTGTTTTGTCCAAAGACTAAATCAAATTCTGTATCGAAAGCCTGGTAAACATTAATCTTGCCCTTCTCAATTCGACTCAAATCTTTAATTCCATGAAATTTTATGTCCAAGTTCAGCTCACTGATCTGGCTTGACATGGTTTTATTAGAGGCAAAGAAGATCGGGGTGCAATTGCTTAACATCCGCGAATCAAGAAAGGTTTTTAGGGCTACCTCACAACCTATGCCGTTTAGATCGCCAACAGAAATACCTATTTTTACCGTATTGTTTGCTTTCATAGATGAACTATTGAAGAAACGAAGTTACTGAAATTTATACCGCAGTATGTTTACAGGAATTATAGAAACCTTGGCAAAAGTTGTTGCTGTTGAAAGAGAAGGAACAAACCTTCATTTCACCCTTGAAAGTGACCTTACGAACGAATTAAAAATCGATCAAAGTCTGGCACATAATGGCGTATGCTTAACGGTGGTTAATATTGACGGCTCGAAGTATACAGTAACCGCCATCGAAGAAACATTAATAAAGTCAGCTATAGGCGAGCTTGAGGTAGGTAGCATTGTAAATCTTGAACGAGCGATGCAATTGGGCGCACGACTTGACGGACATATTGTTCAGGGGCATGTGGACACCACCGCCACCTGTACTGAGGTTGTCAACAAAGACGGTAGTTGGATTTTTTCATTTGAATACCCATCGAACCCAGAACATATCACTATCGAAAAGGGCTCTATAACTGTAGATGGCACCTCTCTGACCGTAGTAAATTCAAAGGACAATAGCTTTAGTGTTGCTATTATTCCTTACACCTATGAGCACACTAGATTCAACAGCTACAAAGTGGGCACAAAAGTGAATCTAGAGTTTGATCTGGTAGGCAAATACATCGCGAAACTACACGCGAGACAGCAATAGACTATTTCTTAAGGGTTTTTCTAAGTAAAAGGCCTGCGGCTACAGCAATAGCAAAGAGAATCAGTGCCGACAAACTCTCTCCGTAAAGTGCCTTTCCAACAGCGAACAGCAGCCCATAAACTAGAACGCAGCCCAAGAGCATTGACTTAATTCCTGAGCTCAAATACGTAGAGTGGCTCTTCCCTCCAAAATTTTTCCAACCTGCTCCAGAGAGATCTAACGATTTTACAAAGCCTTCTAATAATGCTTTGTCTTCGGCTGGAGTTAAAAAGGTGACTGTTAACCAAATCAACGTTGTAAAAAGAACGATGAAAGGATATTGCATATATCCCGGCATAAGACCTTCTGCTCCAAATAAAGTTTCACCTAGAGGAGTAAATGCAAGGCTTATTGAAAGAATACCCGATACCAACATCGCTGCAATTTCAGACCAAGCATTAATACGCCACCAAAACCAGCGAAGCATAAATAGTAGTCCGGTTCCCGCACCAAACATCAAAATCACATCAAAGAGCTGTTTCGCATTTTGCAGATTTAAGGCAACTATCGCGCTTAATGCCATAAGTAGTAAGGTGCTAATCTGACCGACAACAACTTTTTGACGTTCGCTAGCTTCGGGTTTGTAGGCTGCGTAAACATCGTAGACCAAATAAGAAGCTCCCCAGTTCAAATGACTAGAAAGTGTAGATACATAAGCCGCTCCTAGAGACGCTAAAACTAAGCCCAATAATCCTGAAGGCAGGGAGGTCAACATGGCAGAATAAGCCAAATCATTTCCTAATTTGTCAGGGGTAACCTCAGGGAAAGCAGCTGCAATTGAAGCGATGTCTGGGTATCGAATAAGCGATGCCAAGGCAACTAGAATCCATGGCCATGGACGAATCGCGTAGTGCATAATATTAAAAAAGAAAGTAGCCCAAACTGCGTTTGATTCGTCTTTGGCTGCCAGCATTCGTTGAGCTACATATCCGCCACCTCCCGGTTCTGCACCAGGATACCAACTACTCCACCACTGCACTGCAATAGGAATAATAAAAAGCGTAATCAATGCCTCGGTATTCGAAAAACTAGGCACAAGGTCTAACTTATCACTTACGTTTGGGTGAGAAAACAGCTGTGTAAGACCTCCGATGTCAGGTTCGTTGACCAAGAAATAGGCAGCGCCAAAAGCTCCGCTAATCGCTGCGATAAATAGAACAAAGTCTGTATATATCACCCCTTTAAAACCGCCAATGGCACTAAAAAATGCGGTGATCAAACCAGCTACTACCACTGTAACCACTGGGTCAAGACCTAGCATTACTTGTCCGATTTTAATCGCAGCAAGAGTAACGCCTGACATAGCGAGTACATTAAATAGAAGGCCTAGATATAAGGCTCTGAACCGTCTTAGGAATCGAGCTGGTTTTCCGCCATAACGTAGCTGATAAAAGCCCATGTCCGTGGTGACACCACTCTTGCGCCATAATTCAGCAAAGACGAAAACCGTTAAAAGACCCGTGAGTAGAAACGCCCACCACACCCAGTTTCCTGAGACTCCCGATGATCTTACGATATCAGTAACGAGATTAGGGGTGTCTGTAGAAAAGGTGGTGGCAACCATCGAAAACCCTAATAGCCACCAGGGCATATTACGTCCCGATAGAAAAAACTCTGAACTGCTCTTATTGGCTGACTTGGCGCTGTAAATTCCAATACCAAGTAGTAGGGCAACAAAGGCCCCAATGATTAAAAAATCAAAGGTTTTAAGTTCCATGTGTCGTTAGGTTTGGAACCTAATATAGCCAATTTAATTTCCCGATTTGCGCTTAAGAGCCAGGAATGCTATCTACGACTACCTTTACCCTGCGACCTTGATCTCTATTCATCTCTAATCGAAGAGATCCCATCACTGCTTGAATCTGCTCTGGAGTAGCGCTCTCTGGCATTTCAATCTTAATTTCGATTTCTTCTGGGAATCGGACGGCCACACAGCTACTCAAAAACAAAAGAGCTAGAAGCGCAAAAAAAACTGATTTCATTGGATGTGCTTTTCTACAAAGATACCTTTCTTTTCTTCTCTATTCGATCCTCTTTTCTTTTAAAATGCTTAAGCCTTTTGAACGATTTTAAAAGGCTATATACCATCACGAAGATGACAAATAAGAAGAGAATACCCGTACTAACTGAAGCTGTTTGCATCGCTTTGAGGCCTCCCCCCAAGAGAAGCGCAATAGCCACAGCACCTTCTGTGAGAGCCCATAAAATACGTTGACCTACAGGAGCATCTAATTTTCCACCAGCAGTGATACTGTCAATGACCAATGAACCGCTATCTGAAGAGGTAACAAAAAATACGGCAACCATGAAGATTCCCAAAAAACTAGTTAGGGCTGGTAGCGGAAATTCCTGGAGAAATACGAATAAGGAGGTTGAACTGTCATTCAAAATGATCTCAGACAGCAACCCTGGGTTTTCCATCTCAAGTGAAAGTGCAGATCCGCCGAACACTGAAATCCAGAAGAACGTCATTAAGGTAGGAACAAGGAGCACTCCTAGCACAAACTCTCTAACTGTACGCCCTTTGGAAACCCGAGCAATGAACATTCCAACAAATGGCGACCAGGCGATCCACCAAGCCCAATAGAATACTGTCCAATCGTTCTGCCATGAAGAATCTGCATATGCAGATGAAAAGGTTCCAAGTTCAATAAAGCGATCAAAGTATTGACCGGTTGACTCCACAAAAATTCGAATAATACTAAGGGCGTCTGATAAGAATAACATGCTTGTCAAGAAAATCAGCGCGATGAATAAATTCAACCGGCTCAAGAATTTGACCCTCTTTTTAGGCCCTGTTACCACCGAGATGGTTGCTACTAAGGTAATGATTACAATGATACTTATTTGGGTTCCTTGACCTGGGTCAATTCCAAACAAATAGTTCAGTCCTGTGGCGATTTGACGTGCTCCAAAACCTAGTGAAGTTGCGAGTCCGAAAAGGGTGGCAACTACTGCTATTACATCAATAATATCTCCTGTTTTTCCAAAAATTTTACGTCCAAGAACTGGGAAAAATATCGACCTCAATGAAAATGGCAGCTTTTTGCTAAATCCATAGTACGCTAAGGATAGCCCCACAATACAGTAAATCGCCCAAGCATGTAACCCATAATGGAGAAAAGTGAAATCAAGAGCTTGTATCGCTCGATCCTTTACCGAATCTACCGGTATAGGAGGATTGGCAAAATGCGTGATTGGCTCTGATACGCTGAAATACAAAAGCCCAATACCCATACCTGCAGAGAAAAGCATCGCAAACCACGAAAAGACAGTGAATTCAGGTTTGGCGTGTTTGCCTCCCAGTCGGTGCTTTCCATATTTGCTGAAAGCTATATAAAGGCAAATAACCACAAACAGGTTGACTCCTAAAATGAAGAGCCAACCTGTTGATTCTGTTACTAAAAATGCGGTTTGATTAAAAAACTCTCGAACGGGCTCTCCTCCAAGAATGGAGAGAAAAACAAAGCCCAAGATAAATATCAGAGAGGGGTAAAAAACTCTCGGATACACATCAAAGTATTTTTTCATTTAAGCTTAATTAGAAATGATCCACATCACACCATTAATACCATTATACTGGGCTTTAGCTGCGTTGTAATTTTCTTGATTCAAACTTTGTTCTTGACCAGGATATAAAAATCGCATCGGCAATTCATAGTCATTATAATTTGTACCTACAGGCTCTTTAACGAATCTCAAATTGTCAAAACCTCCAGCAGAAACATACCATCTACGTAATTCAAAATAAGGTTCCATAGCGGTAAAAAATAGAGCTAGCCATTTTTGTTCCCATATATCGACTACCTCGTCATAAGCTACTCCAGAATTTGAATAAAAATCTTCGAAGCCCTCAAAGCCATATGGAGTATAGTTTACTTGATAATAGTCGTGAGAAGCCTTAACGCCTGCCTTGTAGTGCGACTCTGGCTCATCGCTGATCCACCCTAAAGCGGCCGCTTCTGCCAATAGGAATTCTTGTTCTGCATAGGTAAGAATAAGCCCTTCTGCATAATTAAGCCCCAGTTGTTGAGCTGTTGCTTGTCCTGGGTAATCAAAATAAGATAGGCCCAGCCTTGAACCTGTTTGACCCCCTACTCCGTTGTCAATCGCAGAAAAGGTAGGGTTTTCAAAATCTTCATTGTCAGGACGAGCATATCTTGACAAGCGAGGGTCGCTGTAAGCAGCTAATACTGCGTGCGATGATGATGATAGTGCAACCGCATCGAAATCTCCTTGTTTCAGTGGAATGGTCGGAAATTGATTCGGGAATGCATTCAAAAAGTTCAGGGCTGCTTGATCTTCGTTGCCCTCAAACAATGGTTCGTTAGCTACAATAGAAGCAAAAGCAGAACTAACATCAGTTTTAGAAGACTGATACATTAATAGTCTTAATCTAAGGGCGTTAGCGAACTTGATCCACTTAGTTTCGTCTCCATTATATAAAATGTCCCCCGATATAGTTCCCGATCCAGATAACAGATCTGTGGCGGTGCTTAGATTAGCTAAAAGACTACTGTAAATCTGCTCTTGCGAATCATAAGCAGGAGTAAAATCTGGGTTCTCAGCATTAGCTCCTTGAATAGCGGCAGAGTAAGGAATATCGCCGTAAGCATTTGTCAGCTGAGAATAAATCCAGCTCTTAAGAACAAGCAATGCTCCTTGGGCTTTTTCATTTCCTGCAGCGCTCGCGATATTAAGGGCGCTTTCAATATCTGTTAAACTACCATAAAGACCCTCCCATAGTGTAGGAAAGGCGTTCCAGTTATAATTATCAACCTCTGCACGAAGCGCTTTTCCGCTGAGTTGGGCAATGTTGTTTGACAACAAGAAAGCCTCGTTGGATGTCGTTTGAACACTATTACGAAGCGCTGTAGTTAACAAAACATCGGCACCAACCTCAGTAGGCTGATTAGGGTTCTCGTTGATTTCTTCAAAGTCTGAACATGCGGTGATGAACAGAACAGTTAATGCTGTATATAAAATTGATTTGTAATTCATCTTAGTCTATTAAAATGTTAGGTTAAGATTTAGACCAAAGCTTCTGAGCGATGGAATAGAAGTTGACTCGAATCCGTTGACGAAAATTCCGTTTCGAATCGAATAGGTCTCGGGGTCAATGGTTGGAACATCTGAGAATAACAACAGATTTCTACCTACTAGAGATAATGTCGCAGAACTTACTCCCCAAGTATCAGACAAGGCGTTTGTTAGATCATAGCTTATACTCAATTCTCTCAGTTTTAAATAAGAGGCATCATAGGTAGCTGCTTCAATATTGTCTCGATTGAATCCGTTTCCATAGTAATTGTAAAAATACCCTACGTATCCAGCACCTCCTGCAGGGACGACAACATCGTTTTCGACAAGGTTTCCTGAATCATCATACTTCCATCCAGGACCAACTACTCCTCCAGCGTCAACTAGTGTATACTGAGGATCTCCGTCAACGTCATAAGACACACTGTAAACAGTTCTCCCTTCGGTAGTGGTAAGCGGTAGGTTAGGATCATCGTCATTGACAATAGCCCCCCCTGTTGCATAAAGCGCATGTGATCGAGAATAAATTTTACCCCCTACTTGGCCATCAAACAAGAATGATAATCCTAAGTTTTTATACTGAAATTCATTATACCAACCCAATCTAAAGTCTGGCTGAAATGAACCAGCACTAACCTTCTCGTCAGTTAATAGTGGAAGTCCATTTTCGTGAATGATTCTACCGTCAGGACCTCTTTGAAAACCAAGACCGTAGAGTTGTCCGAGCAATTGTCCCTCTTCAGCAACTAATTCTAAATCAGAACCTCCTTCATCTCCTGGGAAAACATCAGCGATAATTGAGTACTTCCCGCTCTCAATAACATCAGGTAAAGACTCTACTACCGATCGGTTTCTTCCGAAATTTAATCTAGTAAGGGCACTAAAGTCCTTGGTTTGTATATAGTTGTAGTCGATTGAAGCTTCAATACCCTTATTACTAATCTCACCACCATTAGTAAGTGTATAATCAAACCCACTCGACTTGGCTACCGGCAATGAAATAATCTGGTCGAAACTATTCATTTGATAGTATGTCGCGCTGAATGAGACCTTGCCTGCGAACGCGCTAATATCTAAACCAAATTCTGTAGCAGTAGTTCTTTCGTTTTTAAGATCTGGGTCAGAAATAGTTCTAGTAGTTGTAAATGCCGGGCTTGTGCCATAGCTAGGCTGCGGCGTGAATGTGTTACCGAAAGAATACGGTGGAGCACCATTACCCACCTCGGCATAAGAAGCTCTAAGTTTAAATAAGTCGATTTGCTTAGGCATGTCGAATACCTGATCTAACAGTACACTAGAAGAAGCAGAAGGGTACCCAAAGCTAAAGCTTGAACCCGATCTTCCTGCAATAGGGTTGACTAGGGTGCTCGACCAGTCGTTTCTGTAGGTTAGATCAAGATATACAGTGTTTTTATAATCTAAACTCATCAGCCCAAAAACACTATTGATTTTTGCCTCTGTTTTCTGTGACTCCACAAGCACACCTGCTCTAGAATTTGTCAGGGTGTAAATAGAAGGCCCTGTTCCAAAAATTTGTAATTGGGGGTTATTTGCAATTCCAAAGTTCGCTTGTTGCGACATGAAATTAGCTCCTAACTTAATGTCAACATCGATGACGTTTTCTTCGCCAGGCGTTGGATTAAAACTTAACAATGCTTCTGCATTACTCTCTCTGAATGAAATCTCATCTTCCCGATAACTTCCATTCAAAACCCCTTTAGTTGATGGAGCTCGACGATATTGTCTTTGTTCATCTACATAATCAACCCCATAGCGCGCTCTGAAGTTTAATTTGTCATTGATGTCAAAACTCGCTTGAAAGTTTGAAATCAATCGATTACTCTGAAAAGCATTAGTATTCTCATATGCTATGAACCACGGATTGTTTACCCAAAGGTTTTCAGCGTAGCGCTGTTGGATTCCCTCTAAGCCAGGCTGCCAGTAATCTCTTAAATCGTTTATTTCTACTTGGCGAGGCAACCATAACCAACCGTACATTACTGATGATGACTCATCGTAACCCGAGTTAGGAATATTGTCAGAAGTAGATCGAACAAACATTGTGTTTGCTTGAATATTTAATCTGCCATCCATTAGAGATTTTCCGAAGGATGTTTGAAAGGTGTTACGCTCAAGTCCTGTATTTGGAATAAGACCTAGATTATCAAGTCTGGTATACGAGAACCGTCCAAAACTATCCTCGTCGCTTGAATTGATAGCAACATTAGTAGTGTGGTTAATCGCTGTTTCATAAAAGTTACGAATGTTATCAGGCTCGGGAGTAAATGGGACTGCTTCACCGTTAGAATTAAACTGCTTGATTAATTGTCCGTTCATCTCAGGACCCCAGTTCTCTCCATAGGCGTCATAGTTTTCATTAGCCCCGATGTAGGTAGATCCGTTTAAATAACTGTATTTTCCGCCGCCACCTGAACCATAGGTGTTTTGGTAATTAGGCAACTTAAGGGGGTTTGCTATTTGAACACCGGTATTGAGCTCAACACGAGTGCCTTGATTACGCATTTTACCCGATTTAGTTTCTATAAGAATTACTCCGTTTGCTGCTCTCGCTCCATATAAGGCAGAGGCTGCTGGTCCTTTAAGAACACTGATGTTTTCGATGTCATCTGCGTTAACTAGTTGCGCGGCATTACCGAAGTCAATGGTAGAAGAACCATTAAGGCCGTCGTCAAAGCTATATAGATCGTTGGTAATTGGCATCCCGTTAACAACAAATAACGGTTGGTTGTTGCCCATTAAAGAGGTGGCACCTCTGATAGTGATATTGGCTGAAGCAGCTGGCCCTGCAGAAGATCCAGTAATATTAACACCAGATATTTTACCTGCCAAGGCATTAATAACGTTCGGTGTTTTCACCTTGGCTACTTCAGAACCTTTAATTCCCTGAACAGAATATCCAAGAGCTTTCTCTTCTCTTTCAATTCCAAGAGCAGTAATAACCACCTCGTCTAGCTGATTTGAAGGCTGTAAAACAATTGAAAGGTCGTCTCCAGGATTCGCAGAAAGTGTTTGACTAACGTATCCAACAAAAGAAATCTGAATCGTAATTTTCGATTCGGTTTCTATAGAAAATAACCCATCGAAGTCTGTAATAACTCCCTGGTTAGTTTCTAAAACATACACTGTTGCACCAGGCAAAGGCAGACCTTGGTCGTCTAAAACAGTACCTTTTACAGGGTTTTGAGCAAGTGCGGTGAGTGAAAAAAGTAGTGATAGGAAGGTATAAAGTTTCCTCATAAATACATATTGCATTGGTTAATTACGGTGCAAATATATATATTTTCTATAGAAACTATTTATTGATTGATATCTGCAGGCCCAGTAATGATTGGTGACGCGTCGACATCCTCGATATTTAAAAAGTTAGTAATGGTCTCAAAGGATTGAACTATGGTTAAGTATTCTTTATCAGAAATTCGTTCAAGGTTTTTTGATATTCGTTCGTGTAATGACTCGTTCGACTTTTTGATGAGGTCATTGCCTTTGGAGGTAAGCACAATTGGAGTCGATCGCTTATCATTGGGGTCTGGGAGTCTAGCGATATATCCCTTAGATTCTAACCTAGCAACAATTCCAGTAACCGTGCTCGCGTTCAAGGACAAAAAGTCTCTTAATCGACGCATGGTCGACTTGTAATCGGGCTGATCGTTAAGGTGCTTAAGAGTCAATAATTGGGGGATACTGATTCCTAGATTCTTTTCAATCCTTTTACTCTCTAGGTTGATGGCTCGTACTATTTTACGAACACTGATCATTACCTCTGAATACTTCTGAGAATTCATAATCTTAATTAAAGCAAACTTCTCAAAGGTACGCTATCAATTCTTTTTGCTACTTTGACCCTTCAAATAAGCAACTATGTCAGCCAATCAAAGTAAACTTTATGCCTGGAGCCTTATTGTTGGACTAGCCGGTTTTTTATTCGGTTTTGATACCGTAGTAATCTCTGGAGCAGACCAGTCACTGTCTAGCCTATGGGGTGATTACGCCCTAGGGGGAGAATCAAGCGCTTTTCACGGCATTGTGGTCATGTCCTCTGCGCTTTGGGGAACGGTTTTAGGGGCGGCACTAGGCGCTTTTCCAACCGATAAATTGGGCAGAAAGAAAACCTTGTTCTATATCGGAATCTTTTATTTCGTCTCAGCGCTAGGGTCAGCACTTACAAGTGACCCTTACCTTTTCGCGTTGTTTCGTTTTGTTGGGGGTATTGGTGTTGGTGTGTCAACCATTGCAGCGCCTGCTTACGTATCAGAAATTGCACCGGCAAAAGAACGCGGAAAATTGGTAGCTCTTTATCAGTTCAATATCGTTTTTGGTATCCTTGTGGCCTTTGCATCAAATTATTTTATTGGAAGTCTTGTTTCAGGAGAGAACGCCTGGCGTTATATGCTCGGAGCAGAAGCCCTACCAGCCCTAGCTTATTTACTTTTAATCACCAGAGTTCCTAGAAGCCCGCGCTGGTTGTTGGGACAGGGAGAAGTTGATCAGGCAAAATCAATACTTGCTCGTCTTCACAACGCCTCTGTTAATATTGACGAGGTGATTAGCGATATTGACAAGGCTACAGGTAATGAAACTGCCGAAACTGTCTTTCAAAAAAAGTATCGTAAACAACTGTGGTTGGTTATTGCTTTGGCTGCATTCAACCAGTTCTCTGGAATCAACGCCTTTTTGTATTACTCGCCAAGAATTTTTGAAATGGCAGGTTTGGAATCAAGTGCCGCGCTTCTTAGCAGCATTGGAGTTGGAGCAGTAAACCTGATCTTTACATTAATAGGTTTAAGTCTTATCGATAGGTCGGGACGCAAAAAGCTAATGATTATCGGTTCTCTTGGATATATTCTATCTCTAGGCCTGGTCACCTATAGTTTTGCCACCGAATGGTTCGGAATGCATGTGACCTATTTCTTTTTCGTGTTTATTGCTTCTCACGCGATCGGACAAGGAGCAGTTATCTGGGTATTCATCTCTGAAATATTCCCTAACAAACAGCGAGCTCAAGGACAAGCGGTAGGAACCTCAACGCACTGGGTTCTTGCGGCAATTATACCTGCCCTAGTTCCTTTATTATTCACTACGATAGGAGCAAGCACAGTGTTCGGAATTTTTACTGTGATGATGGTCTTACAGCTTATATGGGTGCTACTCGTTATGCCAGAGACCAAAGGAGTGTCACTTGAAGAGCTAAGCAAAAGCTTGGGACAATACCAGAAGACTATAAATAAGTCTTAAGGTTCGCTTTAAAAAAGTTTGCGCTGGACTCGACACTTTTCATAGAGTTTTCGGCAAAGTTTCCACCTTGCTCAATGTAAAACCACTCTAATCCAGATCGAATTGGGTCGGGTAAAACCTTGGTATAATCAATACTTCCATTTCCTAACTCGGTGTAATCCTTAGACACCTTGTGCATATCCTTAATGTGCCATAACGGAATTCGTCCTGGGGCCTTTTCGACTAATTCGTCTGCGGTCATCACGCCAGCGCGCATGAGCCAATAAAAATCAACTTCTAGCTTCACCCAGTCAGGGTTAGTCTCCTCAATCACCCAATCCATTCCGGTGCGGCCATCGTAAGTATCAAAGTCGAAGCCGAAATTGTGATACGCAAAGCCCAGTCCCGCTTCGGTAATCTGTTGACCCATCTGATTGAGCCTTTTTACCAAATAAGCATACCCTTCTGTAGAATGATACGCCTCTGGAAGGCTCGGAAAAACAATATAGGGATCACCTAAACGAGTGGCACCTTCAATACAACTTTCTATATAAGCCGCTTGATCCTTTTCGTTAGCCTCTAGCAAAGCCGCCATTCCATAATGACCACTAGTAGTTCTTAATCCCAAGTCTGATAATATCCTCTTAAAAGCTTCAGGTTTATAACCATAATAGGTCTTATTTTCAGCATCATAGCCATAAGATTCAAAATGCAAATACCCCATTTCCTTGAGAGCCTTTAAAGTGCCCACAGGGTCTTTTTCCATTGCATCACGAACCGTATACAGCTGAAGTCCCATCGCAAATCGAGAGGCTGGTGGAATCGGAGAACAAGAAAGAGGTAATGATGCAAGCGCTGCAACAGCAGCAGATTGCTTAAGGAAATCTCGACGAAGCATATATTGTTTTTATATTGGCTTTGAAAAAGATACGACAAATCACATGAAACAATCTCCAATTGAAGTATTCAACAAGTGGGCAGAAATAGGAAAAGATGAAGGAATGGCAGACGGACACCGTTCTGCGGTATTGCAAATGCTTGAACTTGTTCTCCCAAAGATTCCTTTTTCATTTCTAGACGCAGGTTGTGGAAACGGCTGGGTCGTTCGTTTGGTGAAGAGTATGGAAGGTTGCCTATTGTCAGAGGGCATCGACGGGTCAGTGAAAATGATTGAAAAGGCAAGAGAAATAGACCCTATAAACAGGTATTATAGAGACAACCTGACCTCTTGGTCTCCGAGCAAAACCTACGATGTTATTCATAGCATGGAGGTCTTTTATTATTTAGAGAAGCCTGAAGAATTACTTGTTAAGTTGCATGATAAATGGTTGAGCCCTAAGGGTCGACTGGTTATGGGAATCGATTTCTATAAAGAAAATACGGTTTCACATGACTGGCCAGAAAAATGTGGCATTAACCTAATGCAACTCTTCTCTGAACAAGAGTGGATTCAAATGTTCAAAGATGCCGGGTTCGAGCAAGTAAAGGCTGCTAGGCTCGATACCAAAGATGGCTGGGCTGGAACGCTCTGTATTATCGGACAAAAATCATGAGCTACGAACTTCTAAGGTCTATTCACCTATTTTCGATTGCTCCTTGTGTTCCCTTGGGGTTTTATCTTATTGTTTTTTCAAAAAAGGGGGGCAAATCACATCGATTATGGGGCAAAGGCTATGCCCTGTTAATTACCTTTTCATCTTTAGTGTCTATATTCTTAGATGCTTATGTTGGGCCCACATGGCTCGGTCATTTCGGATATATTCATCTATTAAGCTTGTTAACGATTGTCACGGTTCCTTATAGTCTATGGCAATTAAAGCGGGGTCGGCTACACTCACACCAGCGGTCGATGCAATTTCTCTACTGGACAGGACTTCTCATTGCCGGAGGGTTCACGCTCTTTCCTGGCCGATACCTTCACAGTCTCGTTTTTGGATAGTCATCAGTATTGACTTTATTCGGTCATTGATGAAATTAAAGTTTAACAAAACTGCCAGTTTCTTACCAAAACGGTTTATCTACATTTGCGGCTCAACCCTACTACATGAAAAAACTACTCTTCTTAATTGTCTTAGCATTCTCTGTAACCACTTCTGCACAGTACGGCGGTATAGAAGCAAGCACTGGAGGTTTTTCTTTCGTTCCTGATTTTACTTCAGAGGACCCTCACTTTATTCTCTCAGTTGGCACAAATACTGACAAAAGACTTCAGGGTCATTTATTGTCGCTGATTCGAGCTGAAAATCTTGTGCCAAGAAATGCCATATTTATTACTCGTTACAAATTTTTAGATAAAAGATTTAAAGCAACGATCGGAACTCACCTGCCAGCACTTCAAATCTCTGATGACTACCGAGTAGATTCATTCTTCGCTCAAGAGCTTCGAACAGATTATGGCATTAATGAAAAATGGAACCTAAGCACCATGTATCTTCACGGAAAAGGCCGAAACAACGACCTTGAAATCAACTTCGGTTATGTGGGGCTAAATTACAAAAAGGGCAGGTGGAATAGTTTTTCTCAAGTGTGGGCAATTGACCTTAATAATGGATACGGCCTTAGCCAAACGGTTAGTTATCAAATCGCACACAAAACGCAGCTGCGCGGATTCATTAATAAAACACTCTCTACGGGTAATACCAATATGACCATCGGACTATACCGAGCATTTTAATACACCTCAAGGCCGTCAATCGTAATTTCGAGTGGACCTAGTTTGTGGAAGGTTGCAAACAACACCTCTTGTTTACTTATCCAGCTTGACCATGTAGCTGAAATCCCTTTAATGGGAATGATACTCACCCATAACTCAAAGTGCGTGGGAACTAAATTTTCATCAAAATACCACAGATAAGAATCGCCGGGAGTAACTCCTCCGCTCGTGTGGGTGATCAATAAAGCTTTGTCTCCGTTAGCGGTTTCAACTAAAGATCTTACTACTCCAGGGTCAAAAAATTTAAACGGTGCCACCAACCAATACGAATCATTATAGAAATAAGACTTCGCCTTTTCAATTAGGTCAGCGGGGTTTGAGTCTTTACCCCCTTGAACAATCTTCGAGTTTTCAATTTCAGAGAGAATAAGTTCTACTTTGTAATCCTCCCAAGACACTAGAACGCGCCCTTCTCTCTTGTTCCATAAATAGTGGTGATCCCTAAAGCTAAATTTTATTTCGCCAAGTTCTTCATAACCCGCAATATTTAAGGCTTTTTGAACATCTCTTGCAAGTTGGTCTGCCTCAGGGCCAGTGATTGATTCTGGCAATGGCTTCGACAACCATTGAATGAACAAAACCAAGCCAAGAGAAATAACTATTAGCACAAGGATTGCCTTTTTGATTACTCTCATCATGTCTTAAAGGTACAAGTAATGATTAGTAGGCCGCTGTTTAATCTCTTACTTTTATCTAAAATTGATGGATGAGTAGCCCTGTGATTCATATTCTAAATGGCGATGCGCTTGGTGATCAATTTCCCAAAGATCTGCCTGGTGAAACCTTGGTGTTTAGAGAATGTCTTATTGAGGGTCCAAAAAAAATTGTTGGATTTAAGGCTTTCTTTGCCTCTAGAGCTACTTATTTGTCTGAGGCCTATGACCCGAAAATCAAAGAGAATTATTCGCTAGAACTTTCTATTCCTTTAATGAGGCTAGTTACAGGCGATATGCCCTCAGAGGTTGTGCTTTGGTTTGAAGAGGATTTGTTTTGTCAAGCAAATTTCTGGTTTGTCTGCTATTTCTTATTCATCTCCGGATTTAATGGTAAGGTATGTTGGGCCAAACCTTCAGGGGCTGCTAGATATAATTTTGGTTTACTATCGAAAGAATCATTAACCACTGTTTTTGAGAACCGATTACTTATTGACGTTGCAAAGATTGCTCCGCTATGGCAAGCATATTCTATAGACGACTCGGATGAGTTATTTCGTCTTGTCCGAGAACTAACTGATTTAAGCGAATATATCCTTCCTGCTGCTTCAGCATATCATGATATGAACACCTCAACCTTTGAGCAAAGCAGGCCCTATTTGGCCCTGTTAGAGATCACAAAGGCTCTAAAGACCACTCATTTTGGAAAGGTTTTTATGGAGTTTTGTCAAAAAGAAGCTGTTTATGGCTTAGGGGATTTACAAGTAAAACGAATCTTCGAAGAAGTCGTTAAAAACAACTCAAATCTTGATTAGTTACTTTTCTTCTTAAAAAGATAGACGGGCTTTGCTGCTTTGGCTCAAGCAAGCTTTGCTGCTATCGCTCAACTGTCCTGGGTTAATTTGCTCCGCAAATCGACCAGGCAAAACCACTCCTGAAAATGACGCGAACCCAGCCTCTGCTTTACGCAGAGTAGGTTTCTTTTTTGCCCTTAGCAGCTTAAGCGAGCTTGCTGCTTTACCAAAAAAAGAAACCCGCTCCTCATCGGAGCGGGTTCTTGCGCTTTAAGTGGTCCCACCTGGGCTCGAACCAGGGACCAACTGATTATGAGTCAGCTACTCTAACCAACTGAGCTATAGGACCTAAAGGCGGGCGCCAAAATTACAGTTAATTTTTGGGTGTTCCAAGCCTAAAAAACAAAGCTAGACGCCATGGCCAAAGATATTCGCTATTTTTGTTTTATGGAAAGTGAAAGACAACGAAAAATCGGGGCTTTACTGCAGCGTGATCTAGCTGATATTCTTCAGAAAGCGGCAAAGGATTCTGGTATTTCTGGGCTATTAATCTCAGTAACAGAAGTGTCGGTAACGGTTGATTTAATGATTGCCAAGGTGTATTTAAGTTTCTTTCCAGAAGAAAAAGGCGAAGCGCTTTTCGAAGGTATTCGGTCGAATGCTCCGCTAATTCGTCACGAGCTTGCTAATCGTACCCGCAATCAAATGCGTAGAGTTCCCGAGCTTTTATTTTTCATAGATGAAACTGCTAAGAAGGCAGAGGATATAGAGCGTTC
>Ga0213858_10000415_pt1 | contig 20505 bp, 22 predicted proteins | sample PICome_FD_160122 | JGI IMG/M metagenome (GOLD analysis project Ga0213858, IMG submission 160122) | Coastal seawater microbial communities near Pivers Island, North Carolina, United States - PICO245 | ecosystem: Environmental > Aquatic > Marine > Coastal | place: USA: North Carolina | collected... | reverse complement strand
TAATAGGAAGTATGATCAACTAAGAAGTAAACCTGGTGGAACAAGAGCAGGTGGTGCTGCAGAAAGGTTTGGTAAAGCTAACTCAATGTCTAATGCACCAAAGACTCCCAACCCTTTGTTGAAGAGACCAATTAAGACAGAATCATATGAAGAAGAAGTCTTCTGTGATTGGAGAGAAGAGTTTCTACATGAAGTAGAAAAGAGAGGTGACAAAAAAGAAAAAAAGGTCATCGATGTAATGAGAGGAAAGAACCAAGTTGAGTTCAATCCTGTTACTGAAGCAAATGTTTCAGAAGACATGAGTGGTATGTCCCAAAAGTCTGGTGACAAACGCCCCACAGATAAAGGTGCCGGCATGACCGCAAAGGGAGTCGCTAAATACAACCGCCGCACTGGTGGTAATTTAAAGACTGCTGTTACTACTCCACCTTCCAAGTTAGATCCAGATTCAAAGGCAGCAAAACGTAGAAAGAGTTTCTGTGCTCGTTCTAAAGGTTGGACTGGTGAAAGAGGAAAGGCTGCACGTCGTCGTTGGAATTGCTGATCATTTATGAAACAACTGAATGAATACGATGGGTGTCTGAAAAGACCCCATCCACTTTTTGTCTATGAAAACTATATCAACAATATAGAATTCCCAAACCGAGAAACCATTAAGGAAAACTCGGAACATAAAATATTTGCTAGACAAGCAACTATGGATCTCCCTGAAGGAGATGAGTTGTTTGTTTCTTTTTGCAATCAAAAATATTTTGAGTCCGTTCTAAAAGAGTTTAAGTTATTTTCAAAAGTCAGACCAAAGTTATTCAAAAAGGTAATTGATGGCGACTATGAGTTTGGTAAGGATGTGAAAGTCAAAGCCGAATATTGTATTAATAATTTAAGAACTTACCTCGATAAAAAACCTACTGTAAGAGAACCAGAAAATATATTTGATCTAATTATTTTTGGTGACGACTTTGTTGACTTTGAAATCCATGAGTTGGACATGGAAGGTAATGATGTCAACTTAGAAAAGATAGAGTGTGAAAAAAATACTGCTATTATATTTCCATTTGTTCCTTCATCTTGGTATCGACAGAGAATAAAAAAATTTGATGGAAAGAGTGTCAGGGTAAGTTTTATTGTAGATGATTCGTTACAAGAAATAAATCCAAAAATTTGTAGTCAAAGAGTTAAACAAAAAAGAAGCATCCTACCTAAAGATGAACAGGTTGGTGAAGATTTTGGTATAAGAAGAGAGGGCATATTTGATCCATGGGGAACTTACTTGTTTGATGATTATATGAATTGGGATCATTATGTTGAACTTGAAAAAGACTTTCCTTCTTTTGAAAAAGTGTTGCAGATACATTCACCTGATGGCAATACTGGGAAGTATGATTCCGTATCCGTTTCTGCTTTTAATGAACAAGTTGCGTTGAGTCCGATCTGGCAAAAATTTGTGAAATATCATACGAGTAAATTTTATTTCCAATATATGTTTGAAAAATTTGATGGCATTTGGAAAACTTGGAGACCAGAACCAAAAGAAAAGATTTATTCTAGAGACTATACTATAGGATATGAGGCCAGCAAACGCGGTACTTGGCATGCCGCAGAGGATACTGGAGAATCGGAATCTCCCGATATAATGTATGAATTCCTATTTACTCATGACCTTGAATGTATGAATCAACATGGTCTTCATGTTCATGTTGATAGGAACGATAAGATTTTTCAGTCAATGATTTATTTCCGACATCCTGAAGACAGGTGTAATGATGCAAATCTTCAATTACATTATTGTCATGAGTGGGGTAATTATTTTCCAGGAGTTGTAGATAAAAAAGTTGATTATATTTCAAATAGATCTATAACACTTCCATTTACACCAACGTCATATCATTCTGTTTCTCCTGGTGATAGAACAGGAAATCCGTATACCAGAAAGATGGTTAACATTATGTTTAGAGTTAGACCAGGTTTGCGTGAGTTAGGAAGATAAATAGATCGCTGACTATGAGGCACATAAGATGCTTGCATTTCTACTTCCTATCGCAACAAAAATCATCACTGATGCGGTAGCAAAGATTCCTGATAACGAGGAACTGGGAGAACAGTTGATCAAAGTTTGTATTCTGATTCTTGAGAAAGCTGTCAAGTTGACCAAGACCGATATGGATGACAAACTACTGGCAAAGGTTGCATCTGCAATCGAAGCCCGTTGAGTTATAAATATTCTTATACATAACGAGAAACTAGAGGGAATCAACATGTCTCTATGGGGTAACAAAGATACTGTCTACTCGACAGGTAATGTCACTACAATTACAACTGGTGGCGTAATCACTGGTTCTGGCACAACCTTCTCCGCTTCTGGATTGGTTGAGGCTGGAATGATGATTACCCTCGGATCTAAGGGTGGCGGCGTCATTAAGTCAGTTGATTCCGATACTCAACTGACCCTTCACAGTGCTGCTGGTTTGACCGCAGGTTCTGGACTTACTCAGGCTTTCAACATTAGTGAAGCTCCTAAGTCCACTGCACTAGACAGCAACCATAACGTCAATGAAGTTTATGGTTCAAACGCTGCTGAGGTTGGTGCAGCTGCAGGTACAATTTACGAACACACTCATGCAGGTTGGGTTGGTATTACCACCTATACCGATACACACGGAAACACCAGAACTAAGACTGAAGTCCTAGTTGCGATGAGTTCTATCGCTGGTGATGCAGCAGACGATTCTATCCTAGCAGATAGCTGATAAATGATTTGATTTAATATGCGATTTGATGAGTTGAACGAAGACAATTATGTAATGTTTGCCATTAAACATTATGAAAATCCTCACGCAGTCACACAAGATGACTTCTATGAGGACTTGAAACGGTTTAAGTGGATAAAGAGATTACTCAAGAGGTATCAGACAACTGGTGTCTTAAAGTCTCATCTTCTCATCAACCATTTTATTATTTTGTATAATGTATTCGGAGAGGCTGCAACTCCACTTTTGTTTTTTAAAATTGATAGGGAGTTGTGGCCGGTTGTTAAGACGTTTGTTGTATATCTTGGTAGATTGCCAGAATATCCAAAATCTACATTACATGATATCCCTTTGGATGATAATTGTTTACAAGACTTGGATCAAATATGAACGATCGTATTCTTGATAAGTATATTAATATGGTCAGGGATCTTCATGAGGAGGCTCCTGTGAATAGTGTTGGTGGTGGAAATATTGCAGGAACTAGAGAAGCTGGAGATGATCCTCCAGTAAGAAGAAAGAAGAAATATATCTACCAGAAAGGTTTGCGTAAATGGTGGACATCTCTAACAAAGTAAAATGGCTTTTGGTCTAGGTAAATTAGCGGTCCTTGAATCCAAACTCGATATTTATGAAGACCTGTCAAAAGAAATGCTCGACAAATTAGAACGAGCTGTAGGAACTATTTCTGAAAATAGTAATAAGATTGCTATCATTTTGGAACGCCATGAAACTCGTCTAGACGAGGGAGATAAATCTAATCAACTCATCATCAAAATGATTGAGGAGATGAAAGAAAAACAGACTAAAGACAATGAAGTCTTGCACGAAAGAATTTCTACTGTACAAAATAAGGTAGACTCTAACGCCAAGTTTGTAGTGGGTGCTGGTGCTGTTCTGGCGACTGTTGTGACAGTCTTACAAGTGCTACCACCTGTCCTAAAAGTATTGACACCACAACTGTCCACCAGTATGATAGGAGGAACGCACTTAGAACACCTCGGATGAGTTTCATCGACAGCCGATATATCGGTCTGATTTCTGTAAAACTTCAAAAGTTCAGTCGGAAGAAAGACGGTCTCTATACCTTCCGATGTCCTTATTGTGGTGATTCCCAGAAACATAAGAATAAGACTCGCGGATATATTTACAAGTATAAGAACGATCATAATTTCAAGTGTCACAACTGTGGCGTCTCTAGATCCCTTACAAACTTCCTGAAGGATCATGATCCCGCTCTGCATGATCAGTACGTCTTCGAGAGGTATAAGGAGGGTGCCACGGGTAAAGGATCGAATACTCCCACCCCTAAAAAACTGACTGTCCCTAAACCAGTTTTTAAGAAAAGAGACTTCGATCTTAAAAAAATCTCAGAACTAAATAAATCACATCCCGCAAGAGAGTTTCTAGAAAATCGGAAGATTCCGCAACAATATCTCAGTGAACTTTACTTCACTGATAGGTTCAAAGAATGGACCAATACGCAGAAGAAAACCTTTGATTCTCTAGAAAAAGATGAACCGAGAATTATTATTCCCTTAAAAAATAAGAATGGTATCTTCGGGTTTCAAGGTAGGTCTATTAGTCCCAAATCGAAACTTAGATATATCACTGTAATGTTGGATGATGATCATCCGAAACTTTTTGGACTTGATAGAATCGATGAACAACAAACCATCTACATCACAGAAGGACCATTCGACAGTTATTTCCTTACCAATGCTATTGCTATGTGTGGTAGCGATGTTGACGACCGCATTATATCTAATCGAGATCGGGTCTACGTCTTCGACAACGAACCGAGAAACCGAGAGATCGTTGCTAAGATTGCGTCAACAATTGAAAGAGGACACAAGGTAGTAATTTGGCCAGATAAAGTTGATCAGAAGGACATCAATGACATGTTCTTGACTGGACTTAATGTTCAGGACGTGGTACAATCTAATGTCTATAGTGGTTTACACGCAAAAACAAAACTTATTAGTTGGAAGAAAACATGAGTAACGGAACGAAAGTTGTAAAGAGAAACGGTGTAACGGAGGGTCTGGATCTTGATAAAATTCATAAGATGGTGGAGAGCGCCTGTGAGAATCTCGCAGGTGTTTCTGCATCTCAAGTGGAGATCCAGTCTGGTATTCAGTTCTATGATGGAATCACTACAGGCGAAATTCAAGAAATCCTTGTACGTTCTGCCTCTGATCTGATTGATTTGGAATCCCCAAACTATCAGTTTGTTGCAGCACGTCTACTTTTGTTCGGTCTCTACAAACAAGTCTTTGGTCCCGAGTGGAACCAAGGATTCCCCCACATCCTTGATCACGTCAAGGGTGGTATTAAGAAGAAGATTTACGATAAGACTCTAGCCAATGCGTACACTGCAGAAGAATGGGACAAGATTAATTCTTGGATTGATCATGGGCGCGATTTCCTGTTCACTTATGCAGGTCTACGTCAAGTCTGTGATAAGTACCTTGTGCAAGACAGAAGTTGCGGCGAACTTTACGAAACGCCACAATATATGTACATGTTAATTTCTGCAACTATTTTTCAGAAATACCCCCTAGATACTAGACTCGACTACGTTCGTAGATACTACAATGCCATCTCCAAACACAAAATCAACATTCCCACACCTATCATGGCGGGAGTGCGAACTGCACTTCGACAATTTGCTAGCTGTGTTCTTGTTGATGTTGATGACTCCCTCGATTCTATCTTTAGCTCTGATATGGCTATTGGTAGATACGTTGCACAAAGGGCGGGTATCGGTATCAACGCAGGTCGAATCCGCGGCATCAACGCTAAAATCAGAGACGGAGAGGTTCAACACACAGGTGTGGTCCCCTTCCTCAAAAAGTTTGAATCAACTGTCCGATGCTGCACACAAAACGGCATCCGAGGTGGGTCAGCGACTGTCCACTTTCCTATCTGGCATCAAGAGATAGAAGACATCATTGTCCTTAAGAACAACAAAGGAACCGAGGATAACCGTGTCCGAAAACTCGACTACTCAATCCAAATCTCAAAGATCTTCTACGAACGATTCATCCAAGATGGAGACATCACCCTATTCAGTCCTCACGATGTCCCAGGTCTGTACGATGCTTTTGGCACTGACGAGTTTGATGATCTCTATACACGTTATGAATCTGATGGACGCATTCCTAGGAAGACTATCAAAGCTCAAGCACTCATTCTGGACATCCTGAAAGAACGTGCAGAGACTGGTCGTTTGTATATCATGAACATCGACCACTGCAACTCTCACTCTTCTTTCATCGATAAGGTGAATATGTCTAACCTGTGTCAAGAGATTACTCTTCCCACAGATCCTATCGGACATATTGATGATGCATCTGGAGAGATTGCTCTCTGTGTTCTCTCCGCAGTGAATGTAGGTAAACTCAAGAATCTCGATGAACTTGAAGAACTCTGCGATCTTTCTGTACGTGGTCTAGAAGAACTGATTGATTATCAAGACTATCCTGTAGTTGCTGCAGAAATTGCAACAAAGGCACGTCGTTCTCTTGGTATTGGTTTCATTGGACTTGCACACTTCCTTGCGAAGAACGGTCTTAAGTATGATTCCCAAGAGGCCTGGGATCGAGTTCATGAACTAACTGAAGCATTCCAATACTATCTTCTTAAGTCTTCTTGCAAACTTGCAGAACAAAAAGGTCCTTGCACCGACTTCAATCGAACGAAGTACTTTGATGGAAAACTTCCGATTGATACATACAAGAGTGATGTTGATGAGATTACTTCTAAGGAACTGAACTATGATTGGGAAGGTCTTAGAAATTCTATCGCCACCCACGGTCTACGGCACTCAACACTGTCCGCACAAATGCCTTCAGAGAGCAGTTCCGTTGTGTCAAATGCTACCAACGGGATCGAACCTCCTCGCGGATACCTGTCCATTAAGAAGAGTAAGAAGGGACCTCTCAAACAGATCGTTCCTCAGTATAATACCTACAAAGGCAATTATACTCTCCTCTGGGACATGCCTGATAATACTGGGTATATCAATGTTGTTGCTGTCATGCAAAAGTTCTTTGACCAGGCGATCAGTGGAAACTGGAGTTATAATCCAGGAAACTATCCCGACAATGAAGTACCCGTCTCAGTAATGGCACAAGACTTCCTGAAGACCTACAAGTATGGATGGAAGACTTCTTATTATCAGAACACCTACGATAACAAAACAGATGAGATAAAAGAGGATACACAAGAAGATCAACTTAAAGCTTTAGAACAGTTGATTATGGAAACGAGTGATGATGACTGCGAATCTTGTAAGATCTAAACACAACTACCGAGGAATTAAATGTCAGTTGAAGGTATGACCGTATTAAACACATCTACAGACGTAAACGCCAAGAAACAACCAATGTTTTTTGGCGCTCCTCTGGGAATCCAGAGATATGACCAGTACAAGTATCCAGTCTTTGATAAACTCACTCAACAACAACTCGGTTATTTCTGGAGACCTGAAGAGGTTTCTCTCCAGAAAGATCGCGGTGACTATCAGACTCTTGCACCAGAACAGAAGCACATCTTCACCAGCAATCTTAAGTACCAGATCATGCTGGATAGTGTACAAGGGCGTGGTCCTGGGATGGCTTTTATCCCTTACTGCTCACTCCCTGAACTAGAGGCGTGCATGACCGTATGGGAGTTCATGGAGATGATCCACTCCCGTTCATATACATATATCATCAAGAATGTATATCCAGATCCTGGTGAGGTTTTTGACCACATTCTGGATGACGATAAGATCGTTGCCCGCGCAGAGTCGGTAACTTCTGCATACAATGAATTTGTCGAAGCAGCACACCAGTATGATACTGGTAATATGTGGAGAGGAGACTTCAAGGATTCTCCTACTGCTAAATGGGAATCAAAAGAACTGAAGAGAAAACTTTATCGTGCTGTCGCCAATGTCAATATTCTCGAAGGCATCAGGTTCTATGTTTCGTTCGCTTGCTCGTTTGCGTTTGGCGAACTCAAACTTATGGAAGGATCCGCTAAAATTATCTCTCTCATCGCAAGAGACGAAAATCAGCACCTTGTCATTACTCAAAACATCCTCAACAAATGGCGCGAAGGGGATGATCCAGAAATGGAAGAGATTGCTAAGGAAGAGGAACCCGTAATCATCGATATGTTCAAGAGAACTGTTGAAGAAGAAAAGGCATGGGCTGAGTATCTGTTCAAAGATGGATCTATGATCGGTTTGAATGATAAACTCCTCGCACAGTATGTTGAGTGGATTGCAAATCGTCGTATGAAGGCGATTGGTTTGAAACCCATTTATGATATTCCTGCTAAAAATAATCCTCTTCCTTGGACTGAACATTGGATCTCTTCAAAGGGTCTCCAAGTCGCTCCTCAAGAGACAGAAGTTGAGTCATACGTTGTCGGTGGCATCAAACAGGACGTTAAAAAAGATACCTTTGCTGGATTCCAACTCTGATTTTGCGGGGACTAAATACATTATAGTGTTGTATAGTCCCTGTAACCCAGAATGGCGAAGCAGACAATTGATATCGGATCTCAGCCAAATGATGGAACAGGTGATTCCCTAAGAGAAGGCGCTCAGAAGATCAATAGTAACTTTAACGAGATATATCAAAGTTTTGGTGATGGTTTTAATTTATCTGAATTAACCATTGGTACTGCTACTACCGCAGGGTTTGCACAAACTGCGGGAATTGCAACGAATGCACAAAATTTAAATGGGCAATCTGCTTCATTTTACTTAAATTATAATAATCTAAACAACCTACCAACAATCCCAACCAATACTAATCAGTTAACCAATGGTGCTGGTTATATTACTACTACTGCTCTTGTAGGATATGCAACGGATGGGGATCTAGTAGGATTTCAAACTGCTGGAAATTTAGTAGGATTTATAACAAATATTCAAGCCGGTGCGGGAATTTCTGTATTTGAATCCCCTGCCGGCAATTTTATTGTCACATCTACTGGTGGTCTTGTAGATATTGTTGGAGATACTACTCCACAACTTGGTGGTGATTTAGATCTCAATGCTAGAACTATTAACGGAACTGGTAATATTGACATCTCTGGTCAGATTGATATTACTGGAAAATTATCAGTTGGTGGTGGTGCAACAGTTACTGGAACTACTTTCTTAGATCAATTGAATGCTGTTGGATACTCAACATTTGGGGGAAGAGTAGTCTTTGATGAGATTTTAGAGTTCAGGGGACTTGAAGCTGGTGGAGCAAATGCTCTTGATTGGTATGACGCTGGTGGTGTTGTAAGGCACTCTATAACTTATAATGGAACTGATTTTGCTATTGGTGGTGGTGATAGTGTAAAGATTGATTCTACCGCAAGTGGATCAGTTAAAATAACTCATGGTGGTGTAGGCGTTTCTACTTTCTCGGAGGACGGTCTTAATGTAACTGGTATCGTAACTGCAACATCATTTGTTGGTAACGGTTCGGGACTAACTGGCATTGCTACAGATGTTGGACTTGCAGGAGTTCAAGCAGAAGTTAATGCGCTTGGAACTAATCTGAACATTGTAGGATTCTATGATGCTGTTGCTGGTGTTGTAACTGGACTAACTCTTGTCGGACAAGCAAGAGGTATTTCTATTGGATCTACACTTGCAGTATCTGGTATTAACACTGGTGATTATTATATCGTTTCAGTAGGTGGAACAGAAGTTGGTATTGCAACTTACTCTAGACCTGGTATTTCCAGTGTATATTCTGGTGACTGGATCGTTGGTATCGATACCAATGCATACTCAATCCTATCTTATTCTCAACAGGTTGTTGCACCAAGAGCAACTAGATCAGATTTCTCTGATACTTTAGAATCAAACTCTAGTGTAAACACCAGTGGTATTATTACTGCAGGATCTTTTGATGGATCTCTTGCTGCATCAAATCTTACTGGAGCTTTACCTGCAATTAGTGGTGCAAGTCTAACGAATCTTACTGGAGCATCTGCAGGAACTTTCGGTGATCCATATACAGTACCTACAGTAACAGTTGATTCTAATGGAAGAATCACTGGAATATCTACTGTAAGTATTTCTGGTGGAGCTCTTGGGGGAAATAGATGGTCTAATCATCCATCAGGTATCAGTACATCTTCTTCTGTCGGTATTGGAACTACGACTATTACATCAACTCTTACAGTAAAGGGTGATGGTATTGTTGATGGAGCATTCCAAATTGGACTAGATGCAGCTACAACTGCCACTCTTAATTTAACGAGTAATTCATCCTTAAGTTATGGTGGAAATAATCTAACTCTAAGAAATGATAGAACTAGTGGAAGAGTAGTTCTAATGGGTGATAATGGTGTAGAGATTCTAAATCATGATACTGATGCAAGAGCTGCATGGTTTAGAAGTGGAATTGCATATTTGTATAATGAAGGTAATCTTAAATTACAAACAACTACTGGTGGTATAGATGTTACTGGTGTAGTCACTGCAACTAAATTCGTTGGTGATGGATCTGGACTAATCGGGGTTACTGCTTCTGGTACAGGAATTGAAGTCAAAGATTCGGGAACTGTTGTTGGAACTGCAGGAACTATTGACTTTGGTACAGGTTTGGATATATCTCCAGCATCCGCTGGTATTGTCACTGTAACCGTTAATGTTGGTGCTGCGGACACTGCATCTATTGTTTCTACTGCAGCAACAATCACAGATCATTTGGATCTTAGAGATGATAATGATGACACAAAGAGAATAAGAATTTTCCATGGGAGAAATATTGTATTTGGTGACCTACAACCAATAACTGGTGATGGTGCTCTTTTCAACAACAATAAAGGTGAAATAGTATTCTTAAACACGGAGAATGATCAGTTAGTTCCTCTTGCTCTTAAAGAACAGAGTGTAGGCATCGGAACCACAAATCCACTTCAAGCTCTCGACGTAAGAGGTAATGCACTAGTCAGTGGCATCCTTACCGCAACTGGTGGATTCTCTGGATCTATTGATTCTGCAAATAACTTGACTGGTGGTATTGCAACCGCAACTCAACTTAGTGTAAGTGGGGTAACCACAATCAGTCTAGGAAGAATCCAATCAAATGCTGATGCAAATATCAGATTTGGTAATGGCGCACTATCTGGATCTGTAGTTAGAAATATTGCAATCGGTGACCAAGTTCTTCAGTCCATGACTGGTGGTTCTGGTAGAAACATTGGTATGGGTGAGTTTGCACTTAAAAATGTTTCTAGTGGTGCATACAACGTTGGACTTGGTATCAGAGCGGGTGAGAAAATAAACACTGGATCTTATAACGTAGTTCTCGGTGGATTCAATGGTGATACCACTGATTTGGGTATTATCAATTCATCAAATAATGTTGTAATTTCTGATGGACAGGGAGACATCAGATTCTACTCAAACGGAAGTAAGAGCACTGGTATTAATACTACCGTTCTCTCAAATGAAGATGTAACAGTCGGTGGTAGTTTGACCGCAACATCTTTCCATGGATCCGCTACTGGACTTACAAATATTCCTGCAGGACAACTAACTGGAGCATTGCCTACCATCGACGGTAGTAACTTAATTAACGTTACTGCAAGTGGTACTGGTGTTAACGTTCTGAATAATCAGAACACTTTAGGTGTTGCTGGAACATTTGATTTTAGTTCTGGTATTAATGCAAACTTTGGTGTTGGAATCTCAACTATATCTGTTGATCCTCATTTAGGATTAACTCAGGTAAATGTATCTGGAGTTGGAACAATTGCAACTCTATCTTCCTCAAATTTAAGTGCAACTTCTCTTTCTGTTGGAGTCCTTGGTCTAACAATTAATAATAGTAGTATTGGTAATAATGGTTCTGGAAATATAAACTGGGGAACTGGTAATTTCTATTTCAATGGAAGTAGTGGAGTTAGAGAAATTGGTTGGACTAATGGAGATGGTAGACTTAGAGTTACTGATGAGTTTAACAGAATAAAAATCGTAGGTGGTAATGGTGGTACTGGTCAAGAACTTGCAGAATTCCAAGCCGGGGGTGTTGTAGAATTATTCTATGCAGGAACAAATCCTGGAGTAAGATTGAGAACGACCGAAAAAGGAATTTATTTCCCTGAAGAATTGGTATATGCTCCTGTTGGTATTGTAAGTGCATATGAGTTCGTCGGTTCTGCTGTGGGACTAACCAGTATTCCTGCAGCACAACTTACAGGATCACTACCTGCGATTGATGGTTCTAATTTGATCGGAGTTATTGCTTCTGGTACTGGTATTGAAATCAAGGATAGTGACTCTGTTGTTGGTTCTGCTGGAACCGTCAACTTTGGAGATGGATTGACAGTATCACCAGTATCTGCTGGTGTTGTTACTGTCACTGCATCAGGTGGTTCACTTCAAAGTAGAACCATCGTTTCAGCATCAACTACTTCAATCGCAGATGATGCGGTTGGGTTTACTACTGCTGCAGGATTTAAATCATATACCTTAATGAAGGTAGGTGTATCGACTGCAGCTTGGATTAGAATATATACTGATAGTACATCTAGAGCTAATGACAGTTCTAGATCTGTTGGAGAAGATCCATCACCAGGAAGTGGCGTAATTGCAGAGGTGGTAACCACTGGAATTTCTACGCAACAAATGATTACTCCTTTTGCTATGGGTGGAAATATGGACGATCCCGTTAGTAATGTTATTTACTTGGCAATCAAAAACCTTTCTGGTTCAACGCAAACAATTACCGCAAACCTCACTATTCTTCAACTGGAGGCTCAATAAGAAATGGCTGTATCAATTAGCACAGTAGGCATCAATACTGCAGACGCAGGAACTTGGACTCGGGATGAAGCTCTAGACCTGTTGGGAATTGGATTAAGTATTGCTCAACTTCACGGAGAACCATTAAGCGGCCTCGTAGTTGGAGTTTCTACATTTAATGGTGGAGGTCAAGTCTCTCAAGCAAGTGACATATATTATCAGGATGTAAGACCTATTTCTACAAGTGGAATAGGAACAGGTGCGTCATTTTATATTACTAGAGGATCAGATGATTATATTAAGGGAATTGCTGTTAATCGCCCTGGTTATGGGTATAGTGGAGGAGAGGTAGTAACTTTAAGTGCAGAAGATATTGGTGGATCGATAAATGGTGCCAGTAATATGGAACTGACACTAGTTATTGATGCAAATATTAGTGGCGGATCTGGTTATGCTCTAACCTTTACGGGCGCAGGTGGTACTTCTATTCAATCTAGAGGTTATGATAAAAATGGGTATCAGTCTATTGGAACTGATAGAACATATACCTTTACTGAAGGTGATACTATATCTTTCCATAATGATACTACTAATGAGTCTAGTTCCTATGATTATATGGGTCTAACCAGATATATCGACGATAGGGGTGGGGTATCTCAGATTGTTAGTATTGGGAATACTGAAGTCGTCTGGTCGTTTGGACAAACCATTGCCAGTGGTGTTACTAGTTCATGGACTCCAAGCGCTGGGGAAGCCGGAACTTATTTCTTTGTTAGACGATATTGTGAGGATGAAGATTATACTACAATTATTGTAGAACCTGCTGCTCCTGAAGCTATTACTTCTGTAAGTTATGGATCTACTACTGGTTGGTTCGATCAAAATCCAGAAGCAGATACTAATTCTGCTGGTAGGGTACTTAAACTAGATGTAGACACTAGTAAAGAATTTGGAACAACCTATCATATGATCTGGCATGCTGATGGTAGTGCGTTATATACCAATGGATATACTGGTTGGATGCCTATCGATACTAAAACAAGATATCCTGGATATTATCAAGATGGTATGATTCATAAAGATTATTTGGGTGGCCATGGGTATGGGAAAAGATGGGCTGGATCATACTTATTAGACGGTAGTGATTATAGTGATATCATGAACAACCATGAAAGTATGCTGGATAATTATTATATGGATAGTAGTTCTTATGGAATGAGACATGTCAATTATCAAAAATTGTGTGACATTCCAACAAGTTATACCTCTTATGAATTGAATTTAAAGATATACAAATCTACAATCGATCCAAACTTTGTTGTTTTTATATGGAAGTCTCCAACGTTATCTTCCTCAGACATTAATGATAACCTTGGAGGTTGTTTCTTCTTCCACAACTTTACATCAAGTGTAATTGATTTGGATCATTATAATTTGGGAACTATTACTAGAGTAGATGCATATAATTCAGGAAACTTCTCTTCTGATAATGACTCTCCTTATCTACAGTTTTATACTTATCTTATAAATCTTGATCCTAATGCTGGTAAGAGAAGTGCTATGAGAGGTTATGCTGGAAATCAGGATTGGTATACTTTTGACCAGTATGAGCCAAGTCCTCATACTGAAAGTGCAGATATTTATGCTTCAAGATTATATTACAGACCAGATTCAAGTGATGAAAGATATGCCGATCGCATGACTTCCAATAATGCCACTTATATTGCGAATGATATACCCTCTAGTGCATCTTCTAATAACGTAATTAAAGGACTACCTTTATCCAGTAGAATGTTACCTTGTCCTTATTATATACCAGATGATTTTGTATTAATCCAATTTGATTATAATGCAATATCTACTAATATTCAGAACGGTGACACAGTTACTATCAGTGGATCTGAGGTTTATGAAGTGATTACTGGTTCATATGATACTAATGACCAAAGTAGAACCAAGGGTATTCTATTCTGTGCGAGGGTAGTTTGATGGCTGATTATTCACTCAACAACTTAACAACCGCAGTAGATGGTACTCCAGATGCTGCGGAGTTTGGTTCATCAGTCGAATCTGCAACTTTTGAAACAACCAATGGAACTATTTCCCCTGGTGAAATTATAAATTTAAAAATGGGTTCGATTGGATCTGCAGTTCCTGCTTATGAACCAGATAGACCACACAGAGGACAATTATACCCACGATTTGACCACTAAATAAAAGAAACTGATTTAAATTATGGCTACTTCGATTAAAGTTTCCGAGACTATCGAGAAACTGCCAGCGAATCCATTCGCTTTTGAAGTTCTAAATCTTGCATCAAAACAAAAAAGTAATGCAAAGAAGGCTCAAGTATTGAGAACATATGGTGATCCTTCTTTGCAGACTGTACTGATTTGGAACTTTGATGAGAGTGTAATCTCTCTTCTTCCTGAAGGTGTTGCGCCTTACGCTAGTACTAAAGAACAAACTTCTTACTCTGGAACATTGGGTGAGAAGATTGAAACTGCAGTAAACATGATGAATGAACTGGGTTCTCAATCATTGGGTTCCCAGGATCAAGGGCAGACTTCTATTAGAAAAGAATACAAATATTTTTACAATTTTATCAAAGGTGGTAATGATGGACTTTCCTCTATGAAGAGGGAGACTATGTTTATCAATATCCTGGAAGGTCTTCATCCTCTAGAGGCAGAACTTCTTTTGCTTACAAAAGATCATAATCTACAGACCAAGTATAAAATCAGTAAGAAAAACGTATCGGATGCTTTCCCCGAGATCCAATGGGGTAATAGATCCTAGATTCGGGTTCCCGAACCACTTGACAAACCATAGGTATTAAGGTAGTATAAATACATCGAATTGTCACATGTGACAATTCTTTACATACGAAGACATGTCGAGTCTTCTTTCATCCGCAGGTTCGACTCTGCGAGATATACTTAAGAGGTAACAAAAATGTTCAAAACGACTATCGCTGCAGCCGCCGCTGCAATCGCCTTTGCACCCGCTGCAGCCCTAGCCGGCCCCTACGTTAATGTAGAAACCAATGCTGGTTGGGCTGGAGACGACTACACTGGAGCAACTACCGACGCTCATGTGGGCTACGAAGGTGCTCTGGGTGACTCTGGTGCATCCTTCTATGTCCAAGGTGGCCCCGCTATCGTATCCGTAGATGGCGAAGAACTTTCCACCCGTGTGTCTGGTAAGGCAGGCGTTGGTATCCCCGTCACCGATGCACTGAGTGCATATGGTGAGGTCAGCTTCATCACGGCAGAAGACGAGTTCCTGGATGATCTGGGAGTCGGTGGTAAGCTCGGCGTCAAGTACAACTTCTGATATTAAATCAGGATATCCTAACGACCTCCCTAAGGGGAGGTTTTTTTATGGTTAAATTTGGATTAACCTTGCCAATATATTAGGAGGTCTTTCTTAACTACTTCTTAGTGGACATAGACTTCAGGTTAAGTTAAGATATTCAAGTACAAAACACAAAGGTACAAACAAATGAAAGCATTCGCAGTTGCCCTGCTCGGTTTGGCGGTTACCGCCCCCGCAATGGCAGGTCCATACGTATCCACCAAGTCCGAATTCAAGGGTGACGAGGAAGGGTATGCCAAAACAGTTCATCAGGGACGCCTGGGTTATGGATGGAAACTTGAAAGTGGCATCAAACCATACGTTGAAGTTGGTGGTGGTCTTTCCGCTGCTGATGGTGTAGAAGTCTTCGATGGTGATACCTTCACTGTTGCTGAAGTCGGTGCATCAATCCCCATTACTGAAAAACTTTCTGCAAAGGCAAAGTTTGAACACAAGTGGGGTGAGGATGAAGCCCGCGATTGGAAGTTTGAAGTCGGCACCAAGTACAAGTTCTGATAGGAAATAAATGAAACTCAAAGCACTCGCAGCAGTTATTGCTGCCACCCCTCTCATGGTTGCCTGTGGTTCTTCCACAGAGAAAGCAGAAACGTTTAAACTAAATGGAGCAGGTGCTACCTTCCCTGCCCCTCTATACAACTCCTGGTTCCAAGATATGGCCAAGGAGACGGGTAACCAAGTCAACTATCAAGCAGTTGGTAGTGGTTCTGGTGTCCGTCAATATACTGCTAAGACTGTTGACTTCGGTGCCAGTGATGGTGCTGTGAGCGATGCCAAACAGAAACTGCCCATGGTGCATGTCCCCATGACTGGTGGTGCGATTGTTCCTGCTTACAACTATCCTGGTTGCGAAGCAAAGATGACTCAGACACAACTTGCTGATGTCTTCCTTGGTAAGATCACTAATTGGTCTGAGTTTGGATGTGCCGATAAGAATATCGTCACTGTATGGCGTTCTGATGGTTCTGGTACTACCAAAGGTTTCACCAACTCTCTGTCTGCATTCTCTCCTGAGTGGAAGAAGAATGTAGGAACTGGTAAGGCAGTTGCTTGGCCAGTTGGTGTTGGTGGTAAAGGTAACTCTGGTGTTGCTGCCACTATCAAGAATCAACCTGGCGCTATCGGTTACCTGAACTATGGTTATGTTGTAAACAGTGACTTCCAACAGGTTTCTCTACAAAACAAGGCAGGTAATTATGTCAAAGCATCTGCTGAAACATCTGCAGCAGGTCTATCACAGATTGTCCTGGACGATCAACTTCGTGGTGCTGATGCTAACCCTGCTGGTGAGAATGCGTATCCTATCGTATCTCTTACCTGGATTCTTGCCTATCCAGAGTCTGCTCCTGGAGTCAAGGAAACCCTTCGTTATATGTTGAGTGAAAAGTCGCAGGCAAAGTCTGATGCTTTGGGGTATGTACCTCTCCCAGAGGATCTTCGACAAAAGGCTCTTGCTGCTGTAGACTCTATCAACTAATAGTAGTATAATGGGGAACATTGTTCCCCTTTTTTTATGAAAAAGAAAGTACAAAAGATGTTAGAATGGTTCTATCAGGATTCTGATAGGGGTGAACAAAATATTTCCGAGTGTAAAAGTCTCTACGATCTTGTGGAGAAACTCCAATATCGACTTGAAGACATGGAGAGTGAACACATGCAACTCATAGTTCGGATTGCCCATCTTGAAGGAAAGTTGGAGAATCATGAACATGACTTGCGATCTGACTAGGATCATATATAATAGTATCAGACCCACCTCTTTATAATGTCCGAGTTTCCAAAAGACTGGCGTTATGCCGATGACCGTATGCAGATGCGTGCTGCGGTCTTTCGTGCTTTAAGTCATCATCTAGAAGAACATTGCCGTTCTGTCTATGAATTTTGCCATGACTGGGTAAGTCAAGGTAACAATCATACCAACAACATTGAACAACATTTTCAGAATTATTTGAAGGAGACCAAACGTGAAACTGTCTACACCCTTGAAAAGTGCTTTGACCTCGATTATTCTAAGTACTACGCTCCTGAGCGGGACTAGTGTCTTAGCTGATGAAAAGATAAAAGGGTTTAATACTTACGACTCGATGGGCTGTATGTTACTTCGCGAATGTACAGACGGTGTTTACGAAATCAAATCTAGCAGCGATCTACGGACTTTCTATCCTGATACTGATTTTAGTCGTATTAGTGTGGAGTTCGATAGAATCGTCAAGTCACTTAATAAGGTCGGAGTTGGTGTCTTTCTAGCCGACGAAAAGTGGTTCCCTGTTGGACACCGAGGTGTCTATCACACGGTTTCCAATAATTTCTTTCTTAATCGTGCTTTCATGCATCGACCTCATGTTCTTATGAGTGTCACTCGTCATGAGGGTTGGCATGCCGCACAAGATTGTATGGCAGGTTCTATCGAGAACTCTATGATTGCCATCATCAAACCAGAGGACGAAGTTCCTATGATCTGGCAAGAGATGGTCAAACGTACATACCCACCTCACGCACAACCCTGGGAGAAAGAGGCAACCTGGGCAGGTAAGACTGAAGGTATGACACAGACTGCCCTGGAAGCATGTGCAGCCGGTTCTATGTGGGAGGTTTACAAACCCACCCCTCTAACGTTAGAATGGTTACGTGAAAACAACTTCGTCAACTGATGGTACGGACTCAAAAGGCTCTCGAAAAAAACGTCAAGACTCTGAACAAGAAGACTACGACTACTAAGAAACCTCGCAAGACCAAGAAAGAAGACTTTAAGTTTGTCTTTACTAAGTCTAAAGATGATGCACTCTTTCCTCATGCACCTACCTTTCCCTGGCGACTTGATGATCGTAAAGAAGGAAAAACCTGTTGGTTCCAATGCCAAGAACATGTCGAGAAATATTTGACTCGATATAAAATGACATCTAAAGAATATAAATGCCAATTGTCAATTAAGTATGGAGATAATTGATAACGTTTTATCTGAAGAAGATTATGAAAGATTGTGGACCACCATGATCAGTGATGACTTTGCGTGGTTCTTTGCAGTCACCAAAGTCAGACATTATGTGGGTGATAATCTTAAAAATCAATTACCTAATGACCATCCACATAATTGTCAACTTTGTCATCATTTTCATGCACAGGATACTATAGCTAGTAAACATTGGGATTTAACTAAAGGTATTAGAAATAGACTAGAAGCAAGTGCATATTTAAGAGTAAAAGCAAATATGACTATGGCTACTCATGTACCTTTAGAAACAAAAATGCATATCGATTTCGGAGATGTTACAGGATATAAAACTGCAATTTATTATGTTAATTCAAATGACGGATACACTAAATTTGAAACAGGTGAAATAGTAGAGTCCGTAGGAAATAGATTAGTTATATTTGACGGAAGAATTAAACACTGCGGAAGTACACATACAAATCAAAAATATAGAATTGTAATAAACTTTAATTATTTCTCCAATATTATACCAAACTTTGAATATCCAGAAGTAGAACCTTATTAGTAATCCCAGATATAATAGGGATATATAACTACACACTTCTCTAAATACAGCTGCCTTGTTTCTATCATATGGGTGGTTCAAAACCAGCTAAGGTAGAAGATAAGGACCATGATGAAGATAAGAGTGAAGTTCTTGGTAATCTGGTGAAAGTAGTCGTACTTATTTGGTCCGCATCTCTTCTCACGTTTAGCTACGTCAGACTTCCAAACGGTCAAAAAATTCTTGATTTTGACCCTACCTTCATTGCATCAGTGTTCTCCGGCTCGTTGGCGGCTTTCGGACTTTCTCCTGCTAAGGCAGGTGGAAATGGAAACGGAAAGACCGCAGCGAAAAAACAGGAAGACACTGCCCCTCCAGTTCAATCTGCTATCGAACCAAAGGATAAACCAAAACAATAACCCAGGGGGTTATCATGAAAAAGGTTAACACGTTCGTACTGTCAGTTACTATTGCGATCATAGACTATCTCTATAGAGGTAGACACTTTCAACGTTTTTGGGTGCTCGAAGAAATAGCTCGAGCACCCTATTTTGCGTTTTTGAGTGTCTTACATTTAAGAGAATCTCTAGGTTTGCGTGGTCAGTGGCATGTATACTTAATGAAAGAGCACTTCGAGCAATCAGTAAATGAAACCGAACATCTTGAATTCATGGAAAGTCGGGGCGGTAGTGCTTATTGGGTGGATCGCTTTGTCGCCAGACACCTCGTACTTGTCTATTATTGGATCAATGTGGTTTATTATTGGTTGGCTCCTATGTCTGCATACCATTTGTCATACGAAATAGAGATGCACGCTGCTGAAACATATGCAAAGTATCTTGCATATGAAGATTATAATGATAAGGATATTTGGAGAATCATGAATGATGAGATCCAACATTTCCAAGAACTTGCAGAAGCGATGAGAATTCTTGATCCTGATCACTTAACTGTAAGAGAAAAGGATCGTGAACCATTTCCACCAGACGTAAGCGACATAGTAGTAAAAGAGGAGGTTATGAAATGACAACATTTTTCATAATTCTTTTCATTTCCTTGTTAGTATCTGGTATGCAATTAACATGGCCAGGGAGATACCGAGGTTGATATGAAAAAAGAAACTGAGGAAGAAAGAAAAAAAACGAATAGAGGA
>Ga0213858_10000412_pt1 | contig 20564 bp, 25 predicted proteins | sample PICome_FD_160122 | JGI IMG/M metagenome (GOLD analysis project Ga0213858, IMG submission 160122) | Coastal seawater microbial communities near Pivers Island, North Carolina, United States - PICO245 | ecosystem: Environmental > Aquatic > Marine > Coastal | place: USA: North Carolina | collected... | reverse complement strand
GTCAAATTTTTCTTTGTTATGTTTCGCTAAGAGGGGTTTGCAACAATATTGCATTTATGAAGTATAAAAAAGGGTATTTAGAAATAAGAATTTGCAAGTTTTGTAATAAAAAATTTGAAATAAGTAAATTTCAAATAAGTAAAAAATATTGTTCAAGTGTTTGCTATCAAAAAGCTAACTACCAGATTAAAAAAGATAATCTACCTAAAATAAATAAGAACTGTATTTATTGTAATAATCATTTTATTACGACAAATAAGCGACAAATGTATTGCTCAAATCAATGCCTAAAAAAATATTGCAACAAGAAACGAAGAGAAATATATTATAAAAAAAAGGAGATAAAAAACTGCATTCAATGTGGGGGTGTTTTAAGTAAACATAAAAGTAAATTTTGTTCTAGTAATTGTAAAAAAGAACACTATACGCCATTACATAAAAGGAACTGTATAATATGTAATGGATATTTTGAAACTAGAAGTCATAAATTAACTTGTTCAAACCCTTGCAAAATTAAACATAGGAAAAATATAGGCAGAATAAACGATAAAAGAGCGCATAGAAGGATTAAAAAAAATATTAATTCTAGGATATACCAACATTTAAAATACGGCAAGGAAGGAAAAAGTTTAACTAATTTATTAGGGTATTCAATTAAAGATTTAAAAGAACATTTAGAAAATCAATTTGACGCTTATATGTCATGGGATAATTACGGTTTATATTGGCATATTGACCATATAATTCCTCATTCATTTTTTCGTATTAAGTCAGTTAACGATTATGGTTTTAAATTATGTTGGTCGTTAATCAACTTACAACCACTAGAAGCAAAGGAAAATATTAAGAAAAGAGATAAAATATTTGAATGAACGCGGCAACAAAGAAGATATTTAACCAAGTAAAAGCCAACGTAGAGCGGCTAGGGGTTCACTCCGACATAGATGAACTAGAACTAGAACGGTTAGCGAACGCAATAGAAGTAAACCGACGCGCATTTAAAGAGGTATCAAAACAGGACTTTTCAAAGCTAGACAAAGCCTATACTCAATCTAGTGTATATGTAACCTGGAAGGAAACAACTAATATTATAAAAGACCTATCGGATAAATTCGGTTTAACTCCATACGGTCGCAAACGACTAGGCAAAATGCAGGAATTTCAAAAAGACGAAAACCCACTAGATAAGTACATTTGACAGTAGCAGAAAAATACGCAAACGACGTAATAAATAATAAGGTAGTAACCGGTAACTTAATTAAGTTGGCGGCAAAGCGTTTTAAAAAGAATCTAAAACGAAAAGACATTTATTACGACCGTAAGGTAGCGGAAGATGTAGTAGAGTTTGCTGAAGATGTTTTATGTTTTTGGGAAGGTGATTATAGAGGCGAAAAAGTAAAAATTTATCCATTTCAAGCCTTTATTATTCAAAATATATTTGGGTGGAAAAAAAAAGACGGAACGCGACTAATTAGAACAGCATACGTACAGGTTAGTAGAAAAAACGGTAAAACGACATTGGCGGCGGTCATTAGTTTTATTCATATGATACTAGACAAGGATCCAACGCCGCAAATATTAGTAGGAGCAAATAACGAAGATCAAGCCAAAATATGTACTAATACGATTGGTAAAATGGTAACCGTTAGTCCTGGCTTAAATAAGTTATACCAAAAAGACGCAATACGACTACATCAATATAACGGCAAGTATCGCGGATTGATATATAACTATGGCGGTAAGTTAGCAAGTATAACAGCCATGAGTAAAAACCCCGAAACAAAAGACGGATATAATCCTAGTCTTGGAGTGGTCGATGAATACCACGAAGCTAAAGACGATGCGTTATTAAATGTTATAGCATCTGGACAAGGTGCAAGAAAAGAGCCGTTACTAATTGTTGTAACTACTGCCGGATTTAATAAGCATGGCGTTTGTTATCAGTTGATGCGTAAAACATCGGTAAAGATTTTAAACGATGCGGCAAAAGATGATACGTTTTTTAGTTGCATTTATGAACTAGACGAGAACGACGATTGGCAAGATCCTAGTAATTGGATAAAGTCTAATCCTATGATAACCCATATTGATACATTAGGGCAATATTTAAAAGTGGAACTAAACAAAGCGTTAAATATGGGGTCGACGGTGGAAGTAAATTATAAAACAAAAAACTTGAACTATTGGACAGATACAGCTAACGTATGGATTAGTAACCAAGTATGGATAGCCAACCACGACCCAAAATTAAAAATTTCTGATCTTATAGGGGAAACTTGCTACGGCGGCTTAGACTTAGGACAAACGCGAGATTTAAACGCCATGAATTTACTTTTTCCAGATGTAGGCGTATGGGGTCAAAAGAAACACGCAGTATTACTTAGTTGTTGGTTGCCAGAAGATAACGTAACATATCGTAGCCGTAATTATTCAGCTTTTGTTGAGGCGGGGTATATGAAAACTACACCAGGTAATCATAGCAGTCCTAAAATTATGTTTGAGGACATAAAGGCGGCGGCAGATACATATAATTTAGTTAGGCTACATTATGACAAATATTTAGCAGAGTGGTTAGCGCCAGAAATGGCTGAAGCAGGAATAGAAGTATATCCGATAAGTATGGGCGGTTATAATTTGAGCCAAACAATGAAAGCGATGGAAATAGAAATAAGTGCGGGTAATGTCGAGCATTTTAATAATCCTGTCCACGAATGGAGTTTAGCAAACTGCGAACCAAAGCTAGATCCAAATGGAAATATTAGACCGGATAAAAGTAATCCAGAAAATAAAATAGATCCGACGGTAGCAATGATACTATCATTTGACGCATGGATAAGTAGTAAAGCGGAGCAAAAAATTGAAAGTGATATAATTATATTGCAATGAAAAAAATTAAGGTATTCCAAAAATATTTTGATAAGGAGTTAACAAATGGACACGCAACCAGGTACAGAGCGTTTCAAGCCGCAAACGATAAATTTAAAACTGATAAGGGTATAAATGGCTATTCTAGCTACGATAGTTATTTAAATTGTTTGCGTAAATCAAAAGATAAACTATATTAGCAATCAGAACGGTTTAAAGGTGGTTATTCGTTCTGGTTGTGTAATACCATAGGCGGCCTAGATGGGGATCGTGCCGCCTTTTTTAAATAGTCTCTTCATAATTCATAGTTTATAATTTGTTTAAGGCCGTTACTCGATTGGGTAACGGTTTTTTTTGTTTTTGAAATTATTTCAAAGAATGTAACATAATACGCCGTATTATTGGCGTGTATGGCCAATACAAAACCAGGATTATTACAGATAATCCGTAATTCACTATGGAATCCTAACCACGATTTAAGGAGTCAAAATTACGACTATTTATATCAGCCAGATTTTCTACAGTATAGCGAATCTGGCGAATATGTCACGGAATCACGCGCAAGCCGTATTAGTACGGTATTTAATTGCATTAATGTAATAGCGCAGGACATAGCGCAGACACCTTTAAACGTTTACCAAGATGGTGAACAAGGACGCGAAATAAAGCGCGGTAAAATCAATGATTTACTAGATAAAAAGCCTAATGAGCGCATGAGCGCCTACAGTTGGGCGTATTCTAACGTATACTGTTATTTAGTTTATGGTAGTGCATATAACTACATATTAAGAGATGGTAACGGTCAACCCAAGCAGTTACTACCTATCAATCCGTCAGCAGTTGAGGTATTATGTAAAGGCCATGATGTTTTTTATAAAGTAAATGAGTTAGGTACTGTTTCGGCGCGTGATATGCTACATTATAAGCTATTCACAAAAGATGGAGTAAAAGGTGTTAGCCCAATTATGCACAATGCCGAATTAATGGGTAAACGTTTAAAAGAGCAAAAATTTTCAAGTCGTACACTAGGCGCAAAGCCACCAGGTTATTTAAATGGAACAGCAACGGCCGAACAACAGAAAAAAATAGCGGATCAATGGAGCGCCGCTATAAGTGGTGACGATGTACGTGGTACGCCTTTTTTAGTTGGTGATGTAAAATATAATCCATTGCAGTTATCCGGCGATCAAGTGCAATTTATTGAAAGCACTATACGAACAAATATTGAAATATACGGTATGTTTCGCGTTCAGCCTACAATGGTATCTAATTTTGATGAAGGTGTAAAAGCAAACGCAGAACAACAAGCGATAAACCATGTAAAATTTACTTTGATGCCTCATTATAAAATGTTAGAGGACGAAAACAACTGTAAATTATTTGGGTACAAAAACGAGGATAAACAATATCCATTATATACGTATCATAACACGGATTACTTTTTACGCGGAGATATGCAAACGCGTTATAAAGTATATCACGATATGATACTAGACGGCGTATTTAATGCCGATGAAATACGAGCATTTGAAAACAAACCAAAACAGCCAGACGGATTAGGTGAAAAATACTATATGCAGGGCGCAATGGTTGAAAAAGGAAAAGAGGTAGAAAATGGAATCGAATAAAGAAACAAGAACATATGACGCAAACATCGAAGTTAGAATGGACGGAGATAAAAACACGGTACGGGGTTATGCGGCTGTATTCAATAGCGAATCTAACGATTTAGGCGGATTTATTGAAACTATAGCGCCTGGTGCGTTTTCTTCTGTTTTACAGGATGATGTCAGGGCGCTTATAGATCATAAAAGCGAATTAATACTAGGTCGTACTGTATCTGGTACACTACGAATAGGTCAAGACGAAAAAGGGCTTTATTATGAGTATGACAGTCCAAATACAACTTATGCTAATGACTTGTTAGAATCAATGAAACGCGGCGACGTAACTCAATCTAGTTTTGGATTTAGAGTAGCGCGTGATGGTTCGCAATGGGAGGAAAAAGAAGGGCAAACGTACAGAACGATTACAAAAGTAAGTAGGCTATACGATGTTAGTCCTGTCACGTATCCTGCATACAACGATACGTCGGTAGCGATGCGGTCATTGGGAAAATTAAAAGAAGATAATACGGCAATCCTTGAAGCCGATAAAGTAGATAGGGATAAGATAATTAGACAATTAGATTTAAGTAAATAAAAATGAGTAGAGTAAAACAACTACAAGAGCAAATCGCAGAAAAGCGTAATGCACTACTTGCAATAGATGAGAAATGTGAAAACGAATCTAGGGCAAGAACTGAAGCTGAAAAGCAAGAGTTTAACGAGTTAAGAAATGAAATAGAAAATCTTAACACAGAATTAGTAGACGCTAAAGATGCGGAAGAAATGAGAAAAGCGCAAGCGATAGCAGACAAAGAGGCTAGAAAAGCGGCTAACGCTGTTTCTTCCACTTGGGTATCCAATGAAGGAGAAAAAGAGGAATTAAGGAAAATTGACGAGTCTGCAAGTGCAAAAGACATCATTACATCATTGATGGAAGGCAGAAGCCTAACAGGAGCAGTAGCAGAATTGGACGCAGAAGGTAGAAACGAGATTAGAAGTTTTTCTGGAATGGTTGAAAAAGATAGCGTAAATATTCCACTATCTGCAATCGAGGCCGTAGCGGAAAAACGTGCTACAGTTGACCAAACAAACTCAGCTATTAAACCGACAGTAGTCGGGGCTTATGTCGATCAGTTGAGAGAGTCAGCAGTATATGACAAGGTAGGAGTAGAACAACTTATGGGCTTGACAGCAGATTATAAAATTCCTGCGGTTGGCGATCAAGCGGTAGCATGGGCATCTAGCGAAAACTCTGCGGCGGCTGATATTGGCGCTCAATTTACTAGCGATACTTTAACCCCGTACAGATGTACCGGTTACGTTCCTTTGTCAAATAGAATTTTGCTACAAAACGGCGAAGCGGCCTATAATTCTATTTTTAGAGATTTAGGTAGATCAACCGCAAACCTAATTGATGCGGCTATGTGGTCGACTGCCGACGTATCTAATGCGCCTGGTGCTATTGCCGGTAAATCTGGCGTCGGAACATTTACAGAAGCTACTTATTCTGCTGATGCGTCTATTTTCTCTGACTTCGTCGAAGCAGAGCAAGTATTAGCAGACGCGGAGGGTTTAGAGGGTAATCTTTGCTACGTAGGCGCTACTAACCTAATGAATGATCTTAAAAAGTCAGCGCAAGTATCTAGCGTTATGCCTGCATTTGGTAACGGTGCAATACCAACCCGCGGAATTGCTAACATTAATGGTTATCCTACTGTATTTACAGTTGCGGCTACTAAGTCAGCAGGCGTATCTGGTGACTTCCTATTTGGTAATATGAGCCAAATTAAATTAGGTTGGTTTGGTGGTCTTTCTATCACAAGAGATACCATTAGTGGACTGAAAAACGACGAGGTACATATTGTACTACATCGTTACGTAGATTGGGGTGTAGTTAGAGGATCAGCTTTTGTAAAAGCAACTTCTCTAGTAGCTTAATTTTTAACTAATTAGGGTTCGGCCGTCGGTTGGCGGTCGGCCTTATTTTATTTATGGATAATTTAACAAACTTAGAATTACAAATACTTTGCGAACGTAACCAACTTGATAACAGAGGCGGTAAGTTAACGTTAATATCAAGATTAAGACGCGCAGGGATTACCGAATACGAGGTTAAGGCAGTTAAACCAGAGGAAACTAGAGAAATTAGATCGGATAAGCCAAAAAGAGGCAGACCAAAAAAGAAATAATAAATGCGAGTTTATATTAAAACGGATTATACCACGACGGATTTAGTACCGTTGGCCGACGCTAAACAGCAGTTACGCATTAGTTCAACGTATGACGATACTAATGTTACCCGCGCGTTAGAAACAGCGAGAAAAGAAGTTGAGGCCGATATAAACAAAGCAATATTAAATACGGTGTTTACTATGAAGCTAGATTATTTTCCTAGCGAAATTTATTTACCAATGGGTCGTATTCAATCAGTTGCGGCCGTTAAATATACCAATAGTGACGGCGTAGAACAGACATTAACATCGGACGTAGACTATAAGGTAGTTATCGGCGAAACAGATGCGCGTATAGTTGAGGTAAACGGATGGCCTACAGATGTGAATGAAGATTTAAATAGCGTTATAGAAATAGAATACACGGCAGGATATGGCATTAGTAGCAACGCTGAAACAAAGACATTAGAATACGCTATACTGCTAAAATTATCTCAGTTATACTATAATTTAGATATGTCGGTAGCCTACGAAAATATTATTAATAAAAACAGATTAAATACGTTAGCCTGGTATGCCAACCTTAACAGACAGTCCGTACAATTACGATAGATCGCTACAAGTGCAGGAAGTTACGCGAGTTGTATCTGGTGATGTTAGTGAGTCATGGAGCAATTTGGAATTAGACGTAAGAGCGCAGTTAATATTTGCCGGTGCTAAGGATGATGAGGAAGCAGGGCAACCGTTAAACATTGAGCGTAGACGGTATAAAATAATGGCATCTGGTCGAGGTTTTAATGCAGATACCATGCGTTTCAGAGAAACCGATGAAACCGATGATAATTGGTTTTATATGACAAGGGTAACCCCTTGGAAAGGTTCTAAATGGGTTACAGTTATTGAGGGCGTTAATAGGTCAGATGATTAAATGAGCGCACAACAAACGATATTAAATAGATTGGTAGCGCAAGGCATAACCGAAGATATATATTACGAGCAATCCGAAGGCGGCGCTAGTCGTCCTTACATAGTAATTATGCAGGATACGACCGAGCCACATAATACACATAATGGCGCGTCTACATTTGATCGGGTACAATGTCGCGTATTATCGTTTGGCGATCGTTACATTACAAGCGGATCCGTTAAAGGCGCTAAAAACCTAGCCGATGAAGTACGTGCGGCGTTAGATTATTATAGGGCTGATGGTACAGCCTATGCCTATTTTCAAGATGAGCAAACAGATAGTATTGAGAATAGCGGAAACAAAAGAGCATTTATGGTCGAACAGACTTATGATGTTTGGTTAAATAGATAAAGCAAATGCAAAAAGTAGAATTTATAAAAGAATACAAAGACGAACGCGGTCGAATTTTTCCAAAAGGAAAACGAACTATATTAAGTGATGACCTAGCGAAAACGGTGATAAAGTCAAAACACGCAAAAGCGGCAAAAGACTTTGAGCCAACAAAAGAACTGATTGAAAAATTAGAAAAATCGGGAGTAGAAATTAAATAACTAAAAATAAAACAAAAAAATGGCAATAAAATCGGGCACTACGCTACTACTATTAACTAACTCTGCACAAGTTGAGGACTTGGTCGATGTTAGCATTAGTTTCAGCAAACAAACCATAGACGTTACTAACAAAAACAGTAGTTATTGGCGTGAGGTACTACCTGGTACAAGATCAGCAACAATAACGGCAAATGCTTTTGTAGATTATGCGGCTACAGAGGGATTTGATGAGTTAATTAGTGATTTTGCAACCAATACAGACGTAACATGGGAAATCAGTACAAATGTTACAGGAGATAGTAATTTAACGGGTTCTGGAATCGTTGCAAGTATTGACAAAACAGGCGCGTTAGATGACGCTATGAGATATACATTTACAATTGAGGTAAACGGTGCAGTAACAACCGGAACGGAATCCTAATATTATGAAAAAAAGCGACCTAAAATATAATATTGCGGCTTTACGTGAATTTAAACAGTTGACAGGAATCAGCCCGTTTAAATTAACCAACGAAGAAATATTAGACCCGGATTATTTCGGGGCTTTATCCTACGTTGGTTTAAAGTATGGTAAATATAGCGATACAAGTGACGTACCGTCGCGTGAGGATATAGAACAAGGTTTGAGCCTAAAAGACGCCGCCGTAGTGTGGGAGGCATTTGCTGAATGGTGTAATTTAGGAACTGATAAAGAAGATGACCCAAAAAATTAAACAGCCCCGATACGCTCGATCCATTGGATGAAATGTGTAGGGTCGCATTGGGTTGTATTGGGGCTTGTTTAAGTGATTTTTTAACTTGGACTGTAAAAGATTATCAATTAGCGGTACAAGGGTATGAAATTAAACAGCGGCAAGAATGGGAACGCGCCAGAATGGTTAGTTATTATTCTGTAATAGCTATGCAAGGCAGTAAAGAGATAAAGTATAGCGATATAAAAACGCCAATAGACGAAAAAGATAGCGCAAAAGGTAAGAAACGGGTAAAATGGCAAAAAAGGGCGTAAGATTTGACGGTATTGATGAGTTTATTAAAATACTTGATGATATTCCTATTCAGATAAGAGGAAAAGGCGAACAGTCTGCATTATGGAAGGCGTCGCAACCCATTGAAAAAAAAGCTAGAAATTACGTAAAATCATACGCAAAAGGTACAGATAAAGACGGGTTTAGTAAAATGCTGTTAATGGCGCAAAACATACGACGTAGTCGTTATAAGGGCGGCGTTAATATCCAGATGAAAAATATAGTAGATATACCCGTAAAAGGCCTAAAGGATCGAACGCATTTTACTGCATATGGTTGGGCTAAATTAGTTGCACAAGGTCGGCAATGGACGGCTAAAAGTTCAACTAGTAGAATGAAATATAACACAGGCACGACACAAGGTAAAGGCGATTTTATAGAAATGGCTTTTAATACTGAGGTGACGAAATCAATGAGTATTTACAAGCGATTAAGGATCCCTATGATTCAAAAGGCGTTTGATAGGTCAATAAAAAGATATGGCATTAGAAGCTAAATTAGTTGCTAGGTTAGTAGCGGATAACAAAGATTTAACGCGCAAGCTGAACCAATCGAAGGCGCAAATGAAGCGCTTTCAATCTAGCACGTCTAAGATTAGTAAATCTATACAGTCTAGTTTTGCTCAAATGTTTGCCGGTGCGGCGGTTATTCAAGGCGCTAGAGTTGCGGTTAGCACATTAGCCAATTTTGAATTTCAAATGGATAAAGTCGCGGCGGTATCTGGTGCGACTGCAGATGAAATAGCCGCGCTAACTAAAAACGCAAAAGATTTAGGCGCACGATCTAAATTTACAGCAACCGAAATAGGAAAACTGCAAGAGGAATTTAGCCGTTTAGGTTTTGCCGCTAATGACATAATACAGTTAACAGATGCAACTAGACAACTAGCAACCGTAGCGGATGCGGAACTAGGCGAAAGCGCTAGAGTAGTCGGTAATGTAATAAATGCTTTTGGCCTAGAAACGTTAGAAGCAGGACGCATTGCTAACACGATGGCCGAATCATTTTCTAAGTCTGCATTAGATTTAGAAAAGTTTGGTACTGCAATGGGTAACGTTGGCGCAAATGCGAAGGCGTTCGGTTTAACAGTTGAACAAACTACAGCGTATTTAGGTGCGCTAGTCGATGCAGGAATAGACGCAAGTAAGGCGGGTACTGATTTACGAACGATACTAATAGAATCTAATAAGTCTGGACTAACATTAAATGAGGCTTTTGCTAAAGTTCGCAATAGTACAGATAAGTTAGGTACGGCTACTGAGTTGTTCGGCAAACGTGCAGGCGCGGCGGGTATTATCCTAGCTGATAATACAGAAAAGGTTAATAAGCTAATAGTGGCTTTTAGTGATAATACAGAGGAAATGTCTGACATGACTAAAGTTATGGAGGATAATTTGTTAACTGATTTGGCAAAATTAAAAAGCGCGTTAGATGGTATTGTACTTAATGAGGGATCAAAATTTAACGCCTTTTTTAGAGGTGCTACGCAATTATTAACAGACTTTGCAACAGTTGCAAGTATGGATCGGTGGACGCCGCAAGCATGGAACGAACTGCAAAAAGAAATAGACGAAACGACTACAAGCTATAAAAAATTAGCTGATGCTATTACCTCTGGTATGCAACCAACTGTAGCGCCTGCACCAGGTAATGGTATTGTTATACCGACAGATAGACCCGCAACGCAAGCAACAGATCCTAATTTTTTATTAGGATCCGACGCATTGCGTAACATTGAAGTAGACACTAGCCCAATAGAAGGCGCAAGTCGCGATTATAATCGAGCGTTTAGTGTATTATCAAATGGGTTTGAAATTGACGCCGAAAAATTAGACGCGGCAACAAGTAAGATAGAAGAATCACTACTGTATATGGGTGGATTAGGCCCGACATTAACAGAGCAAGCCATGCAAATTTATCCGGTTGCTAAAAAGTTTGGCGACGACTTATCATCTGTTAGTACAACTATGGCGTCTAGTTTTGCAAGTATGGCAGATGCTATTTTTAACGGTACAGAGTCAGTAGGTGATGCAATAACTCGAGGTTTTGCATCTATGATGCGATCAATAGGTTTTAAATTTATTGAGGCAGGAGCGTTATTTTTTGCTAATTCATTATTAGCACAAGCGGCTACGGGTGGTGTACCTAATCCATTATCAATTAGCAATAAAAAACAAGCAATATCAGCAATAGGTATAGGTACTTTTTTAGGTGCGACAGGGGGGTTATTAAATAAAAGTTTAGGCGTTAATTCAAGTGGCGGCGGTGGATCTACATTTGGAGGCGATAGTAGCGGTCGAATTGGTAGAGGCGGTCAATCGGTTACTTTAGATGGGCAATTTAGAATACAAGGTAGTGATTTAGTATATGTGCTAGATCGTGAACGAACGATAACAGGCAGAACGGGGTAATATGTCGTTAAATCTATTAGGACGGTTTAATATAAATAATGGGTCGTATTTTTCTGGATACAATACAGGCGACGTTATCGAAATATATTATAACGATGCAACAGGAGTTATTCAAAAATATAAAAACGGAGGCGGGTTATCTGGTGGGCCGGCTATTACTAGTTGGCACGTAAATAATGGTTACGCATCTGTTACAATTACTAATTATGAGTTTTGCGAATCTACCACGCTCAACACATTCACTAATATTTACGACCCTAGTCAATCTTGGTATTCGTCTTTTCCTTATTTTGTACAACGTACTATATTAAATAGCCCAACTTGTAGCGCCGTAGTTTGTGACATCGAGCAACAAGGAACTACAACCGTAGTACAAGCAACAAGCGGAACGGCCGACGGATCTATAACTATTACTGTATCTAGTTCATCTACGGTAAAATTTGCTTTAGTGGATGCGTCTAATTTACCTAGTTATGATAGTATGCAATCTGCAACTACTACTAATGGGTCAAATTATACCAAGTCTTTTACATCATTATTAAAAGGTACTTACAATGTTTACGCGCTAGATTCTAATGGATGCAGTATTTTAACGATTGCAATTGTTACAGAAGATATAACGGCGTCTTATGCAGATAAGTATTATTTTGATTACAAGGATTGGCAGGATGTTACGCATCGTTGTACCATTAAAGAATCTAATTATAGCGGCTCAGTAACGGAGTTAGATTATAGCGGTGCAACGCCTGTTAAATTAATGTGGGGATCCACTAGTAGCCAGGACAGATTATCTACGGTACTAGGTGGATCTATGATGGTTGAATTAGTATCTGAAACCGACCAACAATGGGCAAACGAATTTAAGGTAATAAACGAAAAGCAGTATTTAGTAGAAATAACGCAAGGCGCAAACGTAATACAGCGCGGCTACATTGTGCCAGAAATTTACGAAGAACCGTATATAGAAGAACCGTATATAGTTACGGGGTTACGCATTGTGGATGGTTTGGCAGATTTGCAGAATATAACATACACAGTAACGCCGTATACTGAGTCGGAAGGATGGACAGAAGGACAGCGTATAACGGGTAATGAATCAATAATAGATATACTTACCTTTTGCTTGTCCAAAACAGGCATAAAGCAAAATATTAGAAGTTGTATTAATTTTTATGCTGATGAACAAAATAACGGAGCAACTGACGACCCATTAAAACAAACATACCTTAATAATGATTGCTTTGTAGTTGATAACGAGCCTACAAGTTGTTACGATGTAATACAATCTATATTAAGCAGTTTACCTCAGCCTTGTCGAATTTTTAGCGCAGAAGGTTATTGGTATGTTTGGCCAATTCAGCAAACAGCAGATACAGTAGATTATAGAGAATTTACAACGGCAGGCGCATATTTAAGTAATGGCACAGTTACAAGTCGGATAGATGTAGATAGTATTATTAATGGCGCTAATGTTAGGTTTAGTGGTATTTACGATACAATTAATGCGGTCGAAAATAGAATAATTAATAATCAGTTAGTTAGCGATTTTACAGCAGAAAATGTAGAGCCTGGAGGATTACCGAAAAATTGGACGCCTGTATTAAATGGAGATACGGGTAGTTTTTCAATGGACGGCAACAATGAGTATTTAGAGGCTGAGTTTAACGTAAAACAAAGTGGAAACGCATATATAACGACTGACATAAAAAAAACAAACTATACAACAAACGATAAAATAACATTCAATGTAGGTTATCGAATTGATAAAAAGTTTGAGTATCAGCCGCCATATATCAAACTACGATTTATGATAAAAGCCGGTAGTAAATACTTAGGCTTAGATGGTAATTGGTACAGTTACGAAATAATAAACGAGTCGTTAGTAAAAGAATATAATACTGATGCAACGTTAGAAATAGAGGCTACATTTGACGAAATAGGTACAGAGGCAACGGTAGAAATTAGATTATATTCAGTTGTTCCATTTAAAGAGGATTTTGTAGGCGGTTCTACTTTTACAAGTTTACGCACGTTAATTGAGGCTAAAGATATAGATAATTGGACGGGTAATAATGATGCGTTGCCTTTAGGTTATTCTATTATGGGATCGACCGACGTATCGCATTTATACGGTTCTGGTTCAAAAAGTTATTTTTATTTTACACTACAGCAGGCAGGAACAGGCGACAATACAAGAGATTGCAACGTAACAGCAAGCGTAAGAAATAGTAGTTTATATGAATGGACGTATGACACGGGCGTAGGCGTTGTTCCACCAACCAACGAAACAAGTAGATCGTATCTAACTTACATAAATGGACTATATGTAAAGTACAAGTCCATACAAGTTAATATTAGTTCAATTACAAACCAGGACGACAGCGTAAAAATTAATGCGTTATCTATAAACGAAAACAATAACCAAAATTTAGATTATAATTTGTCTTTTTTTGATATAGACGAAACAGTATCTAACGCTGACAAACGAGTTTTGAACTATTGGAAACTATCAAACGGTGAACCAATTTTATTAGGTTGGAATAATATTGATTTGACTCAGAATAACGTTAAGAGTCAAGATTTTATAAAAACGTTATTAGGTGAACTGTATAAGTTGCCTACCAAAATATTAACTTTGAGTGGTAGACAAAATAACCACGTATATCCGTATCATTTAATGCGGATTACATACGATAATAATTTATTGTTAAAGTGGGATCGCTTGGAGTGGAACATGAAACAAATGATTTTTAACGGTGAACTATCTGAGGTAGGAAGCGATACGCCTGTAGTATTAAAAGCCTATAAAGATAATTCATATACAAGCGGATACAGCTAATGGCAAATTTTAATAGATCAGATTTAAAAACGCAAACGGGTAATTTAATACCCGATAATACAAATGAATCAATAACGCCTGCGCTAGATCGGCAAGACAGAGAAAATCATGCGGATAGTTTAGTTAGTAGGCTAGATGATCCGTATTTTAAAATATTAGGTACAACAGGAGGCAGTAGTACAGCCTTAACGTTAAGTAGTTTAAAAGATTATCCTAGTGACGCATACAATGCCAGTATAGGATTTATTTTTAAAATGAATACTAACAGCGGCGCAAGTCCAACTATTAGTATTAATGGATTAACCGCGTTACCAATTTATACAGACTTACAAAGCCAAATAACCGACGCTGATGATTTAGTTGACGGCCGATATTATGCGGCGATATACAGCGCGTCGGCCGATGGTGGTAGTACGGCAGGGATAGTTATTATACTGCGGTTTGGTTCTACTGAGGTTGCGACAGGAGTACGTACTAATTCAGTAAGTTATATAATAGGTGATCCTGGTACTTACATTTTTGATGGTACAAGTGCGGCGTCATGGACATTACCCGCAACTAGTTCATCTATACAATGGTCTAAATTTTATATAGCCAACGTAGGAACGGCAGATATAACGCTAGACGGTAACGGTACGGATCCAATAGCCAATAGCGATACTTTTACTATTTATAGTGGTACGGGTTTAAAAACGTTAGTTTGGGATGGTGAAACATGGCACGTAAGTAATTAAAAAAGAAAATGAAAAAGGTAGTATTAATAATTTTAGTGTTAGCCGGAGCAGTTAAATCGGTGGCACAAAACAATGTATACGGTAAAAAGGTAGTTGGTTTGGATTCGCTTGTTGCTGATACTATTAGGGCAAGGACACAATCTGCACCATATATTGAGGGTTTTGGTACAGGTGTAGCAGGAAACAACACCGAAATTCAATTCAATGACAACGGTGCTTTTGGTGCAAGTTCTGATTTGACTTGGGATGGTACAGATTTGGGGGTGACAGGAAGTCTTACCGTTGACAATCTGACTTTGGATGGGAATATCATGTCAAGTTCTACAGGAACAATTGATTTAGTTCCAACAGGAACAGAAGATGTTAGAATCACCAATGGCGGTGATTTAATTCTATTAAATTCATCAAGTAGGATTGTGACGCCTCGCATTTATACGTCAAGCGGTGGTTCTTCAAGTGCTGTTAGTTATTACATAAACAATGACGAAAACACAGGTATATATTCGGGTCAAGCAGATCATTTGGATATTGCAGCAGGGGGAATTGACATAATTAATATTGACAATACGGGCATCGACGTGACAGGTAACGCCACGTTTTCGGGGGATATAATAGCTTCAAGCGGTGACATATATCTTGGTGCTAGTAGTCCACATTTAACATTAAGCGGAGGTAGTAACGGTTCTAGCGGAGGTCAAATTCAATTAAACGGTGAGGGTGCGAGTGCGGCTAATGATATTATTTTTCTATCTAGTGGAACGGAGGTTGGAAGATGGGATGAATTGGGTAATCATTGGGAGTTCTCTAATAAGAGTTTTATTGATATAGGTCAAGTAACCACTAGTGATAATCTAACAGTAGGTGGAAAGATAGGAGTAAATGGAGCGAGTACAACCTTTCCCCTTAATATTCTAAGCACTACACAGCAAGTAGCTTTAGACATTGACGGACAAAACACAACAGCTACTATATTAAGTATAGACAATGATAACGCTAACTCTCAGTCATTTATTCGTTTTCAAAATCAAGGATCATCAAGTACATCAATAGGTTTTAACGATAATCTTAATGTGGTTGGAATTAGTCACACAGCTAATTTAGATTCACCAGATTTTTATATTGATAATAGTGGAAACGCCACGTTTTCGGGGGATGTTTCAATCACAGGTTCACTTTCAAAGGGTTCAGGAACGTTCAAGATTACACATCCACTAGACACAAACAAATGGCTTTATCATTCATTTGTTGAAGCACCAAGAGCCGACAACATATATCGTGGACAGGTGGAACTTTACAGAGGAATTGCAAGGGTTGGAATCGACACAGCAAGCAATATGATGGAAGGCACTTTTGATTTATTGAATCAGAATGTGCAAGTGTTTGTCACGAACAATGACACTTGGGATCGCGTTAGAGGGTACTATTCAAACGGCATCATTTATATTGAATGTCAGAATGAACTAAGCAGGGCAGTTGTGGATTGGTTGGTCATCGGTGAACGAAAGGATCAAACTGTTATTGATTGGAATTTGACTGATGAAAATGGTCAATTAATACCTGAGTGGAATAAGCAAGATGAAAACTAGTAAATGGTCGAACAAATATTCAAGTCATTTGACTTTGCTAAAATATTTTGGATAAATGCACCATACAGCATTGCTAAAGTTTCTAAGTCTGGCAAGATATTAGATTGTAATGAAACGTTATCAAACCTATTAGGCTACTCAATGGATGAGTTATGTAGATATACTTTTGACCATATTAGCCAAGCAGATGATTTGATATTTGATCGTGAACTATTTAATCAATTAGTTAATAATAAAATAGGATATTACAAACTAAGAAAAAGATATGTAACTAAGTCTGGTATACTATTCCAAGCAGAATGTTTTGTTTACGGAATGTATAAAAATAATAAGTTTGAATATGCTATAGGTATAATAATGCCTGTATCTACTTATGGTAGTAATTTTTGGTTATATATCGCTAAAGATTGGCAAAGGGCAAAGAAAATAATATGGGGTGTAGTAGGTGGTATTATTATATTCTTAGCTAAGAAATTATTAGGCATAGATTTAAGTAATTATTAATGCAGAACGTAAAAAACGTATTAAGTAGTATAATAGTATTAATTGGTTCAGCATTTAGTTACGTGGAAGCCTATACAGTTTATGCAAGAGCAATAGCCGCGACGTTGGCTATACTTGTTTCAATTATGACATTAATTAGAATTTATAGAAATGACAAATAATATAAAAGAATGGAAAACGACAATATTAGGCGGCGTTTTCCTATTAATAGGTACAGTAATAACATTAATCGAATACTTTACGGTTAATGCTTTTTCATGGAATCACTACGCCTTACCGCTAGGATTTGTTGTCGTAGGTGGGGGGTTGTTTCTTGCTCCCGACAGATTTATCAATTTTCTGTTTAGATTAGGTAAGAAGAAAACAGGCGTATAATGGCTATTAAAATATATGCAACAACAAGCCTAATCATACTTGACAGAGGTACGAGTATGGAGAAAATTCCAAAAGGCCAAATATTTTATCGCCAGACAGGCGATAAGGTTAGTATTAGAAACATAAACAACATTGATATTAATTATACGGATGAGGTTTACAGCGAATATCAAAACGAGGCAGGAGTTGCTTATGGGTCGCTTGATGATCTTATAACCGATCTCGACGATATTATTCGTCGAGGGGGGGCGGGGGGCGACGTTAATTATCAAGGAAGTTTTACAAACTATACAGCATTAACCACCGCATATCCTGCGGGTAATGCGGGTTTTTTTGCATTTGTTGAGAATGCGGAAGGTACACAATGGCTACCAGGTACATTAGGCGGTAGCTATTACGGAGCGGGTTGGTATTACGATACCGGTTTAATCTGGACAAACAAAAACGATGCGGTATTTAAGGAACTAGAGCCGATACAAAAACAAGGCTTTATAGATTATAACGACACTACAGGCGACGTATCATTAACAGCCGACACATGGACAACCATCCCTAATAATGGACTTGGGTCTTTTACTAACAAAACCTATAAGCCAGATGGTGTAACTGAATTAATGAATACATCAACGGGCGCAATAGATACATCTGAGTTAACATTAGGTGATACTATTATAATTAGAAATGATTTTAGCATTAATCCACATAATAACAACACATTATTAGAATTTCGGTATCAGCTTGGAACGGGTGGTAGTATTTACACGCTAGAAACAATATTAGGTAGATTAGATGCGGGTTCGGGTATAGATTATCGTTTTAGCCTTAAACCAGATTTAATTTATATGGGCGACACAAACACAAAAGACAATCCAATAGTATTACAAGTTAAATTATCTGGAGCAGGAACGTTAAATAATGCAGGGTCGGTTATTCAGCTAATAAAAGGGAAATTATGATAAAGATTTATAAAGACCAATCAGCAAACGCAATCTTTATTGAAGATGGTAACGGAGTGCAATTTATGAACTCATTACAAGCTACTGCAAGTGGGGATTATTGCGGTATAACCGATTTAGCAAAAGACATTGAAATAGTATCTAATACCATTTATTCAGATTTTGCCGATAATAATGGGGCATCATATGGTAGTAATGCTACAGATGTTTGTAATGCTTTAAATGCTTTGTTTGCATCAAGTGGTACAGCTACGGGTAATGCTCCTGTTATTACCTCATCTTTGGCCGTTTCTATCGTACAAGGGGAAACCTTAAACTATGAACTAACTGCTAATTATGGTGTAGCTTATGAGTGGGATTTTTCTAATGTTTCGGGTATCGCTTTAGTTGAAGGGAATAACAGAAAAATAGTTGGGGGCAGTAGCTTAACATCTGGTACTTATAATATACCTGTCAAAGCAATCAACTACAATGGCGAAGATTCAGAAACCATTGTATTAACTGTATCTCAACCATCATTTGCTAACACAAAGAGTATACAATTTAATAGCCAAGATTACCTAGAAGGAGGCGTGTCAGCAGTTAGTGGAACTCTAGGCAGATCAGCTAACGGAGTAGGGAGCGGTGACGCTTGGTCAATTTCAATGTGGTTTAAGCCGTCAACAAGTACGGACGGAACACAGACGTTAATCTATTACGGTGATACTGACGGAGATTTGAACGGGTATTTAAGATTGACGTTTCGAGGCAGTCCAAACTCACTTAGATTTCAATATGGAAACGCAACTGATTATCTAAGATTCATTTCAGCCACTAACACATTTACTGATAACACATGGCATCATATATTAATAACCTACGACGGAGGCACGACAGGAAATGTAGCGGCTGATATTTCCAATTATGAATCACGATTTAATTTTTTTGTTGACGGAACAAATGTTACATCGGGAGGTAGTTGGAGTGACGGTAATAACGGTTGGACAGGAGCAATTAATGCAGGGTATTTTAGGATTGGTCAATCAGACTCCGGAGGTTATATGAGAGATTCCGCTAAAGTAGATGAAGTTGCCCTATGGGATTCAGACCAATCTGCTAATATATCTGACATTTATTATAGCGGAAGTCCACGTGATTTATCTGACTTAACACAAGCGCCTAAGCATTGGTGGCGAATGGGTGACGGGGATACGTACCCAAATCTTACGGATAGTGGTACAGAGGCAAATGCGACGTTTGTTATGACCAATATGACGAGTGCTGATATTGTAAGTGATGTGCCGTGATGAAAAATAGAAAAAAAACAAATAAGATTATAATACATTATACTGAAACGGCGGAGCATCAAGAATACGACGTTAATGATGTACGTGAATGGCATTTAAATAGAGGATTTAGCGATATAGGCTATCATTTTTTAGTTAAGCTTGATGGCACGGTGCAAATAGGTAGGCAAGTAGATTTAGTCGGCGCTCATTGTCACGGTCAAAACTACGATAGCGTTGGTATATGTTATGTCGGCGGTAAATGTAACGACGGGTCATTAGGCGACACAAGAACGCCAGAACAAATGAAATCAATAAATATAGTTATTGCATTTGTACGGTCGATGTACGGTTATATACCAACTTATGGACATCGTGATTTTTCAAATAAGGATTGTCCTGGTTTTTCTGCAATTGACGAGTATAATGGTTAGAAAAGACATTATTAGGCAATACGTCGATAAATATAAGTTGCCTAACTTGACTTTAGCTAAACTTATAGTAAAACAAAATCCAGAATTATTTATTAACTGTAAAAACCCGATTGATTCGTGCAGGACTTCTATTAGACGCATATTAGGTCAGACTGGAGCAGTTGAAAGAATTAAATACAATTGTGATAGTCATAGATTTACCGAAAAGTCAGAAAACGCAATAAACGCAAACGTGCCAACGCCGTTTAGTTATTACGAAAACATCAAGCGAACA
>Ga0213858_10000411_pt1 | contig 20628 bp, 25 predicted proteins | sample PICome_FD_160122 | JGI IMG/M metagenome (GOLD analysis project Ga0213858, IMG submission 160122) | Coastal seawater microbial communities near Pivers Island, North Carolina, United States - PICO245 | ecosystem: Environmental > Aquatic > Marine > Coastal | place: USA: North Carolina | collected... | reverse complement strand
AAACATTAAAGTTACTGGTTCCGCAGCAGAAAAAGAAGCGGTTGAAAATTTAACAACTCCACAGCTTTTAGGTTTATCGGAAGATGCAACCCCTATACGTAGAGAAGCTATGCAGAAACAAATTGATGAATCGGTTTCAGCTAGACCCGAAGTAGAACAAAGAATGATAGACCAACAAACTGGATTTGATATAGGTTATGAAAAAATATTTGAAGACGCAGGTATAGACCCTAATATAATTATAGTACCTGATGTAACTCAAATAAAACAAACGTTCGGTAGAGATATCGGCGGTTATTTTGACCCTAAAAAAGTTAGTAAAAAAGCAGGTAAAGATGTAAACCCTACTGACAGAAAAGCTATGGCTACTAAAATAACTAGTTTAACTAGGGGAGCTGACCCAGAAGGCGTATTTGACATAGTTTGGAAAGAAGGTAAATTAACTAATACTCAAACGTTTTTAGATATGATACCTGAAGGTAAAGTGAACGATTTTAAATCACTCATCTATAAAGATTTTATTGATTCCACTAAAGCGGTAGACGGCAACTTTGACCCTAACGCTATACAAAAATACTTGAACAAACATTCAGACGGTTTAAAAGCTGTGTATGGAGAAGAGTTTGTTAATGGGTTAAGAAGTTACAATAAACTTATAAAAGACATTAAGATTGTGGCTGGTAAAGATGGCATACCAGAAAACGAAGCGATACAACTAGCAAACAGTTTAGCTAGAGCGTATTTAGGTATCTTTACTAGACCAGGAAGGGTAATTACTGCGGGTACTAAAATCACCTCTAAAAGTAGAACAGCCACGTTTGAAAATATGTTACTTAACCCAGATGTTCTATATAAAAGAATTATGAGAGAAAAGTTTTTAAGTGACCCAAATTTTTACACTACAGCTAGGGCTGTAGCTAGGGCATACGAACAACAAACATCGTCCGTGGACCCTGAAGATACGCCAACTAGTTTCCCTACTCAAGAAAGAATAATAGACATAGACCTTGAAGGTTTAGAAATGAACAAGGGTGGTAATCCCTTAATGGAATTAAAATACAATATAGGCAATTAATATGAGTTCAATTAAAAGACTACTAAAAAAACTTCCTCCCGACCGTCGACCTCCTATTGACCCACCTATAATGTGTTTTGTAGCAGGGACTAAAGTCGACATGGCTGATGGAACTAAAAAAGCTATTGAAAACATTAAGGTAGGCGACGAGGTCATAGCCTTAGGTAATAAAATAGATAAAGTTTCTTATGTACATGATATCCCTAAAGATAACAGAAAATTATGGACAATCAATAATAGGATAACGGCTACAGATTCTCATGCATTTTTAACTAAAGATGGTTGGAAATCTAATAACTCTAAATTATCCAATAAAGTCTACAACGATTACGGTATAGAAGTAAAAGATTTACAAATAGGTGATAAGTTAATCACACAAGATGGTGAAGAAGAGATTACAGAACTTGAAAACCAAGAAGATTTTGTAAAAGTCTACAACTTCACTACCTCAAACACACACACTTATTTAGTAGACGGAATAGTTTCACATAATAAACTGCCTCCTGGACCTCCCAGACCTCCTATACGACCACCAAAAGATAACAGAATTATAGAAGGTCTTGGTGGTTATCTTAATCCACTTGAAATAAATCAATTTGTAAATCCACCTAGTCCTAACAACAAAGCTGGTGAACAAGATATGGCAAACCTGATGAAACAGCAACAAGATACTTTTGGTGCTAGGTTTGTATACCCAGAACCTGATCCAACTCCTCCTACTCCCCCTCCTGGCACTGGTGGTGGCACAGGCGGTGGTGGTGGCACAGGCGGTGGAGTGTACGATCCTCCTGGTGAATTTCCTCCTGGAAAATTTCCTCCCATAGATTTCCCACCTATTGGTGGAGGCGGAATAGGTGGCGGTCAGTTCCCACCGATTTACCCGCCCGATATTCCACCTAATTTTCCACCAATAAACCCTCCTATAGATATACCTAAACCACCATTTGGTGGTGGAATACCGCCCATGGGTCCTGGGATACCGCCCATGGTGCCTCCTGTAGATATTCCAGGTGATAAACCAAGATACATAGCTGACGAAAGATTCGATGAAATGATGGACAGGTTAAAAGATATAGAAGATAGATACTCTTCAGGCATAGGCGGTCTGGAGGACAGGCTTAATAATTTACCCATACCCGTTGAGCCACCTAAAATAGACTATGATTTTTTAACTAAACGTGTACAAGATAATTTAGATTTACCTCCTAATATAGACAAAGATATTTTAATGAAGGATATCATGAAAAATATTGATATACCTAAACCACCGAGCATAGACAGAGATGCATTAATTGATGAAATACGTTCAGGTATCGCTATGCCAGATTTAAGTGGTTACGCTACTATTGATGATTTAAATAAAGGTATTGGCGGTGTAAAAATGACTGGTAGAGAAGAGTTAGAAAGAGCTATGGGTAATATCCCCAGTTATGATGACTCAGTTATCAGAGATTTGATAAACGCTAACGCTGGTGCTATAGCTAGTTTACCTACTATGAATTTGCCAGTACCTAATAGGGCTACAGGTATGGAAACTTTGGTAAATTTACCGCCTAGGAGAAGGGGTCGTTAAGTTAACCAATCTTTGAGGTTATCTTCACCTAATATAGTACTAGCTATAGATTGTTTTTTACGTAAAGCTTTTACTATTTTTTCATCTACTGTACGTTCACACACAATATCAATATACGTCACTTTGTTAGTCTGACCTATACGATGTGCACGGTCTTCTGATTGTAGACGTTTTTCAAGGTCGTAATTATTACTGTAGTAAATTACTGTGTTAGCAGCAGTCAAAGTAATACCATACCCACCTGTTTGAGTGTTACCTACAAAAAATCTCATAGGACTGTCTGGGTTTTGAAACTGATTTATTACTTCTTCTCTACGTTCTTGACTCACGTCACCAAAATAAGTTCCGACAGTTTCTTCACCATATGTATCAATTAGTAGTTTTTCTATTCTTTTTATGTCATGTCGGTAATTCGCCCAAATTATCACTTTACCGTCAGTTTCCTCTAAAATAGAGGACAATTCTGAGACTCTATTATTAGTAAACTCGGTAATACTACCGTCATCCGTCCCTATGAATCCACATGAAATCTGATGTAAACGTATTATTTGAGTCATTATGTGGTTTATAGTTACTAGCTTATTATTTTTTAATTGGGTGGCAGCAAAGTTCTGTAATTCTTTATACGCTTTAGATTGTTCGGGTGTCATTTGTATTTCTCTACGTATGTAAACTTTTTCTGGTAAGTCTAGGCAATCTTTTTTCAAAACTCTATGGCTAAATTTACTCAATGTTTCATTTAGTTCATCTAAATTTTTATAACCAGTAACAAACTTAAATGTTCTACCTTGACCAGTCATTTCTTTTAAATCTGCATACCTAGCCCTGAATGAAAAGTAGCTACTGAATCCTAATAAAGCTGGATCTAAAAACATACACTGACTATATAGGTCTAGTGGACTTTTAGTAATCGGTGAGCCTGTTAGTATTCTTCTGTAATGAGCATATTTACCTAATCTTACACAATTAGCAGTTCTTTTAGCTGAAGGGTTTTTAATAGTTGTACTCTCATCTATTATAAACATAGTTTTATTAGCCTGTATAAACTTATTAGCATATTGACAACCTTTCTTGGTGCTAAAAGCTTCTATGTTCATGACTAGTATTTTTAGGTTGTCGTCATATACAAATAGTTTATCTAAATCTTTTAGAAACTTTTGAGTATGGCTACTGGTCCATTTGACTACGTCATATATAACATGGTCTGGTATGTGTGTTTGTAATTCTTTATTGACCCAAGTACTGTATACACCTTTAGGTGCTACTATTAATACGTTGTTTACTTTACCTTGACCATATAGGTGTACAAAGTTATCTATTGTAACTTTAGATTTACCACAGCCCATCTCCATAAATAGAGCAAACTCTTTTTTATCACACGATTCTACTAAAGCCTCTAACTGATGGTCATAAGGTTTAGTCTTAAAAATAAAATTTTCCATATCTCGTCTCTTATATGTATATATAATAAACTAGGTCAGTAATAATAAAAAGGATATTGCACGTTTTATCTCAATAGGGTGCTAATAGGTTTTGCTAATAGCCTTTAAACACTCTCTACTACGATGTTTTTTCATACCCCTATTAAAGATATTACCTTTTTTATACTTTTTATTAGATTAAACTTTATTTATTTTTAAATTACCCTTATAGTAATAGGTAAGTAAGTAATTACTATCACACGGTCATAAGTGTGATTCCTTAAAGGTAGAGTGAGAAGTTTCCGCACAGTTTCTTCTCACTCGTTTTTAATAAGATAAAAGAGACAAGATGAGTGTATATGTAGTAGAAAAGCCAAGCGATAAGAAAAATATTTCTTCGGCTTTAGAATATGGAGAGTTTGAATTTATATTAGACGACCGTTCTAATATGATGTACAGTCCTGTACCTACCGTTAATAGAATACGTAAAAAACTTCAACATTTTAATGATGATGACTATCTGTTATTGATAGGAGATCCTGTCGCTATTGGTGTTTGTATGCACTATGCTTTACTTTCAAATAGAAGTAAAGTTAAATTATTAAAGTGGGATAACCGTGACTATAAATATAACATCATTGAGGTAAATATAAATGTTTGATGACGTAAAACCAGAGGTTAGTGAGGTCTCTTTAAAAACGCTCACCGATAAAGCAAATAAAATGGTAGAACTAGAACAGTTAGTTGAAGAAAAACAAGCTAGTCTAAAAGCTACACAAAAAGAACTTAAAACATTAAGTGAAGAAGATATACCTGCCTTATTAAGTGAGGTAGGGTTAAGTGAAATAACTTTAACAAACGGTAAAAAGATTAGTACTAATGCTTATTATTACGGTCGCATAACCGAACATAACCAACAAGAAGCTTTTGAATGGCTACAGAATAACGGACACGGGGATATTATAAAGAATGTAGTATCTGTAAGTTTTGGTAGAGACGAAGACGTTGATGCCGAAAAGCTCTTATCTAACCTTCAAGATAATGGGTATACTACCAATGGTAAAAAGTGGGTAGAGCCTATGACTCTTAAAGCGTTTATAAGGGAACAAGTAGAGAGTGGGAACGACCTACCACTTGAAACTTTTAATGTATACATAGGTCAAAAAACAAGGATAATTAACAAATGACAAATAAAAATGAAATAAGTGACAAGAAAAAAACTGATATAGCTGTACCATCAGCCTTTATGGAGGATGCGGGTAGTGGACTAGAAAATATAGGTGCTGAAGACGTTACCATACCACGTTTAAAAATACTACAGGCTCTTAGCCCAGAAGTAAATAAACATGACGGTAAGTATGTAGACGGTGCTGTTTCTGGTGACATTATCAATACAGTAAGTAGTACACTCTACAACGAGGATAACCCACTAGTAGTTCTACCTGTGGCTTATAAACGTTTATTCCTAGAGTGGACTCCTAGAGAGTCTGGTGGTGGGCTAGTAGCACAACACGAGGATCCAGAAATACTTAGTAAAACTACTAAGAATGAAATGTATCAAGACGTTCTAGAAAATGGTAACTATATTCAAACTTCAGCTACCCACTTTGTATTAGTAATAAACAAAGACGGTGGTTACGACACAGCTATGATATCTATGGCGGGTACTCAACTTAAAAGGTCTCGTACATGGAACTCTATGATGGCTAGTGTTAAAATGAAGTCTGGTGACAAAGTATTTACTCCACCTAGTTTCAGCCACAAGTATACACTCAGTTGTGTACAAGAGTCTAATGACCGTGGTACATGGTTTGGTTGGGGTATCAACGCTTCTGGTCAAGTAACTGAGGCAGAGATGCCGTACTACGAAGCAGCAAAAAACTTTGCTGAACAAGTAGGAGGTATTAATTTATCTCAAACCAGTGCTAACACCGAAACAGGCGACGCACCATTTTAACTAACTGAGGGGGAGTAAAATCCCCCTTTCATTATGAGGAGTATGTGTTGGAATTACACAAAGCTTTATACGACATTTTTGAAGGCTCACGCAGAGCTCATGGCGTATTCAATGTAAATCTCCACACCACAGGATTAAAACAACAAGGCGTAGCTAAAACAATTAAAACAGCTGGACCAACTAAAGATAACTGGCGAGCACACCTTGAAGGTAAAAGTGGATTAGGTATCATACCTATCAACGAAGAAAACCAAGTACGTTGGGGAGCAATAGATATTGATACTTACTCCCTAGACATACCAGAATTAGTTAAGAAAATAGATTCATATAAACTACCGTTAGTAGTCTGTCGCTCTAAAAGTGGCGGTGCACATGTGTTCTGTTTTGTAGATAATTTTATTCCTGCAGGAGACATGCAAGATAAACTTAGGGAACTAGCAGCAGGGCTAGGTTATGGTGGTGTAGAAATATTCCCTAAACAAAGAGAAGTATTAGTAGATAGAGGAGATATAGGTAGCTGGTTAAACATGCCATACTTTGAAGGAGAAGACTCAGTAAGATATGGACATAACCCTAATGGTGTAGCTTTAACTCCTGAAGAGTTTGTAGTTTTTGTACGTAGTCAAACTATAACGCACGACCAATTATTAGAATTAAAAGTACCAGAAGTAGATGACATAAAAGGTGGACCACCGTGTTTAAAAATATTATTGAAACAAGGTTTTCCTGAAGGTACACGCAATAATGGATTATTTAACGTAGGTGTGTATTTAAAACAGGCTACACCCGACAAGTGGGAAAATCAAATAGAAGAGTATAACCGCAAGTATGTTACCCCACCGTTACCAGCTCAAGAAGTATTAACTTTAATAAGTACGTTAAAGAAAAAAGAATATAACTATAAGTGTAGCGATGAGCCTATACGTTCTTATTGTGATGTACAGAAATGCAGAACGTGTAAGTTTGGGGTAGGTAAAGGTAATACAGCCCCCACCTTTTCTAGTTTATCTAAACTAGACTCTAAGCCCCCTTTATGGTTTTTATCTATAGATGATAAACGTTTAGAGTTAACCACAGAAGAACTACAGAATCAAACTAAGTTTCAAAGGGTGTGTATGGAAACGTTAAACCTAATGCCACCTAAAACTAATGAACGTGCATGGCAGGCTCAAATACAATCACTAATGGACAGTGGTATGGAAATCATTGAGGTAACTTCTGATGTGTCTACCGAAGGTCAGTTCCTAGATTTACTAGAATCATTTACTACCGACTTAGCACAAGCCAGTACACGGGAAGAAGTATTACTAGGCAAACCTTACAGTGAGGGTGGCTACACGTATTTTAGAATAAAAGATTTTAGAGAGTTTTTAGTTAAACATAGATTCACCGAACTTGAAACTAATAGAATAGCCAGTAAACTAAGAGATATGAAAGCTAAGACTAAATTCTGGAACCTTAAAGGTAGAGGTACTAACGTTTGGTTTATAAAAGAGTTTGAATATAAAGACGATACTATAGAAGGTCATGACTTTGAAGAGGAAATGATATGACACCATGGAATATCGTCCTTGGACCACCAGGCACAGGTAAGACTACCTACCTATTAAACACAGTAGAAAAATTATTTGAATCTGGTATTGGACCACATGAGTTAGCATATGTTGCGTTTACTAAAAAAGCTGCAACCGAAGCTCTAACTAGAGCCATTACTAAGTTTGACTATGCTGAAGATTCATACACATATTTTAGAACTATACATTCATTATGTTACTTCTGGCAAGGTTTAACTAAATCAGATATACTTGATCGTAAAGACTTACGTGCTTTTAGTAAAGCTGTGGGTGAAAAGATTAGTAGTGCGTGGGACGGTGAGAATTTAATGGCGTTAAATTCTAAGGGTGATCAAATGTTGTTCTTAGAAAACATGGCACGTAATACCTGCACTGATTATAAACGTGCATGGCAACTAGCTAATACTGATATAAGCTGGATGCACTTTAATTGGTTTGTTGAAAGTTATAACAATTATAAACAAACTAACTTCTTGATGGATTATACCGACATGTTATCTGGATTTTTGAACATGGATAACTCTCCTAGATTAAAAGCTTTAATAGTTGACGAGGCTCAAGACTTATCAGCTTTACAATGGAAGTGTGTACATAAACTGGCTAAAGATGTTGATACTGTATACATAGCGGGTGATGATGATCAAGCTATTTATAAGTGGGCAGGTGCAGACACAGAACACTTTATTAACCTAGACGGTAAAGAAATATACCTCGACCAGTCCTACAGAGTCCCTAGGAGAGTCCACGACGTAGCTCTAAACATAGTTAGTCGTATAAAACGTAGGCGTGATAAAACTTGGATACCTAGAAAGGACGAAGGCACGGTCACATATCATAAAAGTTTTGAGCACATAGATATATCAGAAGGCGATTGGTTAATATTGGCTAGAAACAATTATCTACTAGGTCAAGTAGAAGAACATGTAAAAAATGCTGGGTACTTTTATACTAAAAGTGGTAAGCCTAGTGTTACCGATAATTTGATTCAAGCTATAAAAGATTGGGAAAGTCTTCGTAAAGGTAAGAGTATAGAAGCGTTTAAAATCAAAAAGATATACGGTTACATGAAGGCTGGTAAAGGTGTAAAGGTTGGCTACAAAACAATGAAACAAGTTGACCCAGAATCTTTTTTCAATATCAACCAACTTAAAAAAGACTATGGTCTAATGGTAGATGGTATATGGCACAAGTGTTTTGATCTACTAGGAGATACTAATACTCAATACATAATTAGCGGATTAAGAAAAGGTGAGAAAGTAAACTCAGGTAGAATTAAAATGAACACTATCCACGCTACTAAAGGTGGTGAGTGTGATAATGTTATACTGCTCACTGACGTAGCTAGTAAAACATATGACGAACTTATACGTAGCCCTGATAATGAGTGCCGTGCATTTTACGTAGGAGTCACTAGGGCTAAAGAAAATTTACACATAGTACAAGGGAGGACTAGAAAAGAGTTTAGGATTATGATTTAACTTTACTTTGTAAGTACAAGTAAAGTAAAATTTTAGTAGAAAATTATAAGTAATACTTTACTTTAAGGAAACTATCATGAATATATTTTACGTACATACTGACCCCGCTCACGCTGCAATATGCTTACCTGATAAGCTAGTAGTTAAAATGCCGTTAGAGTCAGCTCAAATGCTTAGTACCGCACACCGTGTACTTAACGGTGATGAGTGGTGTGACCTTAACGGTGTTTATAAAACCGCTCACCTTAATCACCCTTGTAGTATATGGGCTAGGGAATCATTACAAAACTATACGTGGCTTTATTATCACTTTTTCGCTTTATGTCAGGAGTATAAAACTAGATACGGTAGAGAGCATCTAAGCTACACTAAGCTTAATGACGTACTGTGTGGTGCTCCTGCTAGTATTCCCGACATAGGTATAACCCCTATGCCACAGGCTATGCCCGACCAGTATAAAAACGCTGACCCTGTTAAAGCTTACCGTGATTACGTAGTTAATGAAAAACACTATGCCCAGTGGAATAAGTTACCCGATAGACAACCTACATGGTGGCAAAATGCGTCCTAGTAGTGCTAAAGCTAAAGGTCGTAAACTACAGCAATGGTTTACTAACAAGATGGTAGAGATACTTGGGCTAGATTCAGAAGACTTAGAAAGTAGACCTATGGGTAGTCAAGGTGAAGATATTATTATGGGTAAACAATCTAGAGATAAGTTTCCTTATTCAATAGAGTGTAAAAATCAAGAAGCTGTAAATTTATGGAAAGCTTATGCCCAAGCTGAAGAAAATTGTAAAGGTTATGAGCCGTTAGTTGTTTTAAAACGTAATAGAAGTAAGCCCCTTGTATTACTAGATGCTGAGTATTTTATTAGTTTACACACGGAGAAACAAAATGAAAAACCATTTGAAGATTCTCCAAATCCACCAGAGTTTATGACGTAAGGAGAATAATGGAAACTAAAATTAATTTAAAAAGAGTAGATGATTTTAATCGTTTTATGGTAGAACGCCACAACATATTTATAAGAAAGGAGATTAACAATGAGCCCTATCCCTGGAGTACTGATCCTATACTTACTGAGTATAGCTTTTGTAACGTATATCGTGAGTTAGATAGAGTAACTATATGGATTAGAGAAAACTGGAGGGAGCCGTATGCTGACCACCGTAACCTACCTTTCGCTATGGCTGTAGCTAGGCAAATTAACTGGCCAGACACCTTAGAAGAAATAGGTTTCCCCGATAAGTGGGAACCTGAAAAAGTCAAAGCTATAATGGAAGCCCGTATGGCTAGAAAAGAAAAAGTATATACAGGTGCATATATGTTGACAGGTACGTTAGGCGGTACTAAAATAGAACAAACAGTTGACAAAATACTTACTCCGCTATATGCTAAAATGCCTTATCATTTCAGTAGTCTAGAAGATAGTTGGAAAAGTTTTTTACCTTACGCTGGGTTTAGTGATTTTATGGCTTATGAAGTAGTAACAGATATACGACACACTAAATGGTTAAAAGATGCCCCAGATATTATGACTTGGGCTAATCCTGGACCAGGAGCAATGAGAGGGTTAAACAGAATATTTGGCAGACCGTTAGATAGTAAACAGAAAAAACCTTTGTTTATTCAAGAGATGAGAGACTTACTAGCGTTATTAAATAACGAGCCATTACCGTTAGAAATGAGAGACATAGAACATTGCCTATGTGAATTTGATAAGTACGAAAGGACACGTTTAGGTCAAGGTAGACCACGTGCAAGATATAAACCACGTGAATATGAGGAGGACATACTATAATGATTATTTATATTCCAACCAGAGGCAGAGCACACGATCAAGTAACTTTGTCATTTTTTCCTGAGGACATGCGTAAAGAAGTAGTCCTAGTTATAGATGAAGACGAGGAGCATTTATACGAAGATAAATACGACTGTAAGTACATGGTTATTCCTGAAACTATAAAAGGTATATCAGGTAAACGTAAGTACATACATGAAAACTCCACCGACCCTAAAATAGTTATGCTAGATGATGACTTACGTTTTTACATACGTAAATCACCTACTGACTGGCACCTTAGATACCTAGAGTCAGATGAGTATCCTGCGTTATTTGGGTTACTAGATAAGTGGCTTGATGACTACGCCCATGTAGGTGTTAGTGCTAGGGAAGGTAATAATAGAGTAGAACATTTATCAGTAGAAAATACCAGATATATGAGAGTATTAGGCTACAACCTCGATATGTTTGACGGTATAGAATTAGCCAGAACTGAAGTGATGGAAGATTTTGATATTAATCTACAGCTACTACGTCAAGGTAAAGCTAGTAAGATTAGTTATTACTATGCACAAGGTCAAAAGTCTTCTAATGCTGCTGGGGGCTGTAGTGAGTGGCGTACTGACGAAGTACAAACCAAAGGTGCTGAGTTACTACACAGTTTACACCCTGACTTTGTTAAAATAGTTGAAAAAGAAACTAAAACAGCTTGGGGTGGGGGAGTACGTAAAGACGTAAACGTACAATGGAAAAGAGCGTATAACAGTGGAATCAATAAACAAGCAGGAGAGTTATTTTAATGGATGTAATTAATTGTAGAAATGTAAATGATGGTTTTATCAAAGCTATGGATATGCTGTCTTTTGATCAGCAAGACATAAGAGAAAGTAGGGCAGGCAACGTAATAGAACATGACGTACCAGTAGCTACTGTCTATGAAAGACCTTACGAAAGAGTGTTGTTTGAAGAAATAAGAGATGCTAACCCTTTCTTTCATTTTATGGAAGGTTTGTGGATGTTAGCTGGGCGTAATGATTTAGAGTTTGTTAAACAATATAATCAACGCATGAGTGAATATAGTGATGATGGCAAAACACTTCACGGTGCTTACGGTTGGAGGTGGATTGATTATTTTGAAAAAACACCTGTTAATAAAGTTAATCAGTTAGAAATAATTATAAGGAGATTAAAAGAAGATCCTACTGACAGGAGATGTGTACTACAGATGTGGGATCCTGTACAAGACCTTGACCGTAAAGGTGTAGATGTACCTTGTAACACAACTATATACTTTAAGATACGTAACAATGAGTTACTCATGACTGTGTGTTGTAGATCTAACGATGCTATATGGGGTACGTTTGGTGCTAATATTGTACATATGTCTATGCTACATGAGTATATGGCTAGTGCTATAGGAGTAAGCATAGGTGCTTACACTCAGGTTAGTGACAGCTTTCATGCGTACACTAAAGTGTTTGAAGATATGCATACTAAGTTAGAAGAATCAGATGTATTTGATTTTTATTCAATGAAACATTTTGAAAACCCATATGAAAATAGGGCTATAAACTACTATCCTATGGTCAATAGTGATAACATAGAAGAGTGGAATAAAGACTTATATAAATTCTTAGAACGTAAACCTTTTGAAGATATTGATTTTGATGATATCTTTTTTAGTCATGTGGCTGCACCTTTACAGGACGCATGGTTTTTACATAAGCAAGGAGAAACTGATGACGCTATGTCAGAAGTACAAAACTGTATAGCAACAGACTGGGCAACCGCAGGGTTTGACTGGCTGTTAAGGAGAGCTAAATGACTGAGAAAATAAACCAATGGTCTTATAGTAGGTTAGCAACGTTTGAAAGTTGCCCTAAGAAAGCACACTTTGCTTATGTTAGGCGTATTAAAGAGCCTGGAAATAAAGCTATGGATAGAGGTAAAGACATTCACACTATGTGTGAAGACTATATAAGAGGTAGGTATGAAACTATACCTAAAGAATTAGCTGATTTTGAGGAAGCTTTTGACGTATTAAAAGACTTACACCTAAAAGGGTATGTAACTTGTGAGGGTGACTGGGCTTTTGATAAAGACTGGAAACAGGCTCCATGGTTTGGTGACGATACTTGGGGTAGGGCTAAAGTTGACTCTTTTGTACATATAGATGGTACTGATACTGCTAGGGTTATAGACTTTAAAACTGGTAGGTATGACGGTAATCAAGAAACACACAGAGAACAATGTGAGTTATACGGTGCTGTAGTATTAGAACGTATGCCTGAAATAAAAACCATAACTACTGAACTGTGGTACTTAGACCATGGTAAAATAGACAGGTATGAATACACGGCTGAGAACATAGTACACAAACAAAAGAAACTGAATGACCGTGCTATAGCTATGACTGAGGCTACTGAGTTTCCTGCTAAACCTAGTACATTCGGTTGTAAGTGGTGTTACTTTGGTAGGGAGAAAATGTGTAATGACAGATATGAATAATCTATTTAATATGATACGTGGTGGGGCTATTAAGCGTTATCACACCTTAGAAATAATAGGTGAGCAGTCGGTGGCTTCTCACTCATGGGGTGTGGCTATGATACTACAATATCTAGAGCCTAACGTAAGTAAAGAAGCTATATTAAGAGCGTTAACTCACGACGTAGCTGAACTATTTACTGGAGATGTACCAGCCCCTGTTAAGTGGGCTAACCCTGATTTAGTATCAGTATTAAAAAGAATAGAAGACAAATACGAGAACGATATAGGTATAGGTTACCAGCTAAAACCTGAGGAGGTCAAATTAGGTAAACAAGCCGATATGTTTGAGTTGTTAGTATTTTGTGTGCGTCAAAGACGTTTAGGCAATACTAATATGAATGAAGTTTTTAGTAACGGTGTTGAGTACCTAGCTGATAACGATTTAAATAAAAGAGGTAAACAATTACTTGGATACCTCACAAAAATATATGGAGGTATATAGTGGAAGGAAGTGATTTTAATTTTATAGATTTATTAGCTAACGGTGACGTAACAGCTTTAGAGGAGGCTCAGAAAAGTTACGGTGACAGTTGGCGTAAACGTGGTGGGGTAGGTGCATTTATGATGTTAGCCCGTAAGTGGGATAGGATAGAGAATCAGGTAGGTAAAAATAACTACGACGTATTTAAAACTATTAAAGATGACCTTACTGATACAGGCATACTAGACGATATACGTGATTTACGTAGGTATTTATTATTGGTAGAAGCTCACGTCACCAGTAAACCTAAACAGGATAAGGAGTATTTTGCACAATGAAAAGAGGTATAACATTTAGTGCTTTTGATTTATTTCATGCTGGGCATGTAGCTATGTTATCAGAAGCCAAAGGTGAGTGTGATTATTTAATAGCTTGTATACACGCTGACCCTAGTAAAGAAAACTCAGGTAAGAATAAACCTATACAAAGTTTATTAGAACGACAGATTCAGGTAAACGGTTGTCGTTACGTAGATGAAACTATAGTGTACGAAAGTGAAGAAGACTTACGTAATATATTAAGGACTATACCTTGGGACGTAAGAATTATAGGTGAAGAATATATGAATAAACATTTTACAGGTAAAGAAGAGTTTAATCTACCTAGTAAAGAAGTTTACTATAACTACAGACAACATACGTTTAGTAGTAGTGAGTTAAGAGATAGAATACAATGCAAAAAAGACAAGTAAGTTTGTTTACGCCTGAGGTGGACTGGACACCACCAAGTAGTTTACCTGAGCTGGGTGGATACAGCGAGGTAGCTATAGACTTAGAGACATACGACCCACTATTGATGTCTCATGGTCCATCTTGGGCTTTCCCTGATACGGGATATATTACTGGCATAGCAGTAGCGACTAAAGATTTTAGTACGTACTTCCCTATACAACATCAGGGTGGCGGTAATTTAGATAAAGGGTTAGTGTTACGTTGGTTAACTAAACAGATGGCATATGAAAACGACAAGGTGTTTCATAACTCTTTGTATGATATGGGTTGGTTAAAACGTTATGGAGTAAAGGTAAACGGTAAAATACAAGACACCATGTTCGCAGCACCTTTAATAGATGAGAATCAATACAGTTACTCACTTAACAATTTAGGTGAAAAATATTGTGGAGAAACTAAAGATGAAACTTTACTTATTGAAGCAGCAGAAGCATATGGACTAAACCCTAAAAGTGAAATGTATAAATTACCAGCTAAGTATGTTGGTCCATATGGTGAGAAAGATGCAGAGCTGACGTTAAAACTATGGCAGGTTTTTAAAGAACTCATAACGCTAGAAAATGTAAATAAGATATACGAATTAGAAACTTCACTAATACCTATACTTTTAGATATGAGATATAAAGGTGTGCCAGTAGATTTAGATACAGCTGAGAAAGTAAGTAAAAGGTTAAAGAAAGAAGAAGACCAAATATTAAACGCTATACACAAAGAGTTCGGTACTAAACCAGACTTGTGGGCAGCACAATCAGTAGCTACCGTGTTTGATAGAGCTGGATTAAGTTACCCACGTACACCTAAAACTAACGCTCCTTCTTTTTCAGGTGACTGGTTAGAAAACCATGACCATAAACTAGCTAACAATATAGTAAGGGCACGTAAGTTAAACAAAGCTAGAACCACCTTTATAGATAAGATGATACTAGAACACAGCGTAAACGGTAGGATACACGGGGAACTTCACCCGTTACGTAGTGACCGTGGAGGTACAGTGACTGGTAGATTTAGTAGTAGTAACCCTAACTTACAACAGGTACCAGCCCGTAATGAAGACATTGGTCCACTCATACGTAGTATCTTTGTACCAGAGAAAGACCATTACTGGGGTGTGTTTGACTACTCACAACAAGAACCTAGACTTACAGTACATTACGCTTCAGCTACTGAACAAGAAGGTGCAGCAGAAGCAGTAGATGCTTACCGTAATAAAGACGCAGACTTTCATCAGGTAGTAGCAGACATGGCTAACATAAGTCGTAAAGAAGCTAAGATCATTAATCTAGGATTAAGTTACGGCATGGGTAAAGAAAAGTTGGTTAAACAATTAGACTTGTCTATGCAGGAAGCAGAAATATTATTTGACACGTATCATAAAAGAGTACCTTTTATCAAGGGCTTACGTGATCAGTGTGCGAGGCTTGGGGCTAACCGTGGATACATCACTACTATAGCTGGTCGTAAATGTAGGTTTAATTTATTTGAGCCCATGAATGACAGAAAGACACCATACCCATACGATAAAGCTGTTACTGAATATGGCAGTCAGGTCAAAAGAGCGTACACCTATAAAGCCATGAATAGGCTTATACAAGGTTCAGCAGCAGACATGACTAAACAAGCCATGATTGAGTTGTACAAAGAAGGCATACTTCCACATACTCAAGTACACGATGAGTTAGACATCTCAGTTACTGACTCAGATCAGTGTAACAAAATAATGAAGATTATGTCTGAATGCACACCTTTATGTGTTCCCAATAAAGTTGATGCAGAGATAGGTAAAAACTGGGGAGAAGCAACAGTCCATTATAAGGAGTTTTTCAATGACTAAACGTACAGAAAAAGATAGTATGTATTCTAACATATATAAACACTACTGGAAAGAAGCCATGACTCTAGAAGAAATTGGTATCAAGTACAACATCACTAAGGCACGTGTGTGGCAGATAGTGAGGTTTAACCAACTGGGTAACGGTGATTACTATAAAGGTTATAAGACATACATGAACAAGAAATCAGAGATTGATGCCACTCCTAACTTAACAACTAAAGAAAGAAGTAATCAATTAAGGAAATGGTTAGACGCTCAAAACATTAGGCTTATTAAAAGTAAGTATGACTCTTCAACCGTTGCTTAATGATCTTTTAGAATATCCTTTTAATCACTAGTGACCTATAGTTTAATAAAGGTAGTTAGCTAATTCTGGCTAACGTAACAACCTTGAAGGAGGTACTATTATGGCAGCAGCCGTTGAAACAATGGCTTATGCAGGGGAAGTTCCCTGGCATGGGCTAGGTGTTAAAGTTGATAGTAACTTAACGCCTGATGAGATGTTAGTACAAGCTGGACTTGATTGGACAGTTAGTAAGCGAGAAATATTTACATATGATAACGCTGACCCTGATAAGTCTAAAGACTTAATCATGGCACCTAACCACTCACTATTAGTACGTGATAGTGATAACCAAGTCTTTGGACCATGTGGACCAAAGTTTATACCAACCCAAAACCGTGACGCTTTCACGTTCTTTAAAAAGTTTACCGACGCTGGTAACATGACTATGGAAACTGCAGGCTCACTAAAAGACGGTCGTCAAATATGGGGTATGGCTAAAGTAGATGAAAGCTTTACGTTACCAGGAGATGACAGGGTATTAGGTAATTTGCTTGTGTCTGTGAGTCATGAGTGGGGTAAGTCTAATGAAATTAGATTCACACCTATTAGAGTAGTATGTAATAATACACTCAGTATGGCTTTAGCTGATAAAACTCAGCCACACTTTAAAATGGCACATACTAAAGCTTTTGATGGTGATTTAATAAAAACCGCAGAAGAAGCTTTAGGTTTAGCAAGTAACCGTATGAAAGAATACAAAGAAGCTGCAGAGTATTTATGTAGTAAAAAATACAATAAAGATACAGTAGTTTCTTATATAGCTGACTTGATGCAACCTAAACTAGCTTTACAGCAGAAAATACTAGAAAACACTAAGGACGAACAAAAGTACGTGGCTCGTGCTACTATGCTTGATGAGTTTCAACGTGCACCTAGTAAGGTATACGAAGCACTAGAACAACAACCAGGAGCCAACTTAAAAAGTAGTGCTGGTACTTGGTGGGGTGCTATGAATGCAGTTACGTTTGTAGTTGACCATAAGTGGGGACACGACCGTGACGCAGCAATGCATAACGCTTGGTTTGGTGCTAGAGCTAGTTTAAAAACTAGAGCTATGACTAAAGCTATTGACTACGCCAACGCTGCATAATATGCACCCAGCGTACGATATAAACTTTGTTTACTTCCTACCTGACTATCCTAGTCGGGTAGTGAAGTTTTACATGACTGAGATGCATAAAATTAAAGGTGGTGGTGTTTGGATTGGCGACCCTACTATTATGGCACCTTCTTTAGGAATCAAGCAAGCAGAGAGATGGTATGAGGTTCACACAGGCAAAAGAAAAAAGTTTAAAACTGATAAATGTGGACAATTAGATCTTTATAAAGTACTGATGAAGAAAGCAGTACCCTATACCGAGGAAGATATGAAAAACATATACAAAACAGAAAAAATAGATATACCTAAACCAAACAACTATTGTAAAACTGTCCGTGGTCGTGACCCATACGACACAAGTCAGGTACTTACTAGAACTGATAAACAACCTATGAGTCAAAAGAATAAAGAAAGACTCAAAAACTATAAGGGCAAACCCACTATTCAAAAGGTTTTGGATAAAGGTGTACTCACCCTTAACGATATCAAGTACGATATTAAACTAGGTTATATAACTAAAGGATCCTAATATTAGGCGTAATGTGAGCCGTTTTAAGCCCTTGATTAAATTAAAAGGTATAAAACCCTTAGTTTATAAATCAAAACGGCTCGAGCCTTTAAAAATAACATAAGATTTTACTTTACTAATTTATATTCAGTAGGTAATATATTTATATATTATTTATCAGGAGTAAATAAATGGATAAAAATCAAAAACATTGGGTAGTAAGTTACGGCACTAAGTCTCTAGATAATAGAGAAGAGATATTGTGTGCTGAAGAAAGCGAAGTAGAAGGGTGTTGTAACTTAGTAGATCAAAGATATAACCCAGAAACTATTTATGTTTTTACTAGACCACACACTAGTAAGGTAGACGGTTATTTCTGGAAAGGAGGAAACATTCTTGTCAATGGAAAGTGATACACAAATACCTATACCAGAACGAGCAGAAAGTGCACCTCAGGTTTATTACTTTTACAAACTAGGTGTGGGTGACCACATGGATATAGACACTCAAGATCCTGCTGAATTAAAAAAGATCCGTGGTGCTGCTAGTGTATACGGTAAACGCAATGACAAAGTATTAGTTACTCGTAGTATAATAAATCAACAAGGTAGAAAAATACTAAGAATATGGAGGAGTAGGTGATATTATGACTGAACGAGTTTCATACTTACGTTGCTCAGCACCTAAGTGTGATAAACCACTTTCAGGACAAAGAACTAAATTTTGTAGTATAAAATGTGCTAAAAAAGTTTCTAGCCTCAGAAGATCAGAAGAATGTAAAGGTGTGTATGCACCTTTAGATTGGGCTGGTGGACCAAGAGGTATGGTAGGTGAAAGTTCAGTTAAAAAAGATGAAAGTTTTGTAGGTGGTAACGATCGTTTTAGTATCGATGATTACGGTGTAGACCCAGAAATATTTGCTATAGCTGAAGCTAACCATGAAAAGTATCTACGAGACAGAGGTGAACACGAAGCTCGGGTAGTATATGACGGTTTACAGATATTCCAGGAAGAGTTTAATAAACATCATGAAGTATCTTATGCTGCTGGGCAATATCGTAAAAACAGAGATGATGAAGAATACATGGTAAGGAACAGGGCACAACAAAGGTTATATTATGCCAAAAACAAAGAAAAAATTAACGCCAAAACAGGAAAAGTACGCTCAGAACGTAGCTAAAGGCATGTCTAAAAAAGACGCAGCAATAGATGCAGGCTACAGCGAGAAAAATGCAGCACGAGCTGGGTATACTTTAGACTCGGACTCAAACCCATTAGTAAAACAACGTATAGGTGCATTACAAGAAAAAGCAGCCAAGAAGGTAGAACTTGATCTTAGTACTCACCTCACTGATCTTAAAGATATAAGAGAAGGGGCTATGCGTAATGGTGCGTGGTCTGCTGCGGTAACTGCGGAAGTGGCTAGAGGTAAAGCAGCAGGACTTTATGTTAATCGTAGTGAGTTGACCGTAAACAGGGTAGACACTATGTCAAAAGAAGAAGTTTTAGAACGTATGAAACAACTCTACTATGATACTGGCGGAGTATTACCAGCTGGTAAAATCATAGAAGGAGAATCAGAAGTTGAGTAGTAAATGGCACGGAGGTAAAGGCAGTAAAAGACGCCCCGAAGATTCTAAAAAATACTCAGACAACTGGGACAGGATATTCAATAAAGAGCGAGATATCAGTAAGTTAAAGAATGTTGTCGAGATAAAAAATGCTAAAAGAAAACACTAAAATCTTTATTACTATTTTCACCGTTACTAGCTCTACTGGTGAAGAAAAAAGTTTTCCTGGACCGTTTATTTTTGCTTATGATTATCAAGAAGCAAGTCAGGAAGCAAGCGTATTAAATATAGAAATAGTGGGTGAGTTAGATGAGGAAACTAGGTTACCCATACTACACTGAGGAGTGAAACAATGGATAGGTCAAAACCATACAGAATAAAAAATACCATGTTAGCTATACAATCTAACTGGATGATAGATCAAACTACTTTAGCTATGGTACAGGACGCAGAGCCTGAACTTATAGATTTCCATAACGGTGACGGTACAAAAGAATTAAAAATACCTTTACAAGAATATGTAAAAGAAGAACTGCCTGACGTTTACTCCGTGCCTTTATTCACGGAAGACTTCTGTGATATGATGCTTGATGAAATAAAAAATATTGAACTGTATTTAGGCTTTCAAGAAAACGATGACGAGGACG
>Ga0213858_10000410_pt1 | contig 20641 bp, 23 predicted proteins | sample PICome_FD_160122 | JGI IMG/M metagenome (GOLD analysis project Ga0213858, IMG submission 160122) | Coastal seawater microbial communities near Pivers Island, North Carolina, United States - PICO245 | ecosystem: Environmental > Aquatic > Marine > Coastal | place: USA: North Carolina | collected... | reverse complement strand
TTTACCACCGGTCTTAGGCGTTGTTGGAATGTTAGCAGCAGCTCTAGTCTATATGCTAGTGATGAAATATCCAGACGGCGAAGATAAAGTAAAAAAAATAGGTGATCAGATTCATGCTGGCGCACTTGCTTTCATGAAAACTGAGTATAAATACTTAACAATTTTTATTTTGGTTATAGTTCTTTTAGCATGGTTCGCACTTGGGCCTTATACTGCAATATCTATAATTATGGGAGCAATTTGCTCATCAGTTGCTGGTTTTATTGGCATGTATGCGGCTACTAAGGCAAATGTCAGAACAGCAACAGCAGCTCAAAAGGATGGTCCTGCTGCAGCTTTGTCAGTCTCATTTTATGGTGGCTCAATAATGGGGTTATGTGTTGCATCATTGGGTTTAATAGGTTTGGGAGCTTTATATTATTTTTATGTTCCAGCTGGCATTGATCCACACAAACTTGAAGGATTTGCCATGGGCGCATCTATAGTAGCTCTATTTTCTAGAGTAGGTGGCGGAATCTTTACAAAGAGTGCAGATGTTGGAGCTGATCTTGTTGGTAAAGTTGAAGCTGGAATTCCTGAAGATGATCCAAGAAATCCCGGCGTTATCGCTGACAATGTTGGTGACAATGTTGGTGATGTAGCTGGAATGGGATCAGATATATTTGAATCATATTGTGGCTCTATGATCGCATCAATAGCAATAGCATATACTCTTGGCAACGAAGACATGATGATGCTACCTCTAGCACTAGCATCAACTGGTTTGATAGCATCAATTATTGGTATATTTATAGTAAAACTTCAATCTGCAAAAGCACCTGCAAGTGCTTTAAGATCTGGCACACTTTTAGCTCCAGTAATATTTGTAGCAATGGCCTATTTTATTATCGATTCTTTTAATGGGGTTGGAATGAATGTTTGGTGGTGTGTTATTTCCGGAGCTGTCGGCGGAGTATTAATAGGGCTAATTACAGAATATTACACGGGCGGAAGTCCTGTGAAAAAAATTGCTGAATCAGGAGAAACTGGTTCTGCAACAGTAATGATTTCTGGATTATCAGTTGGAATGCAGTCTGTTGTAATACCTATTATTATTTTGGCTGGAATTATTCTTGTCTCAACTCAATTATCAGGTATTTATGGAGTTGGAATTGCTGCAGTTGGCATGCTCGCAACCGTAGGTATCACAATGGCGATTGATGCATATGGGCCTGTTGCAGATAATGCTGGAGGTATTGCTGAAATGTCAGGTATGGGCGAAGAGGTTAGGGAAATTACTGATTCTCTAGACGAATTAGGAAATACTACTGCTGCAATTGGAAAAGGTTTCGCAATTGGAGCTGCAGCTCTAGCTGCCCTTGCTATAATCTCAGCTTTTTCAGCTGTTGTAGGAGCTAAAAATCCTTCATTTACATTAGCCCTAACAGAGCCAATTGTTTTAGTTGGGATGTTTATTGGAGTGTGTATACCTTTCTTGGTTTCTTCAATAACCATGACAGCTGTTGGTGATGCTGCTTTTGAAATGATCAATGAAATAAGAAGACAATTTAGAGAAATTCCGGGGTTAATGGAAGGCACAGCAGAACCTGATTCAGAAAAATGCGTTGAAATTGCTACCGAGGCTGCTTTAAAGAAAATGGTATGGCCAGGAATAATAGCAGTATCAATGCCAGCAATTGTTGGTTTTGGTCTTGGAGCACAAGCTTTAGGTGGCATGTTAGCCGGAGGTCTTCTTGGTTGTGTATCGCTTGCACTTATGATGGCTAATGCTGGTGGAGCATGGGACAACGCAAAGAAATATGTTGAAAAAGGCAATCTAGGTGGCAAGGGTTCTGACACACATGCGGCAGCAGTTGTTGGTGACACCGTTGGCGACCCCTTTAAAGATACTTCAGGCCCGTCCATGAACATTTTAATAAATGTTATGGCAATCGTCAGTTTGGTTATAGCCCCGCTTCTAAGCATATAATTTTTTCTAAATAAACACAGATCCAGAGATTCTTCTCTGGATCATGTGTAAAATTAACTAATGCAAAAAAATATCCTAATAATAGGCTATGGCGATATTGCCAAAAGGTTAGTTAAAATTCTCGATACTAAATCAATAAATATTTATGCTATTTCAAGAAATAATTCTAACAATCCAAACATAAATAAATTTAATTGGGATTGGCTGTCAGATAAAAAAATTAATTTAAAAGCTAAAAATTTTGATTCAGCAATAATAATCCCCAAGCCTAGTAGCCTTGACGAGAAAGGTTATAAAGATGGCTTTATAATTGCCACAAAAAATATCTTAAACCTATTATCAAATTTAAATATTAATAAGATAATTGCAATATCTTCTACTAGAGTCTATGGCGGTCACCATAAAGGTGCGGTAGATGAGAAATCAATAGAAAAACCCTCTGAATTTAGGGGCAAATTGATCTTAGAATATGAAGTAGCTTTATCAAAAATATTTGGGCCTAAACTAACCATTCTTAGATTCTCAGGTTTATACGATAACCAATCAAAAAAGACTTCTCACAATAAATTACATAGAGATCAAGCTGCAAAAATAATAGCTCATTTTATTGAATACAAACCTGATAGCAGCCAAGCTAATATTATTAACTGCTCAGAGGATTCTGAAATTCTTTTTTCTAAAAAATCAATTATAAATACCAAGTTAAAACAGACAGGATTTAAATTTTAAAAAAATTAAACTAGAACAAAAACTCTAGGCAAAATACAATAAAGTTATGACATCAAGTATGACCGGCTTTGGGCATTCAAGGCATATAAACAAAGAAACAGAAATTTACTGTGAAATTAAATCAGTTAATCATAGATTCCTAGATATCTCTATTAAACCCAATGATATTAGCAATGACCTTGATCTATTTATTAGAGATGCTATTGGTAAAAAGGTTAAAAGAGGAACATTAGATATAAGACTAAAGTTAAAATTTCCATCTAGCAATTCATACATAATTAACAATGAGTCTTTAAGAAATTTGGGTAAATCAATTGATGGAGTTAAGCTTTTAGAAATTAAAAAGCTAACTTTCTCAGATATCAAAGACATTCCTGGAATCATTAAGACTGAACAAAAAATTCAAGTTAACCAAAACTTAATAAAGAAAGTTTTTAAAGATGCTTTTAAAACCTTTTTATTAAATAGAGCTGCAGAAGGAGAAAAAATAAGTAAATTATTTTTATCTAAATTAAATAAAATTAATAAGTGTATTTCTAAGCTGGAGAGCTCAAATAAAAAATTATTAAAAATAAGATCTGAATCTCTTAAAAAGAAAGTAAATCATATATGCGAAACTGTTGATAATGACAGGCTTGCTCAAGAAGTGGCCTTGCTTGCTTTGAAGCATGATGTTGCAGAGGAAATAGAAAGAATAAATTTTCATACCTCTTCTTTAAAAAAGGAATTGATGTCCAGAAGTGGAAGCGGAAAAAAAATAGATTTTATCTTACAAGAATTATTCAGAGAAACTAGTACATTATCAGTTAAATTAGATATACCCAAATATAAACAAATAGCTTTAGATATGAAGCTTATAGTCGAGGAAATGCGCGAGCAGGCTCAAAATATTGAATAATAGAAAGGGCAAGTTATTCGTCGTTGCTGCTCCATCTGGTGCGGGAAAATCTTCTTTAATTCAATCAATCCTTACCAACTTTGAAAATATTGAACTTTCAATATCAGCTACTACAAGATCACCAAGAAAAGGTGAGCAAGAGGGTAAACATTACTTTTTTGTGACTGAAGATGAGTTTAATTCCTTGAAAGAAGAAGATGCTTTTATTGAATGTGCAATAGTTCACAACTATCAATACGGTACTTTACGTAAATATATTGATGAAAGACTAAATAAAGGAATAAATGTAATTTGTGATATAGATGTTCAAGGCTTTAAGCTAATAAAAAATACTGGCACCGATCATGTTTCAATATTCATTATTCCTCCAAGTATTGAAGAGCTAGAAAAAAGATTACTAGCTAGGGGTTTAGATTCAGAAAATGTAATTGACACCAGGCTTGAAAATGCAAGGGAAGAGTTAAGGTTTGCTGAAGAGTTTGATTACAGAGTATTAAACGATAACTTCGAGCAAGCCTATAAGGAAATAGTTAATATTATTATTAATGGAAAATCACCCAAAAATAACGATAAAATAAATATTAAGATATTAAGAGATATGTTGTCTTAATGTCTTATTAGAAATAGAATACGCTCCCTAGGAGAAATTATATGGCTAGAATTACAGTAGAAGATTGTTTACAGGTTGTACCAAGTAGATTTGATCTCATTATCATGGCATCAAAAAGAGCTAGACAGCTAACAACTACTAGCAGAGACCCTTTGGTGGAGTGGGATAATGATAAACCAACATTAGTTGCACTTAGAGAAATTGAAGCAGGTCTTCTTGATAAAGAAACACTAGATAGAACTCTAGAAGAAGATGTATTGTTAGATGGTTTTGCAGCACCAGGTACTGAAGAAACAGAAACAGTTGAATAAATGAATTTTGGAGAACTAATTTGAGTGAATCGGTTCTCCCAAATCATCTGATTAATTTTTCCGATAAAAGTCTATTAAAACTCCCGACATCTCTCTATAAAACATCTAAAACTTACCTCAGTCCTGAAGATATAAAAAAAATCCAGAAAGCTTACTCGTTTGCTTTTTATGCTCACATGGGTCAAAAAAGAAAAGATGGCTCAGACTATATAACTCATCCAGTAGCTGTAACAGAAATATTACTTGAACTCAAAATGGACTGTGATTCTATATGCGCAGCATTAATGCATGATGTGCTCGAAGATTGCAATGTTCAAAAAAGCAACCTAGCTAAAATGTTTGGTGATGATGTGGCACATATTGTTGATGGGGTAAGTAAGTTAGGAAAAATAGATCTTAAAAATGTAGCTGACAAGAATGCCAATAATCTTCAAAAAATGGCATTAGCAATGGCAAATGATGTAAGAGTTATCTTAGTTAAATTGTGTGACAGGCTGCACAATATGAGGACCATCGAATATGTTCCAAGAAATAAACAAATACAAAAATCAAAAGAGACTTTAGATTTATATGGCCCATTGGCACTAAGAGTGGGCATGCAAGACATAAGGGCAGAACTTGAAGATAGGGCTTTTAAATGCCTGCACCCAATGCGTGCTGACTTATTAAAAAGTGCAATTAAGACTTCAAGTGGCGGGAGAAAAAAAATAGTTCAAAAGATAAGGAAAGAGCTTAAAAGTCGACTTAAATCTAACGGAGTCGAGGATGCTGGCGTAAAGGGAAGAGAAAAAAATCTTTATAGTATCTACAATAAAATTAAAACCAAACATAAACCATTTTCAGAAATACTTGATGTATACGGTTTCAGAATTTTGGTAGATTCTGTTGATGACTGTTATAGATCTCTAGGCATTATTCATAATTATTTCTCACCAATTGAGAATAAATTTAAGGACTATATAGCTATTCCAAAAACTAATGGCTATCAAGCCTTGCACACAAGCTTACTTGCGCTAGATGCTTTTCCTATAGAGGTTCAAATTCAAACAAGAAGCATGTGGGCAACGGCCAATATGGGTATCGCCGCCCATTGGAGTTACAAAACAGATGATGATGCTGGTATTGGAACAGGATTAAGAGCTAGCAGATGGCTATCAAGTCTTATTGATTTGCAAAAGAAATCATCAAACCCTACAGAGTTTGCTGATTCTCTTAAGAAAGATCTTGATTCTGAAGAGGTCTATTTATTCTCCCCTAAAGGAGATATTTATGCCTTAAAGGCGGGAGCTACTCCAATAGATTTCGCATATGAAGTACATACTGGCCTTGGCGATAGTATTGTGGGTTGTAAAGTAAATAGAAGAGAGGCTCCTTTAAATGTTGAACTGGAAAGCGGTCAGACAGTTGAAATTATTACAGCAAGCAAAACAGTTGAAGCAGATCCTGCATGGCTAAACTTTGTTGTAACAGGTAAAGCTAGAAGCGGAATTAGGGCTAGACTAAGAAATCAAAAAGTTTCATCAGCAAGAAAAGCTGGTAAGTTTATGTTGGAATCTGAGTTACAAAGATCTGGAAAGTCCTTAAAAGATTACAGAGGCAGTACTTTGAAGAGAGTTCTTGATTCAATAGGAGTTTCATCTCTAAATAAGCTTCTTACTGAATTAGGTTCAGGTAAAAGAACTGGCAATATTGTTGCTGAGAGATTTTATTCTGGATTAAAGATTAGAAAAGACACAGACGCCAAGAAAATTAAACCTGTTTTTATTCATGATAATCATATTGAGGGAGTTTCGGTTGTTTTTGCAAAATGTTGTCACCCTGTCTATAAAGACCCTGTAATAGCCCACTCTGATACAGAAAGAGGGATTGTTATTCATCATAAAAGATGCAAACAGGTTGCACCATTTATCTCAAAAGATCCAAGGTATATCCCAGGAAAGTGGGCTGTTAATACCAAAACTCACGTTTACACAGCAAAGATCAATATCGTTACTATTGATGAAATGGGTGTTTTGGCTGATTTAGTTTCAGTTTTCACAAAGACAGGCATAAATATTGAACAAATTAATACAAAAAATATTGATAGCACATTTGCTTCATTTGAGATGGAGGTAGATGTTGAAGATCTTGAAGAATTAAATAATATAATGTTGAAGATTAGATCAAAAAAAATAACAACAAGCTGCACAAGATTAATAAACGAAAAATAATAGACCTTAAAATTTAATTTTAGGTACAATGCATATCAAAAATAAATCCAATATATAAACCATGACAAAGAAAATAATTTTCACAGAAAATGCCCCAAAAGCTATAGGGCCATACTCTCAAGCTGTTTCTGCTGGAGGATTCACATTTGTATCTGGACAAGTTGCCATCAACCCAGAGACCGGAGACTTGATGAATGCCTCAATTCAAGATCAGGCAGAGCAGGTAATAAAAAATCTTACGGCAATATGTGAAGAGGCTAACGGGTCGCTTGCTGATATTGTAAAACTTACAATTTATATAACCGATATGAATGACTTTGCAGTTGTAAATGAAACAATGCAAAAATATTTTTCAGAACCTTATCCCGCAAGAGCAACGGTTGAAGTTTCAGCCTTGCCGCTTGGAGTTAATGTGGAAATGGATGCAGTTTTAGTTTGCCATGAGTAAAGATCTTCTTTCAATCAGTGATTTATCTAAAAAAGAAATTTTAGATCTAATAGAATTTGCAAAAAATTTCAAACAAGATGATGGCTCTTTTAGAAAAGAAAATTTATTTCCAGATAAAACTATTGCTAATGTTTTCTGTGAGCCAAGTACAAGAACTAAATCCTCTTTTGAAATAGCAGCCAAAAATCTTGGTTGTTCAGTTGTAGGTTTTGATATTTCAAATTCATCTGTTGAAAAAGGTGAATCAATTTACGAGACTGTAGATGCACTTAGTTTAATGGGTGTAGATCTGTGTGTCCTAAGACACCCTGAATCAGTTATCAGGGATCTTGCAGAATACCTGCCTGAAATGGTATTTATCAACGGAGGAGAGGGCTCCATATCTCATCCTACCCAAGCCTTGATTGATCTAATGACTATAATTGAGCATAAAGGCTCTATAGATGATCTTAATATAGTTATTGTTGGTGATCTTGATCACTCGAGGGTAACATCATCTTTTGTTGAAGGCGTCTCAAATTTCTCATTTAATTCTTTAACTTTTTGCGGTCATCCAAGCATGTCTACTAAATATACCAATCCTGTATTAGGAAGGTATGAGCCTGATCTCGATACTGCACTTCATGATGCAGATGTGGTCATGACATTAAGAATACAATATGAAAGGTTTGAAGAAACGCTTGATCTTGACCTAGATGAATACAAACAAGCATATCAACTTACATCTGAGAAGCTTGAGCAAGCCAAAGGCGATGCAATCATTATGCATCCTGGGCCTGTGAATTATGTAGAAATTTCAGAAAGCGTGTACCAGTCTGAACAATCTGTAATTAGAAACCAGATCGCAAATGGTGTTGCCATCCGAATGGCTGTTTTATCAAGATTTTTGAGCAGCTAGGGTTTTCTTAACGGTATCAACTATTGCTATAGTTGTTTGATCAATTTCAATATTCACTAAATCTTTTTCTTCAAGTTTGTCTAAATTTGTAATTTTAAGGGTTTCAGGAATAAGATGAATGTTAAATTGGTTTTTGAAAACCTTTCCTATAGTTAAGCTACAACCGTTAATACCAATATAACCCTTCTCTAAGACATAATCCGAATAATTCTTAGAAATTGATATTTTCATATCTTTGGTATTTTCTTTCTCAAATATTTTTTTTACCTCTCCAGTAAAATGAATATGTCCTGACATAAGATGGCCACCTATTTCAGATGAAGCTTTAATTGATCTTTCTAAATTTACAATGTCACCCTTTGAAATATTTTTTAAGTTGGTTTTAAGTAATGTTTCTTCTATGACATCAAATTTAAGATTTGTAATACCATTATCTTTTGATGTAAGACAGACTCCATTTACCGAAATGCTAGCACCTTTTTTTAAGCCCTTATTAAAGTTTTTTGGTGTTGAAATATGAATGCGAATGAAATCATTAAAATTCTGTACCTTTGATACTTTTGCCTTGTGAGAAACTATGCCAGAAAACATCTATGCCCCCCATTCGTTTCTATAGGCTTGAAGTCTCTCAAGATGTGTTTCATAACCTGAGTTAGATTGAGAATATGTAATCAAAGTATCTAAATTAATTATAGATATTACTTGCATGCCAAACTCTTCTTCAAGTTCTTTTCTAGCAGAAAGATTTCCGCTTCCTCTTTCTTGTCTATCTAAGCCAACCATCATTATTTTTGGAGTTGCTCCAGTTGATTTGATCATCTTTATAGATTCTTTAGCAGCAGTGCCAGCTGATATGACATCATCAACTATAAGAACATCGCCAGAAGGGTTGTTGCCAATAATTGTTCCACCCTCACCATGATCTTTAATTTCTTTGCGATCAAATGATAAAGGATATTTAAAACCATCTTTATCAAAAATCATGGCAATTATTGAACCAAGAAAAATACCTTTATATGCAGGCCCATATATACAATCAAATTTTAAATTAGCGGCATTAATCGCATGTTTGTAGCACTCTGCAAGCTCATAAAGATATCCACCATTAAGCATTCTGGCTGCATTAAAAAAATAAGGGCTTTTTCTTCCAGATTTTAGTGTGAAGTCACCAAATTCTAGAACTTTGGCATTTAAAGATAATTCAAGAAATTTTTTTTGATAGTCTTCCACTTATTTCAAACAGGCTTTTTGTTTTTCAATAATATCAGCAATAGCAGAACTTCCAAGCTCTAACATCTGATTTAATTGATCTTTTGTGAAAGGTGCTTCCTCAGCAGTGCCTTGAATTTCTATGAGTTCAAGCGAATCTGTCATAACAAGGTTTAAATCTGTTTCAGCATTACTATCCTCTTTATAATCAAGGTCAAGGATAACTTCATCATTTAATATGCCTAATGAAACTGCAGCTATATGTCGCTTAATTGCTCTATGATCGTCATGATGATTTTGTAAAGCTAAGAATAATGCGACACAACCACCTGTAATGGAAGCAGTTCTGGTGCCTCCATCTGCTTGGATTACATCACAATCAATATTAATAGTTTTTCCTTTAATATATTTTAGATCTACCGCTTGTCTTAGCGACCTACCAATTAATCTTTGGATCTCTTGAGTTCTGCCGCTTTGCTTACCTCTTGCAGCTTCTCTGCTCATTCTTTCATTGGTCGATCTAGGAAGCATACCATATTCTGCAGTAACCCAGCCCTCGTCACCACCTTTCATCCATCTAGGGACATTAGTATCAATGGTAGCTGTACAAATTACTTTTGTATTTCCAAAAGAAACTAATACAGAGCCTTCGGCATGCATATTAACATTGGGTTCAATCGTTATATCTCTTAGTTGATTAAGCTTTCGGTCGTTGCTTCTTTCCATAATTTGATCCTATGGATGATTATCCAAATATTAAGATAAATTCTCTTTAACAATTTTGCTGACTAAGCCCATATCAGCGGTTCCAGCAGGAATAGAATTTTTTAGAATACCCATGACTTTACCCATGTCTTGCATAGAAGTAGCACCGGATTCTGCAATGGCACTAGAAACTTTTTCAGAAATTTGAGATTCGTCTAACTGTGCTGGCTTGTATTTAGACAAGACATTAACTTCAAGCTGTTCTTTTTCAGCAAGATCTGATCTGCCGCCACTTGTAAATTGAGCAATAGAATCATTTCTTTGTTTAATCATTTTATTGATAATGGATAGAGCCTTTGCATCATCAACAGTTTCTTGATTATCAATTTCAAACTTTTGAACTTCTGATTTAAACATTCTTAAAGTGTCGCGAGTCATATCATCTTTATCAAGCATTGCTTGTTTAAGATCAGATTGAATTTCAGAAAGAAGGGTCAAGATTATCTAAAGGATCTTTGTCTTGGGAAAGAGAACTTTCTATTTGATTTTCTAGCACGTTTAACAGCTGCTGCCATTAATCGCTTTCTTTTTTCAGTTGGTTTTTCATAGAACTCTCTTGCTCTAATCTCAGGGACAATTGCTGCTTTTTCGCAGGCACGCTTGAACTTTCTAAGACCAATGTCAAAATGTTCTGTTTCTTTTATTATAATTGAAGGCATAATGTGACGCGTAGTTTAGGCTGTAATTAGAAAATTTGCAAAACATTTTATTAAAAATTTATGAAAACTTTAGGAATTGAAACTTCTTGCGATGAAACCGCTATTGCAATATATGACACTGAAAATGGCATTATTGGTGAGTCCGTATTTAGTCAGATTAAAATGCATGCTGAATATGGTGGCGTTGTCCCCGAGCTTGCATCAAGAGATCATTGTGTAAAAATTGTAACGGTTTTGGAAGAAGCTCTAGGCGATATTGATATCAATTCGATTGATCAAATCGCTTATACATCAGGACCAGGACTACTGGGAGCTTTGCTAATTGGTGAAAGCTTTGCTCAGGGTTTATCAACTGCTCTAAAAATCCCCTTATTGCCAATTAATCATCTAGAGGGGCACTTAATGTCTCCAGTTATGGAGTTTCCAGAAATACAAACCCCGTATATCTCTCTACTAGTAAGTGGCGGTCATAGCATGATTGTTGACGTTAAAGAGAGGGGTGCATATGAAATATTAGGCCAATCACAAGATGATGCTGTTGGTGAAGCTTTTGATAAAGTTGGAAAATTACTAGATCTCCCATATCCAGGAGGCCCTCATATTGAAAAACTTGCTTCAAATGGCAATCCTCATGCTTATGATTTTCCTAGGCCTATGATGCATAGCGATAATTTAGATTTAAGTTTCAGTGGATTGAAAACTTCAGTGTTGTATACCGTCAGAGATATTGAAAACATGACCGATGAGATTAAAGCAGATATAGCCGCTTCTTTTCAGCAAGCGGTTATTGATGTTTTAACACGTAAGATTAAAAAAGCTGTTGAAGCAAGTGGAAGGTCTGATGTAATTATTGCTGGAGGTGTTGCTGCTAACAAAGCACTTCGTGCTGCTATAAAAGATCTAGAAAATTCATTAGGGATAAGAGTTTTTTATCCATCTTTAAAATATTGTGGTGATAACGCTGCAATGATTGCTTTTGTTGGATCTTTAAGATCTTCTGATAAGATTGAGCCTAAGGCCTCTTATGTAAGAGCAAGATGGCCTTTAAATGAATTAACTACATGAAAGACATTATTTACATAAAAGATCTTCGAGTAAAAACGATCATAGGTATATTTGATTGGGAAAGAAAAGTTAAACAAGAAGTAAGCATTGATTTAGAGTTCCCATTTGACTGTAAAAAGGCAGCTGCAACAGATTCAATTGAAGATACAGTCGATTATAAAGCCATTGCCAAAGGCGTAATAAAATTTGTAGAAGAGTCATCATTTCAACTTCAAGAAACTCTTGCTGAAGGCATAGCCTCTTTAGTAAAAAATGAATATGGAGTTGAATCAATAAAGCTAAGGGTATCAAAACCAGGAGCTATAAGAGGCTCAAAAGATGTCGGCCTAATTATTTATAGATAATGCAATATTTCTTATCCTTAGGAAGCAACATAAATGCTGAAGCAAATATCATTTTTGCTATCGAGCAATTAAATAAAATATTAACAAATACCAAATTTTCATCTATTCACAAAACTAAAGCCGAAGGATTTGAGGGTGATGACTTTTTAAATTTAGTAGTAGCAGGTGAGTCCGATCTCAATTTTGATGATCTTAATGAAAAGCTTAAAGATATTGAAAATGAATCTGGCAGAAAAAGAGATGTTCCTAAGTTTAGTGCTAGAACATTAGACATTGATATAGTTCTTCAAATCAACGAAGACGAAATATTATATGAAAGTGATGAGATAGAAAAATATTCATTTGTATCAGAGCCGCTAAAAGAAGTTTTATAAATGGCAAAGAAATTTACAATTAGAAAGATTCACAGATACTTAAGTATATTTATTGCTATTCAGCTTTTGCTTTGGACAGTCTCTGGAATTTATTTTGCATTTAATAAAATTGAGATGGTTAGGGGAGAGCAATATCGATTGCCCTTAGAGACCGAATACAGAATTTTTAAAAGACTCGGACAAGAAATTATTGAAACAAATGATAATGGAGTAAAAACGTACTCTTCTTATCCTCAAAATTTTCCAGTTGATATGTTGTTACCTGAAGAGGCAATATCAATTGCTAAAGAAAAAACATCATTAAATCCTGTAAGCGTAACTTTAATTGAAAAAGCTGACAGAGGTGTTGAGTATAGAGGTAGGAGACTGCCTATATATAAAGTCTCTACAGACACTAATGATGGAATTAATATTTATGTTGATTCTATGACAGGAGATATAGCTGCTATAAGATCTGATTCATGGAGAGCTTGGGATCTTTTGTGGGCTTTACACATTATGGATTATGAAGATAGAGACAATATCAATAATTTGTTATTAAAGATATTTTCTGTTCTTGCCCTAATTAGCTCAATTACTGGAATAATACTTTTTTTTAAAAAAACTATTTAAAGTTATTTTCTACAATTGACCATGCTCCTTGTGAAAGAGGGTAGACTTTCATCCCTCTGTCTTCAGCATGCTTACTTGATGCAGTTCCATCTCTAACCCTGCCAAGAATGCCCTGACATATAGCACCTACTTTAAATAAGCTGAAGGCCATATAGAATTCCCAATTAGCTGATAGATCTTTTCCTGTAATTTCGGAGTACATATCGCGATATTCCATTTCATTAGGAATGCCCATTTCTTTTAATTTTGCATGATCATAAAAGAGTGGCTCTGTTCTCCATGTAAGACAGTGATAGCAAAAGTCTGCAATTGGATGACCTAAAGTAGAAAGCTCCCAATCAAGAACGCCTATGACTTCTTGGTTTTTCATTATCATGTTGTCTAAGCGATAGTCTCCATGAACAATTGAGGTTTCATCATCATCAGGAATATTTTCTGGTAACCACTCTATAAGATTATTCATTTCAACAATATTGTCTGTCTCAGATGCTAGGTATTGTTTAGACCATCTTGAAACTTGCCTTGCAACATAATTACCAGGTTTACCATAATCTTCTAATCCAACTTTTTTGTAATCTACGCTATGAAGAGCAGCAAGAGTTTTATTTTTACTTTGATAGACTTTGATCCTTTGTTCTTTTGAAAGAGAGGGGAGCATATGATCCCAATAAATATCTCCATCTAAACAATCCATAACAAAAAAAGTGGTTCCAGCTACATCTTCATCTTCACAAAGACCGTAGGTTTTTGGAACAGGAACATCAGTTTGACCAAGAGCAGTGATGACTTTATATTCTCTATCGACAGCATGAGCTGAAGGCAGAAGCTTGCCCGGTGGCTTTCTTCTTAGGACAAGATTTTTATTATCAGTGATAATTTTATAGGTAGGGTTAGATTGACCGCCCTTAAATTGCTCTATTGATTTTATAGAACCAGCTCCAGGAACATGAGCATCAATCCATGGTTGAAGCTTTGAAGCATCTATTTTTAAATTTTCAGCAACTTCTTTTGTTCCTGAAAATATTTTTTCATATTTTTGAGCATCGTGTGTCATGAGAGTGATCTTCCTCCATCAACTTTAATAACTTGCCCTGTCATATACTTTGAACTAACAACAAACTTAACAGTGTTAGCGATATCTTTTTCAGATCCCATCTTCTTGAGTGGGATGTTAGCTATCACTTTATCCTTTTGTTCATCAGTCCAAGTCACATCAGGTGGTTCGAGCATTGCACCAGGAGCAATTGCATTAACATTAACTTCTGGAGCTAATTCTCTTGCAAGAACCTTAGTTATTGATTCTAAACCCCCTTTAGCAGAAGCGTATATAGAAAAATTTGCAACGCCTTTGCTTAAATTTGTATCCGTAATATTTACTATAGTGCCCCTTGATTCAATTAGCTTATCTTTTAAACCCTGAATTAAAAATAATGGACCCTTAAGATTACTTCCAATCAATTTATCCCAATGCTCTTCAGAGATTTCATCAATAGGGGTTGGATAAAAAGTTGAAGCATTGTTTACTAAAACATCGATTGAATCAAAGCATAACTTAGATTCATCAACTAATCTTTGAACATCTGATGAGATGTCTAAATTGGCTTGAATGATTTTTGCAGAGCTGGGGCTATGAGTATTGATTTGATCTGCCAAATCCTGCGCATCCTTTTTTGAAGAATTGTAGTGAATAATGATATTCCACCCCATTTGAGAAAAAGTTAAGGCTATTTCTTTACCTATTCTTTTTGCTGCGCCAGTAATTAATATGGTTTTATTCATAAAGATTGATTAACTATTTGTTTATATATTTTATGCTTTTCTTCATAAATTTTCTCAGTTGGAATATTTTTAAGAACAGAAAAATCTGCTTCAATTGTATTTGCTAATAATCTTAATATTAAATCTTTCGAATCTGAAAGATGCGGTAGGCTGCATAAGTCGCTGATCAGCGACTGATTTCTTTCCATATTAACCTTAGGTAATAAATCTATAAGCGATTCATTAGACATATCTTTGGTAATTTTTATTAACCTCATCAAAACATCTGACGCATTTTTTTGCGCATTAGGTACTGGAAGATTGTCTCCCAAAGAAAAATCGTTGTTGACTTGAAGTTCGGCCCATCGAATGAGGTTATTTGAACTTGTATCACATATTGGAACACTTAATTTATTAAAGAAGGGTGAGTGCATTTTATATTTTATTATTACCTCAAAAAATATATTTGGATTTTCTGAGTTTAAGGCTCTGTCAGTCTCAGTCCAAATTCTGTCAGATGATAGATTTGCTATTTCACCGGAGCTAACAATTTTTTCGAGCATTTTTTCAGTGCTTTCATCGATAGCAAAATCTTTTAAATGTTCATAAGTATGGAATCTAGCAAGCCTAATAGCCCGCAATGGATCTTCTGAAAACGCATCTGATACGTGTCTGAATATTTTTTTCTTAATATCATCTCTGCCCCTATAGGGATCAATAATATTCCCATCAGAGTCCTTTGCTATTGCATTTATTGTTAAATCTCTTCTCAACAGGTCTTCTTCTAGCGTTACCTCTTTACCATAATAGAAGTTAAAACCATGATAGCCATGACCAGTCTTTCGTTCAGTCCTTGCGAGTGCATATTCTTCTTTTGATGTTGGATGGAGAAATACAGGAAAATCTTTTCCTATGGGTTTAAATCCATTAGATACCATTTCTTCAGGCGAAGATCCGACAACAACCCAGTCTTTGTCTTTAGCTTTTTTATCCAGCAGGGCGTCTCTAACGGCTCCACCAACCTCATATATCTTCATTGTTTTTTAATTTGAAATATTTTTTTATCTTCCAATCTTATAGCTGTAAGTTTATTTCCCCAAACACACCCTGTATCAAGCCCTATTATATTATCTATATTTGTCTCACCATTTATTGATGCCCAATGCCCAAAAACTATATTTTCATTATTATTTAAGTTTTCTTTTGTTTGATGAAACCAATGTATATATCCTTTTTTAGCAGTTTTACTTTTTAAATCTAGCTTAAGCGACCCATCTTTTGATAAATATCTCATTCTTGTAAAGTAATTGATAATTACTCTTAGCCTCTTATATCCTTTTAAATTTTCGTTCCACTTCTTTGGTGTATCCCCCCACATCTTTGCAAGAATATTTGATGCATCATTTTGAAGTGAAGCTTGAACCTCTTCAGATAATTTTTTTGCATCATCTATGTTCCAAATAAAGGGTATGCCTGCATGTGAAATCCAAAAAACCTCGTTTGTTTCTTTTATTTGAATTTCTAGAAATAGAGGAAGAGCCTTCAACCACGATTGATAATGTTTTATATTTTTTGATTCAAGAACTTTTTTAAGTGATTTATCTTTTTTTTGATGTTCAATTAGATATAGTAAATAAAAATCATGATTACCTAAAACTCCAGATACTGATTCCTTGTTGTTAATGCAGAATTCAAGAACTTTATGAGAGTCTTTACCTCTATTAACTAGATCTCCAGCAAAAATTAATTGGTCTATCTCTTTATTAAATTCAACCTTTTTTAATAGTGCTTCTAGTTCTTTGAAGCATCCCTGAACATCACCAACTACATAATGCGCCATTTATTCTTGATACTGCTTTGCAATTTTTAAGTAATTTTCTAATGACACCTCTTCAGGCCTAAGATTTTGATTAATTTCTAATGTATCCCAGTCTAGATTAACTTTTTTTAAATTATTTTTGATATTTTTTCTTCTTGAAGAAAATGACATATCTATTATTTTAAATAAATTATTTTTTGTTGATACATCTATGACATTTTTCTTGGGTGTAAGTCTTATAAAGCTTGAGTTTACCTTGGGCTTTATATCAAAAGACTCAGGCGGAACATCAAATAAAATTTGGGTATTAAAAAATGCAGATAGTTTGATAGATAGTTTGCCCCAATTTTTTGTGCCAACAGTTCCATTAATTTTTTCTGCCACTTCTTTTTGAACAAGAAAATGCATATCTTCTATCACGTTATACCAGTCGATAAATTTCAAAATTATCTGTGTTGAGATGTTGTAGGGAAGGTTACCAACAATTCTATAATTTTCATCCTCTAAAAAGTTTAATGACGTGGACAAAATATCTCCTTGAAAAAATTCAAATTTTGCAGGACCTTTAAAATGTTTTGAAAGATAGTCGATATTATTTTTATCAATATCAATTGCCTTAATAGAAATACCATCTTGGTTTAAAACGTTTGTTAGAGCTCCCATTCCAGGACCTATTTCAAAAAAATTTGAGTTAGTCTGCGGTGAGATTGCCTGCCCCATTTCAAAAATAATTGCTGGATCAGATAGGTAATTTTGACCAAATTTTCTTCTAATATCTCGCGAAATCATTAAACTATTTTTTTAGCAATTTTAATTGCCTCTTTTAGAGATGATGTATCAGATTCTGCAGCTCCTGCAATATCTAATGCTACCCCATGGTCAACGGATGTTCTAATGATTGGAACTCCTAAGGTAACGTTAGTTGTTGAACCAAAGCTCAAAGCTTTGATGACTGGTAAAACTTGATCATGGTACATACCAAGGTAAGCATCTGTTTCATTTAATAGTTTTTTTGTAAATGCTGTATCTGCAGATTTTGGATAGGATATATTAATTTTTTTTCGTCTTAACTCTTTTACAGCAGGTATTAAAATATCTTTTTCTTCTGAACCAATTTTTCCTCCTTCTCCGGCATGTGGATTTAGTCCAAGCAGAGTAATCTTTGGATTTTTAATTTTAAATTTATCTTTTAGTTCATCGTTTAGAATTTTAGCTTTAGAAGTAATTAGTTTTTTAGTTATTGCTTTTGCAACATTTTTAAGCGGAAGGTGAGTTGTTGCTAATGCTACTTTAAGCTTATTCGAGCCAAGTAACATTAACACATCATCGCTTGTAGTCTTTTTTTGTATGTATTCTGTATGACCCTGAAATTTTTTGTTTATTGAAATAATATTCTCTTTACTTATTGGACCAGTTACAAGAGCAGTATTTTTATCATTGAGCGCATTTTCAATAGCAAAATCTAGGTTTTTTAATACATAACTTGCATTTGATTTATAGAGTTTGCCAGGTTTTAAGTTATTACATTTAGTTACACAAAGCACTTGAATATGATTTTTTTTGTTTTTTTGTATTTTGTCTAGATCATTTATTTGCAAAAGCTTTATCTTTTTACCTAATTTACTAGCTCTATCTATTAATAATTTCGGATCTGCAAGACAAACAATAGGAAGTTTAATATCTACCCAAAATTTGGAGGTGCAAAGTTGTATTATTAGGTCCGGCCCTATGCCTGAAGGCTCGCCAGGAGAGTAAATAATTTTTTTCAATCTAGATCTTTTATTTCAACAAAAGCCTCAGCTCTCATAGAGCGTAATGTATTTTCAAGCTCTTCATCATATTTTCTTCCGTATAGGATTTGATAAGCTCTATCTTCAATAAGGTCTCTTGTCATGTCATAACTTCTTGAATCCAAAACCTCTAGGAAATGAAAACCAAATTGAGTTTGAAATACAGGTGATACTTCTCCAGCATCTATTTCAATCATAACTTTTTCAAATTCTGCCGCTAATACACCTTTACCAAGCCAGCCCAATTCACCACCAAGGCTTGCTGAGCCAGGATCTTCAGAATATTCTTTAGCTAAGTCTGAAAAGTCTTCCCCATCAAGAATTCTTGACCTGATTTCATTAATTTCTATTTCAGTAGCTTCCTCATCTCTTATCGTTGAGGGTATAAGCAAGATGTGCCTTGACGACCACTGATCTTCATACTGGACAAAGGGACCTTTTTTATCAACTAACATTAAAACATGGTATCCAGCTCCGCTTTCCAAAGGCTCAGAAATAAAACCTATTTCTTTTTTACTTACAGCATTAGAAAATAATTCAGGCATTTCTATTGCTCGCCTCCATGGCATCAATCCTCCATTATCTGCATTACTGCTGATAGATACTTCTTTGGCTATGTTTGAAAAATCCTCTCCACTATTAATTCTTTCAATTGCATTTATTGCTTGATCCAGAGTCTTGACCAATATTTGCTGAACTAGAAGCTCTGGCTCTAGAGACACTAAAGATTCATCAGTTGCTAAAAAAGCTTGGAATTCTTTCTCAGTTATACTTATCTCGGAACCCACTCTGCCTCTTTGAATTCTTTGGATAATCATTTGTTTTTTTACATTTTCTCGCAAGTCTTCATAGGACTCACCACCTTGTTCAACATAATCTATGAACTGTTGCAGCTCCATTTGATTATTAGCAGCTATTCTGATTATTGAATCATTTAGTTCAGTATCGCTTATTCTTACACCAGCTCTATTAGCAAGCTGCAATTGAAGTTCCTCAATTATAAGCGACTCAATAACTTGTTCCTTAAGGTTGTCCATTGGCGGTTTTGGAATATTCTGTTCGTCGTATCTTAGAATCATGTTTTCTAAACCAGAATTAATCTGGGATTCCATGATGACTCCATCATCCACTATTACTGCTACTCTATCCAAAATCTCAATTGCAGCGAAAAGGCCAGACGATAAAAAAAGTGAAGCGATAAGGGTAAACTGTTTCATATTTATTGCATTAATAATTAAATAGAGAATTTTTAAATAACTTATTCATTTTATCAAAAGAAGAATTCAAACCTTTTAACTCAAACTCAAAATTAATTCTGCTTTTGCTTTCAATATCTATAACATTATCCCATGCATCGGCTAGAGTGGGGTACAAAATTTCTTCTTTTACAAGGAATCTTGAAAAATTTCTATCAGATCCTGTAATTCTCAATGCCAAGCAACAATTTTCATACTCTATGCCTACAAGACTTTCTATGTTTTGACTTGTGTTGTTATCTCTTTTTAATTTTGCAATAAATTTGAAATTTGGATTTAAATCAATATCTGCAAAGAATTCTGAATAATCCATCTCAATGTTAAAATCACCCGCCATTCTTCTGAATCTATGAGCATAACCTATATTGCCAGATTTAAGTTTATGTTTAAGAGTGATTCCGCCTAGAGGCATTTTCTTTTGATCTTTGAGGTAGCCACCATAACCCATAATCATTGTATTCATACTGGGCATCCATGATGCCATTATTACCGCAGGTCCCTCATCCAAATTCATTCTCATCATAGAACTCATTGAATTCATTTGATTCATTGAATTCATAGAACCCATTTGGTTCATTGAGTTCATTGATGGGTTCATCCATACCTTTCTGTCTTTGAGATAATATTTCTTTGAAATACTTAAAGATGCTTTCTTCATTCCCATTTTCATATGGGTGTAATCAATACTTAGTGTGTAGAAGCTTTGATCGCCGATTCTATCCATCCCTGAAAACCTATCATTAATAAATAACTCATTATTTGGAGATATCTCATTGCTATCAAAGATAGGGTTGTTCTCTTGATTTCTATAGGCTGTATAACCATAAATAAATCTTGGCTTTAAAATATTGATAGAAGAACCATTTTTATTTACATACATAGAGCTAATATCTATAACTGCATTTGGTACATTGATG
>Ga0213858_10000409_pt1 | contig 20651 bp, 17 predicted proteins | sample PICome_FD_160122 | JGI IMG/M metagenome (GOLD analysis project Ga0213858, IMG submission 160122) | Coastal seawater microbial communities near Pivers Island, North Carolina, United States - PICO245 | ecosystem: Environmental > Aquatic > Marine > Coastal | place: USA: North Carolina | collected... | reverse complement strand
ACAGTATCTAGGTTTTCTTGATCAGTTACTCGAAGGACAACCCATCACTACGTTCTCACGAAATCAGGGACGACTCTATCTACACGGTAACTTCGAAGATAAAGATGTAATAAAAGATGAGTATCTAATCGCAGAAGTGTATCAACTGGTCGACGGTGATACCTACAACATCTGGAATGATATATTCTTACGCGATTATACCACACAATGCATCAAACAACAATGGGGTGCAAACCTTATGAAGTTCGAAGGCATGTCATTGCCTGGCGGAGTAACCATGAACGGACGCCAGATTTACGATGATGCAACTCAAGAGATGTTGAGACTCGAAGAGAAAATGCGGTCGGAACACGAATCACCCATTGACTTTTTTGTGGGGTAATGAATGGCGACCAATGTTCACTTCACGCAGGGAACCACAAATGAACAGACACTCTATGAAGATCTAGTCATAGAGAGTCTGAAGATTTATGGTCAGGATGTTTATTACATCCCCCGTGAAATTGTAAATCGAGATCGCATACTTCAGGACGATACCGTGTCACGGTTCGATAATGCATATCGTATTGAAATGTATATTGAAAACACCGACGGGTTCGACGGAGAAGGCGATCTCTTTACAAAGTTCGGAGTGGAGATTCGAGACGCAGCCACCTTTATTGTTGCACGACGCAGATGGCAAAACTCTGTTGCACGTTTTGAAAACGATCCTGAGACAAGACCATTCTATCGTCCAAGAGAGGGTGATCTGATCTACCTCACTCTTTCTAAGTCTATGTTCGAGATAACACGAGTCGAAACTGAGAGGCCATTCTACCAATTAAAAGATCTACCCGTATTCCAACTTCGTTGTGAATTGTTTGACTACAACGACGAAGACCTTGATACTGGTGTCGAAGAAATTGATAATATCGAAACCATTCATGCCTATCATACAAAACTGACAGTAGGATCGGGACTTACGTTTGATGTTGGTGAAGAGATACGTCAGGGAGTTATGCGTGGTGAAGTTGCAATATACGACGAACCCGCAGGAATACTTTATGTGGCGCACAGTGGTTCAACCACTGGAGAATACGCAGAGTGGGTTACTACATCTCCGATTGTTGGCCAGACAAACAACGAAAGTGTGACACCAACTGCCATAGGAGAAGATTTACAAGATGGTGCAATGAACTCCGACTTTGATACCATTGGAGACGGATTTGTTGACTTCTCTGAATCGAATCCGTTTGGAGATCCTCAGTAATGTTCGGTAATCATTTCTATCATCAACGAATACGAAACGCCGTTGCGGTGTTTGGATCTCTGTTCAACAACCTTAATGTTGTTCGAAAGAACTCATCGGGAAATGTGATCAGTCAGGTCAAGGTGCCTCTATCTTACTCACCTAAGCGTGACTTCCTTGCACGTCTGGATGCCATGGCAAACGGAGAACAGGGTGAACGACAGATCGCAGTCAAACTTCCTCGTATGTCTTTTGAAATCGTTGCAATGTCATATGACAACCAAAGACAGTTGCCAAAGATAAACAACTGTGGTATGTCTGCATCCGGTGGAACCAGTGGAACAAAATTATACACACCCGTTCCATACAACATCAACTTCCAGTTGAATATATTTGCGAAGGGTCAAGATGATGCCTTGCAGTGCGTAGAACAAATTCTACCTTATTTCACTCCATCGTACACGTTGACGATGAAACCTCTCGAAGACTTTGACGGTATTCGAGAAGACGTACCCGTCACACTTCAGGGTATCACATTCTTAGACGACTATGAAGCCGTGTTAGAAGCCAGACGAACAGTTGTTTATACACTTGATTTCGAAATGAAAATCTCACTGTATAAGTCTACTGCGTCGGCACAACCATTGATCACACAGTACGACATAGAAAATCTACAGATGAACGGAGATGAATTCTTCCGTACACAAGATAGTGCTGCGAAAGTGTCGAAGGGTCTCACTGCAACCACTAACGAAGATACTGCGGTGACCAAAGATCTTATTGTTTATCATGTACCGAATGATGTACACGGTTTCAGTATTGAGGACAGTGCATCTAACGGTACTGTTAGTCTATCATACAATAAACGACTCGTTTCGTCAAGCGGTATTGTAGTTGCGGTGGGTGAGTATACATATACACCAGATGCGAACTTCAATGGTACAGATGAGTTCAAGATTAATGTCTTGCACGGAGATTCTGCACTACCAGACAAGATCGAGAAGACTATCAATCTTACGATCAATGCAGTACAAGATGTTACGTCAACCTCTCTCGGCCCGTTCGCGGTGACTGTTGGGGTAGCAGATGTAGAAGATGTATCAGGAAACGATTCGTTCACAAGTCCAACGTACTCTATTGTAAGTCAGGGTTCTCGTGGTACCGCATCAATCAGTTCTGCGGGTGTGGTGACATACAACGCAACTTCGGCAGGAACGGACACCGTAATATATGGTGTTACTCCATCGGGCGGTACACGAGAGAATGTCACCATAACCTACAACAATACCGTATAAATAAAGATAAGAATTCTTGAGGAAAGAATAAAATGGCAGGTATAAAGATAAGTGAATTAACGGAACTCACTGGAGCAAATGCTTCGGATTCCGATGTTTTTGTAATCGTAGACGTTGACGCAGACGAAACCAAAAAGATTACGTATCAAAATCTACTTGCGTCTAACCTCGTGTTTGCAAAAACTGCTGAACGTGTTAAACAAGCATCGGGTATCGAACAGGAATTGAGAGTTGCCGGTAGTAATGAAAAAATGCATGTTTTGTTGAGTCCCATTGGTTCTACTACATCCCAACACACCTCAGAACATGAGGGAGGTTTAACAGGTTTTGACTCTGTAGGTTATTCATATCTAAGAATGTACTGGTTGGCAGATTCTGCCGCGTTATATTCTCGTAATGGTATTCGTACAAATGGTGGTACAGGTCAACTTCAAGGGATTGCAGATCAGGCTCTCGTTGCGGACTCTGCGAACTTTAACCTCACTTCTGTCAATGACGTGGTCGATAACTTCGCGGGTCTGGTAACAGGTCAGGTTCTCAAGTGGAATGGTTCTGCATGGGAAAACCAGAACGACCTTTCGGGTGACGCAGGGTCGGGTGTAATCGCGAAACAACTTAACACGGTATCTGAGACTACCAATGCGGACTTTTTGATACCCTTTGTTGGTGCGGTGGGTGCGGATTCCGTAGGTGTGGACGCGGGTCTACAGTATAACCCAAGTACAGATACGTTGACAGTGGCAAATATCACAGGTACCGCATCACAATCAACGAACGCGACACTCGCGACAACTGCAACGGATGCACGTAATCTTATTGCAGATAGTGTTTCTCCTACTGGAACATACTATGTTCTGTTACGAAACGAAAGAGATCCTGGCGCTGACAGTGTAAACATGAGTGCAAATTTCAGTTGGGAAGCGTCAACCAATACACTGTCTGCAACGAACTTTAATGGTAATGGTTCGAGTCTATCAAACGTTGCTGCGCTCTCTGCAACGAATGCGACCAACGTTGCAATCAATCAGGAAACATCGAGTGCGAATTTTTACATGCACTTTGGTAGTGCATTGAGTGGTAATGACGGTGTTGACGTTGATGGAGACTTGACTGTAAATCCTGGCCAACACACGATGCGATACTCCGATAACAACGCAAGATTCACTCTTGGTGCAGACAGCGATTTCTCTATTGATGCAGGTGGTACACGATATTCTTTCAACGTATCAAACAACGGTGCATCTGCATACACGTTCGGTGACACCGCACAAGTATTCTTCCCAACCGACAGTGACAACCCCGTGTTGTATTTGCGTCGAGGGGACACTTATCGTTTTGATGTAAATGCAAGTGGACACCCATTTGAGATCAGACAATCGGACGGAGGATCAGCATATAACACTGGTGTTACTAATAATGGAGTTGAGGTTGGGTCGGTTCTTTTCAAGGTGTCAATGAGCACACCGTCGACATTATACTATCAATGTACTGTCCATAGCGGAATGGGTAACACGATAAACATCGTATAGGAAACTAAGATGCCAGATATTAAAATTTCACAATTGAACGAAATGCCCTCAGCGGATTTGTCTGATAGTGACATACTCGTTATCAATGATGTTAGTGTTAGTACCACTAAATCAATCACATTTGGAAACTTATTGAGTGATTTTTCCAAAAACGTAGTAGACTCTGCGAGCGGTGCTAAGTGTATCGGCGACTTCACAGTTGATAACGAACTTATCGTAGGTGGTGACTTTACCACAACTGCAACCATGAATGTGGCCGATATAAACGCGGACAGTGTTAAATGTGCTAATGCCTTAGATACTAAAATTATCAAAAACACAGAAACAAATGCTGTACAATTTCAAAATGATGTAAAACTAACAGATAATTTAGAACTACGTATTGGCGACAACAACGACATGAAACTTCGCCATGACGGGTCAAACTCTTTTGTTGAAGAAGGTGGAACCGGTTCTTTGATTCTTCAAGCAAATACAGGGATTGGTATTCGGAATAAAGTTTCCGGTAATAATTATATTTCGACCAGTCGTGGTACCGGTGCAGTAAAATTGTGGTATCATGAAGATGCTGATGCGGACGGTAATCACGATGGGACTGCTTATGAGAGATTAAGAACAGGATTAAAAGGTATTAACCTTTACGGCCAGATTGACATGTATGCAAATGCAGAAAACCAAGACGGTCAACTGTTAAGATTTCAAGACAGTGCAGGCACCACTCGTGGTGTTATAGCTCAGGTACAATCTAATGTTGCTAGTGTAGGAAATGACACAAGTCTAATTATGGGATTTGGTGGTGGAGCTTTGTGTTTTAAGTTCGATAGTAGTGCAATTACACCTGCGGTTGGTCTTGCTGACGGATACGCTACGCTTTCTGGTGCAGATGGTAATACCAACTTAGGTACCAGTTTCCTTCGTTGGAAAAATGTCAACCTCAAGGAACACCTCAACATATATAATGGTACTGCACCGACAGCAAGTATTGTGGATGGTGTTATTCTTTATGCAGAAGATGTATCCTCAAGTTCTGAACTAAAGGTACGAGATGAGGCAGGTAACGTAACAACATTATCACCACACAACTTTGAACTGATACCACAAGGGCCTTCAGAGGATATGGCATGGTCTTACTACTCAGAGAAGGACGGTAAACGCATCAACGTAGATATGTTGAAAGCAATACGAGTTCTTGAAAGACTGAGTGGTGAACAATTAGTATTTGAAGATTAAACAGTATGCATAATCACTTTTTGGATAAAGGACGTAGACATCTACGTCTCCAGCCCGATCAGGTAGAGTTAATCCTACCTGAACACTTTGCTGCATCTTATCCAAAATTCTTGGCGATTCTCGAACACTATTACGAGTTCCAAGAAGAAGAAAAAGCAACAGAATTACTTCACCACATCTTTGCAACAAGAGATATCACTGAAACCGATATTACTCTTCTTTCATACATTGAGGATGAGTTACTTCTTGGTGACGCATATTTTGAAAGTTTTGCAACAGGTGATGCACAGAAACGCGCAGCTGCAAACTTCTCCAATACTCTTTTCAAATCAAAGGGAACCAAGTTTGCGATTCAGTGGTTCTTCCGTTCATTCTTTGGTTTGGACGCAGAGATCGTTGAGACACAGAATCAGATATTTAAACTCAATGAACCTGAGTCTGGTATTGGTTCCAACTCACTGAAGTTTCTGACTGACGATAAACTCTATCAGACCTTTGCATATCTGGTGCGTTGTAGTATCCCCATCTCTCAATGGAGAGATCTATTCAAACTGTTTGTGCATCCAGCGGGCATGTATCTTGGGGGAGAACTATTAGTTAGCGATCAAGTGTTTGCAGAGTTATTGACTTTGGATTCGGATGGTATAGTAACACAAGCTGACTCACCAGTTATTTCCGTCACTACTACGGCAGATCAAGAATCGGAAGGAACTACTTTTGTTTTTGATGTTGCAGGAACCAATGTACCTTCGACCGCTCCTTATAATTATTATTTAAAATTAGATGGCAACACTTCTCAAGCTGACTTTGCATTTAGTAATGATAGCGTATTTCCCGATTCCGACAATAAACGACAGTTTAATTTAATCGGTGGTAGTGCTACTATTAATATACCCACTTTCCATGACTCAGTTGAAACAGAAAGCAACGAAAGTTTTACTCTCTTTATCGAAGACCTAGAAGGAAGAGTTGTTGACTATATTCAAGCGACTATGGAAAATGTTGTCTCTTCTTATACGATGACTCCGAGCTCAACAACAATTGATGAAGGGGACAGTGTCCAGTTCTCAATTCAAGGTGTTCGCGTACCTAATAACGGCAACACTACTCTATTCTATCAGGTAATACCCCATGAGGCAGATAGTGCCGATGATTTTGAAAGTAATTCTTTCCCATCATCCGGATTGGTAAATCCTATATTCATTCGGGATGATTCTGGTAGTTTTAGTGTTCAGACCAAAATTGATGGAACGACTGAAGGGACAGAACACTTTAGTGTCAGGTTATACACTGAGGAATTTTTATTAAAAGACTCTGCACGTATTGCGATGAATAACGTGGTTCCAACATTCAGTGTGACACCCGCAACTGTCACTGTAGTCGAAGGTGAACAAATTAAGATCAATCTTCAGGTCGATCCAACAACCATAGGTACCACGGTTGACTTTACATTTGATGATGGTGATGATAGAATTCTTAATAAAACTGGTTCGTTTGTGATTACCGGTACAAATGTAGAATACACTTTATCAAACACTTCAATTTCAGATACCTTCGACGCTCCACCGGCGATTAGTTTGACGCTCACTACAAGTAGTGGTGGATTCTTTTCACCAGAACTATCAGACACAATTGTTGCGGAAGTATCAAATACCCGCGCGGCGTTTACAAATGTTTCAACAGATGTTTTATCTGCGGGTAATGGTGATACCGTAGTCTTTACCGTTGATGGAACTAATATACAGAACGGGAACTCTGGGAAATACTTTGTAGATCTTCCTGTTGGAGGAGCGGCAGCCGCAGACTTCAACCCCACCATCACAGCAATAGATAGTGCCAGCGCAGACAATATTTCCTTTACAAGTAATTCCGGAGACGTGTCACTAACTTTTGCATCTGGTTCCGAAGCCGGAAATGAAGATTTCGACTTTGTGGTTCTGGGTGGTGACGATTCAGAAGTATTACGATTCCCATTCACAATTCTAGGAAACTCAACTTATCAAGTCACTCCGTTTTTGACAGACTCAGTTAGTGATGAGGGTGATACAGTAAGACTTACTTTCCAAACTGATGATACAAGTCAAACGGATTTCTACTATTATATTTCGGGTACAAACATCACATCCGATGACTTTACAAGTGGATATGCTACCAGTGGTAGTCGTGGTACAGTAACACCTGCAATTGCTGGTGGTGATGGTCTAATCGAACTCGTGTTGAAAAATGATCAACGAAGGGAGGATAGTGAGTCGTTCAATGTTTATGTGTCTGCGAGTACGTCAGGTGGTGCACTTGCAGTTTCAACGGATATAAACATAACTGATACATCATTACCAGTATATACTTTCGAGATGCCATCGACAATAACCGAAGGTGATATTTTGACTGCAACAGTCACACCAGCCGGATCTTACCCTTCAGATTTTTCTGAAAACGTTTTTGTGGAGTTCCGAACAACATCTGGAGATAGTGTGACATTGGGTACACCCCAACCAGCATCGCAACTTATTGATGCTAACGATGCCCCTTCGGGTCTTGACTTTAGTACAACTACAGGAACAAGTGCGAACGCAGAAGGCGAAAGAACTATCACCGGAAATCTGAGAATCGATAGTTACGGTGGTTCAATTCTTGCAAGTGACACTACTATTGTAAACGATCCTACTCCAAGTTATACTTTAACAACATCAAATTTGACAAGTCCTTTAAAGGTCGATGACTCAGCAGATGAAGGAGAAACCTTACGGTTTACGTTCGGTGGAACCAATGTCCCATCCGGAACTTATTACTACAATGTAACTGATATCAAACCAAAAGTATTGCAGTCGACAGCGCCTGGAATAGCCAATATTTTATTTGACAGTGATGATAATGATGTCACGGGAATATTAACAACAGGTATGGAAGTCCGAGAAATTGATTTCCCTGAAGGGTCAACGATATCATCTATATTTGAAAATTCCGGTGTTGGTGACTTCGTCAATATGACGAACAATAATACAGAAGCCGGAACCACTGCAACCGGAACTCTAGTATACTTTGCCGATAGATCTGTGTTTGATGATTTTAATACTGCGTCTAATAAACCCTATGGTTCGTTTACACACACTTCTGGAGTAAACTCTACGTTTGATGTAGAACTTGCAGATTCAGATGATACAGTGTCGCCCGGCAGAACAGAGTCATACACTATGGCGGTAACAAGTGATCCTGAAGGTTCACATCAAGGTGGAACTCTGGTATCCAGATCGTTTACAATTGGTGACGATGATGCAACTGCTCAACCTAATGCTCAACGAGGGTCTCTCGCGAATCCAGAAAACGTCTTAGGTTTTGGACTAAATAACCAACTGGCTTTCGCGGGTGTTAGATTCAAGAGCACCGGTGAGATTGAAGTATTTAAATCTGATTCACCCGATGGAACAACAACCACCACTACTGCAAAAGGAAATTGGGTTGATGATACCAGTGGTGTTTTCGATGCAAGTCTGTTTAAGATTAATGGAACTATAACTTATCAGATATTTGATCAGAATCGAACAGGTAGTTTTGGTACCGACTTGAACTTATCCTCAGATCAAGAATTTTCAATAACAACGGCAGTTCCTAATTCGACCACAATTACTGGTATTAGATATATTTCCTTTACAATAACGGAGATCGCCAATCCGTCAAACGCGGTAACTACTGAGGTACGTCTGTTTGCTCAAACACAATATGAAGATACCGAAGCGGGTGGTGGAACATCATGTTTCGTTGCAGGAACTAAGGTACTAATCATGAACGACAAATACATAGAGAAAAACATCGAAGATGTCACAGTTGAAGATACAATTGTAGGATATGATATAGAGTCTGGTATGTTTGTCCCGACGAACTTTAGAGAGTTCATGACACCTTATGAACGTGAAGAGACCATCAAGATTCACTTTACCGATGGGACTTTCGTACATACAACAACCGAACACCCATTCTTGGTTGGAGACGAATACAAAGTAGTGTCATTCCAAGAACTAGAAGAACGTCATAGAGATCACGATGTATACAATGACGTGACGGGTGAACTTCAGATCGGAGACGCAATCGTAGGAGTTGATGGAGCTAAGGTAGTAGAATCGATCGAGTATTGCGAAGGCGCAATGGTTTACAACTTGATGAGATCATCTACTAAAAACTTCGTGGTTAATGGAGTAGTGACACACAACAAGTAATATATAATGTACATCAAATTGGAGATACATCATGAAATCAGGAAAAGTGTGGGGAACCACAGAACTCATTGAACACAACTCAACCTTTGAGTTTCATCGAATTGAATTCAAAGCGAACCATTGTTGTTCTGAACATTACCACAAGACTAAATGGAACGGTTTCTTTGTAGAGTCTGGAACACTCATGGTCAAGACGTGGCAAAACGAACCCACAGATATGCGTAAAAATATGTTATGTGATCAGACAGTGTTACGTGCGGGAGATTACTACAAAGTACAACCCGGCCGATGGCACCAGTTTGTGGGTATCGACGACGGTGTCGCATTTGAACTCTATTGGGCAGAGTTCGATGGCGACGACATTGTACGTAGGACAGTAGGACATAAACTTGACGAATAACGAAGACAAGAAAAACATCAAGGACGATTACGAGACTTCTCGTGATACCTATCTCGAATTGATCGAGAGTGGTAAACAGGGTCTTGACTTGATGATCGAAGTTGCACGTGAGTCCGAACATCCTCGTGCATTCGAGGTATTGTCTGGCATGATCAAGAATGTTGCAGACGTGACGGACAAGTTGATGGACTTGAATAAGAAACACAAGGAGATCAAAACAGATCCTAAGGCGGACAAGGAAGTCACCAACAACAATGTATTCATTGGCAGTACCACAGACTTACAGAGATTACTGCACAAGGAAGAGAAAGACGTAACCCCAAATGACTGAACATTATCTAGGGAATCCTAATGTTAAAGGAGATGGTGTACAACAATCTTGGACTGAAGAGCAAGTCAGGGAATATGCTAAGTGTATGCAAGACCCCACATACTTTGCGCGACAGTATGTTAAGATTATATCACTTGACAAAGGACTTGTCAACTTTAATTTGTACCCGTATCAAGAAAAGATGTTCGGTCATTTTAATGACAATCGCTTCTCGATCGTACTCGCCTGTCGACAGAGTGGTAAGAGTATTTCGTCCGTTGTTTATCTTCTATGGTACGCTATATTTCATCCCGAAAAGACTATCGCTGTCCTCGCTAACAAGGGGGCTACGGCGCGTGAAATGCTCCAACGAGTTACCTTGGCACTTGAGAATCTACCCTTTTTTCTACAACCTGGCTGTCGAGCACTTAACAAAGGTTCTATTGAGTTTAGTAATAATAGTCGCATTGTTGCTGCTGCCACCAGTGGTTCTTCTATACGGGGTATGTCTGTTAACTTGCTTTTTCTGGACGAGTTTGCTTTTGTTGAGCGAGCAGCTGAGTTCTATACTTCCACCTACCCTGTTATCTCGGCTGGTAAGGATACGAAGGTCATTATCACTTCTACTGCAAATGGTATCGGGAATACCTTCCACAAGATATGGGAGGGAGCAGTACAACAGACGAATGAATATAAAGCGTTTACGGTAAACTGGTACGATGTGCCAGGCCGTGACGAAGAGTGGAAGAAACAAACCATCTCGAACACGAGTCAGTTGCAGTTTGATCAGGAATTCGGTAACACATTCTTTGGTACCGGTGACACTCTAATCAATGCGGAGACCTTGTTAAACTTCCGTGCGAAACCACCGAAGAAAACTATGGAGGGTGGTTCGTTTAGGATATACGAAGAAACGCAACCCAAACACGAATACATAATGACCGTCGATGTGGCAAAAGGAAGGGGGTTGGACTATAGCACCTTTTCGGTGATCGATGTTACTACCCGCCCGTTCAAACAGGTCGCAGTGTATCAGAACAATCGTATCTCTCCAATACTCTTCCCGAATATTATTTATAAAATTGCGAAAGCGTACAACGAAGCTTACGTGATAGTAGAATCTAATGATGCTGGACAAGTTGTGTGCAATGGACTGTATCATGACTTGGAGTATGAAAACGTACACCTTGAGTCTGCGGTCAAAGCAAACGCGATCGGTATCACCATGAACCGACGGGTGAAACGTTTGGGGTGTTCTGGTATCAAGGATCTACTTGAAGAGAACAAACTAGAAGTAGTTGATGAAAGTACAATACTAGAGATATCTACGTTTGTCTCTAAGGGTCAGTCTTACGAGGCGAGTGATGGAAACCACGACGATCTCATGATGAACTTGGTCATGTTCGGTTTCTTCATCTCGACACAGACCTTTAGTGATATGACAGACGTGAACATCAAACAGATGATGTTCGAACAACAAATGCAAGCAATCGAGGCGGACATGGTTCCGTTTGGATTTATTGATAATGGTGACGATGCGATAAACCAAATAGAGATGCAGGATGCGATGAAAGATCCTGGCTGGTCAATACCGTGGGACGTTGAAACCCTGTAAATTATAAATAAAGGTATTGAATATATTTTACCGTATTATGTCACTTATCATAACTCAACGATTAAAAGGATACGATTATGGCTCTACTAAAGTCTGAATCCCCAAATGTTGCCATTCGAGAAGTGGATCTGTCTGGTGTGGTGCCAGGCGTAACTTCGTCGACAGGTGCATATGTGGGAGATTTCGCGTGGGGGCCCGTAAATACTCCAATTCTGGTCGGTAACGAAGCAGAGTTGGTGAACAATTTCGGCGATCCCTCGTACAATAACGACAGTTCAGCAATCGACTTTCTTTCGACAACTCAATTCCTCAAATACTCAACAAGTATGTTTGTAGTCCGTGGTGCGACTTCTGCTGCGAAAAACGCAGTAGACAGTGGTGCATCGGTCGACTTGATTGAGAACAGAGACGATTGGGATGCGACGAAGTCAGGCGCGGATGGTAACTTCATTGCTAAGTGGGCAGGTACCGCTGGTAACTCACTCAAGATTGACGTGTGTGGATCAAAGGATTCTGCATGGTCTAACTGGTCTTATCAGTCTAGTTTCGATGCAAAGCCCGGCACATCTTCATGGGTATCAGCACGGTCAGCTGATAGTGCTCTTGCACTTGACGAAGTCCACGTAGCAGTTGTCGACGAAGACGGCGTTTTCTCTGGAACACCTAATACTGTTCTGGAAACATTTGCAAACGTCTCTCTTGCTACCGACGCAAAAACTGTAGATGGTTCTACTAACTACATTCTTGATGTACTTTCTGACCGATCAGAGTACGTCTGGGGTGCGAACCACCCATCGCAATTATTTGGCGCGGGTGTTGCAGCAGCATCATTTACAAACGCAACTCACGGTGCGGATAACACTTCAACACCTCTCTCTAACTCGTTTGCCGGTGGTGTAAATTCTGGATCTCTGACAACAACAGAGTATCTTGCAGGATTTAATGAGTTCGAAGACGAAAACACTATTCAGGTAGATTTCTTAATCGCGCCTGGCATGAACTCTTCAACAGACCACAAGACAGTTGTAAACGACTTGGTTGCTACTGCAATCAGTCGTAAAGATTGTATGGTAGTTGCTTCACCAAACCGTGCTTCGGTGGTGAACATAAATGATCCATCCGCAGCTGTTGCAAATATTGTCGGCACTGCAAACGATCCAACAACTGGTTCTGTCAACTCATTTACGTCTTCATCTTATCTCACAGTGGATAACAATTACTTGAAAGTGTACGATAAGTACAACGACAAGTATACGTTCATTCCGGCTGCATCATCTACTGCTGGTCTTATGGCAAACACAGATGATGTGTCAGCGCCTTGGTTCTCGCCTGCGGGTGCCCGTCGAGGTAACTATCTTGGTGTAACTGCTCTTGCGTACAACCCAACTAAGTCACAACGAGACTTGTTGTACAAAGCGGGCGTTAACCCAATTGTTAACTTGCCAGGCCAAGGGATTGTGCTCTTTGGTGATAAGACGTTCATTCGCAGACCATCTGCATTCGATCGAATCAATGTTCGTCGATTGTTCTTGGTTATCGAGAGAGCGATCAAGGGTGCGGCACAAAATGTGTTGTTCGAATTCAACGATGAGTTTACTCGTGCAGAATTCGTGAACATCATTGAACCATTCTTGCGTGAAGTACAAGGGCGTCGTGGTATTACAGACTTTAAGGTTGTTTGTGACGATACAAACAATACTGCTAATGTCATCGATACAAACTCATTTGTCGCGTCAGTCTTCATTAAGCCTGCTCGTTCAATCAACTACGTAACTCTTAACTTCGTAGGTGTTAGAACTGGTGTAGACTTTGAAGAAGTCGTGGGCACAGTTTAAGGAGATAAGAAATGGCAATTCTAGGCGTAGACGATTTCAAGTCTAAACTCCGTGGAGGTGGTGCTCGGGCCAATTTGTTCCGTTGCACAATTAACTTCCCTGCTTATGCTGGTGGTGACGCGGAACTGACCTCTTTCCTTTGCAAAGCGGCCCAGTTACCTCAGTCATCTGTCAGTCAGTTCTCTGTACCATTCCGTGGACGTGAACTGAAAGTTGCAGGAGAGAGAACTTTCGACAACTGGTCAGTGACTATCATCAATGACACAGACTTCGCAATCCGTGATCCAATGGAGCGTTGGTCAAACGGTATCAACGGACACTCAACCAACACTGGTTTGGTGAATCCTGTTGACTATCAGACTGACCTCTTCGTGGAGCAACTGGATCGCGACGGTTCAATCATTAAGAGAGTCGACATTCGTGGTGCATTCCCCGAAACAGTTAGTCCTATTGATCTGAGTTATGATACTACAGGTGAAATTGAGACATTCGAAGTCTCGTTTGCTTACCAATACTGGGAGTCAAACACGACTACTTAATAGTCTCTAAATACAGGGGAGACTCCGGTCTCCCTTTTATTTTACTTTAGGAACACATATGGCGGAAGAAAACGGTAGCGTATTAAAGTTATTTGGATTTGAAATCAAGAGAGCGGGTGCAAAACCAACCGGCACTCAGAAACTTCAATCTCCAGTAGCGCCCACAGATCCGGACGGTGCAGGTTATGTAACCAGCGCTGCGGGTTACTATGGTCAATACATCAACATGGATGGTGACCAAGCAAAAGATAACCAACAGTTGATCATGCGATATCGTGGTGTTTCACAACATCCCGAAGTCGACATGGCGATTGAAGAGATTGTCAACGAGGCGATTACCGCATCCGAAGAAGAATCTTCTGTCAAACTTACCGTCGAAGATATCGACGCACCAGATAAAATCAAGGAATCGATTCGACAAGAATTTGATCGAATCATTTCTATGTTGCACTTCAACGATTTAGGTCACGACATGTTCCGATCGTGGTATATCGATGGTCGGTGCATACATCACTTACTCGTAAACGAGTCTAATTTAAAAGCCGGTATTCAAGAGATCCGTCACATCGATTCTGCAAAGATTCGAAAAGTAAAGGACGTAAAGTATAAGAAAGATCCTAAGACCAATGTAAAGATTGTCGACAAGGTAGATGAGTTCTACGTCTTTGACGACAAGCCTGGTCAAGCGAATACTGCAATCAAGATTTCTACAGATGCGATCAGTTACGTAACGTCTGGTGTACTAGACGAAGGTAGAAAGAAAGTTCTGTCGCATCTACACAAGGCACTCAAACCCATCAACCAGTTGCGTATGATGGAAGACAGTCTTGTAATTTATCGTCTTGCACGTGCACCCGAACGTCGTATATTCTACATCGACGTAGGTAACATGCCACGCGGTAAGGCGAACGAATACATGAAAGACATCATGGCAAAGTATCGCAACAAACTTGTCTATGATGCATCTACCGGTCAGATCAAAGATGACCGTAAACATATGTCCATGTTAGAAGACTTCTGGTTGCCACGTAAAGAAGGTGGTCGAGGCACTGAGATCTCAACACTGCCAGGCGGCGACAATCTGGGACAGATCGATGACATCATTTATTTTCAAAAGAGATTGTATCGATCACTCAATGTCCCAGTAAACCGTTTGGAACAAGAGGCGCAGTTCTCTTTGGGTCGGTCTACTGAGATCTCCCGTGACGAAGTTAAGTTCCAAAAGTTCATTGATAAACTGCGTCGTCGATTCTCTCAGGTGTTCTTGGGTATTCTGCGTAAACAATTGATCTTAAAACAAATCATTACCGAACAGGATTGGGAGACTTGGAAAGACGATATTTACGTAGACTATGTGAAAGACAACCACTTCACTGAACTCAAGGAGATGGAAGTCTACAGAGAACGTGCAGGTCTTCTGAACGAGATGTCAGGATTCGTAGGTGAGTTCATATCGAAAGAATGGGCTATGCGTAATATCATGCGGTTCAGTGACGACGATATCAAAGACATTGAAAAAGAAATTAAGGGTGAGGTTGCCAGTGGAGAAGTTGAAGATCCCAAGGAACCTGAACCTAAAGAGGAACCACCTCAACAGAAAGATAGTCCAAACGATGAAGGAGATAAATGATGTTACCAGACGATGATGTAGTAGTAGGCGAAGTTGAAGCAGATCCTATTGAAGCACCAAACCCTATCGCAGATTTTTTAAATTCTGTTGAAGGACAAGATTTTGTCAGTGCCGAGAGACAGTTCAATGATATGATCGGAGACCGATTACAGAATGCACTGGATCAGGCAAAAGTAAAGATTGCTTCGCGTCTATACAACGATGAAGAACTTGACGACGAACCCGAAGTCGAAGTCGAGGATGATGTCGAGGTAGAAACAGATGAACTCGACGACTATGAAGATTCGTTAGATGATGACGAAGAATTAGAATTAACAGACGATGAACTGGATGCATTTAATGATGATGCAGCTCCTGTTTAAAAACTTTTTTTTATAAATATAACTGCAACTGCAAAAAAGGTTTCATATGAAAAGGTTCCAAGACATTCGCGAGAAAAAAATGCCTGCGGGTGATCACGTGTTCGATAAAAAGGTGAACCGACATACAGTGATGGTACACAAGAACAAAGGTAAGTTCGATGTGTATATCGATGGTGATAAACTAGACACCTTCAAAACACAAAAAGAAGCTGAGAAAGCGGGTATCGCATTCGCTAAGGAATTCTAATGAAATTAATAACAGAATACACTACCAACGATGTCCAGTGCATCGTGGAGAAAAAGGAAGATGGCGAGAAGAACTTTGTCATCGAGGGTGTGTTTGCACAAGCAGAACAAAAGAATCGTAACGGCCGCATCTATCCAAAAGCAGTAATGGAGAAAGCAGTCGGTAAGTACGTCAAGGAACAAGTAAGTCAGAAGCGTGCGGTCGGTGAGTTGAATCACCCTGAAGGCCCCACAGTGAACCTTGACAAAGTTTCTCACCTCATCACTGACCTCAAGTTTGAAGGCAATGATGTGGTAGGAAAGGCACAAATATTGGATACTCCGATGGGTAAGATCGTAAAGGGTCTTCTGGAAGGTGGTGTTCAACTAGGTGTGTCAACTCGTGGTATGGGTAGTCTTGAGCAAAGGAACGGCGCAATGTATGTGCGTGATGATTTCCTTCTAAACACAGTAGATATTGTACAAGATCCATCTGCGCCTGGCGCGTTTGTAAACGGTGTCATGGAAGGCGTTGAATGGGTTTGGAACAATGGTGTTATAGAACCTCAAGTCATTGAAGAAATGGAGACTGAAATTAAATCCGCTCCGAAAACGCATCTCTACGAGACGCAGGTTCGCGAGTACAAGAATTTCCTCTCGTTGTTAAAATCTAACTTTAAGGAGTAAAACATATGTCTGATGACCAAAATGTTGAGCTTCCAGAAATTGAGGAAGCAAGTGCTCAGAAAATGCCGGTTGGAGATGAAGCGCAGTCTGTTGCTTCGGTAGACAAAGCTGGTGATGCTACATCACAAGCTCCTGCTCGAAAAGGCGACATGAAAGGTAAGGATGAGCCTGCTGGCCGTCCTAAGACTAAGGCAGCAATGATCAACGCAATGTTCACCAAGATGAGTGGTATGTCAAAGGCAGAAATGTCTAAGATGTATGATTCATACGCGGAGGGTGCAGAAGTAGAAGCAGACGAAGATGCAGTAGAACTGCCTGAGTTTTCTTATACTGACGAACTGGACGCAATCGTTGAATCTGAAGCCACTTTATCAGATGAGTTCAAAGCGAAAACAGCCGTGCTTTTCGAGACAGCAATTAAGTCTAAGTTGTCTGAGGAAGTAGACCGCTTAGAAGATGAGTATCAAACTCGACTCGAAGAGGAACTGAACGAGACTCGTTCTGACCTCGTAGAGAAGATTGATTCATACCTGAACTATGTTGTTGAAAACTGGATGTCTGAGAACCAACTCGCTGTGGAGCAAGGTCTCCGCACTGAGATTGCAGAAGGCTTCATGAACAATCTCCGTGATTTGTTCGAAGAGTCTTATGTAGAAGTTCCAGAGTCTAAAGTAGACCTAGTTGACGAACTTGCTGACCAAGTTGAAGAACTCGAAGAGTCTCTCAACAGCCGTACAGCAGAAGTTCTCGAAATGTCTGAGCAGATCGAGTCATTCCAACGTGAAGCGGTTATCCGCGAAGCGTCACGTGATCTCGCTGACACTCAGGTAGAAAAACTCGCTTCATTGGTACAGGGTTTGGATTTTGAAGACCAAGATGCATTCGCAGAGAAAGTTAAGACTGTGAAAGAATCTTACTTCAAGTCTGAAGTACCCGCAACTGCCGAAGAAGTATCAGAAGATTGGACTGCTGACACTACAACAGAAGTTAATTCTGTAATGTCACAGTACCTTAACGCTATTCAAAAAACCAATAAGTAAGGAGATTTCTAATGCAATCTTACGATCAATTAGTTGAGAAGTGGTCTCCCATTCTCAACGAAGAAAGCGCCGGTGCGATCAAAGATTCACACCGTCGTGCTGTAACTGCTGCAGTTCTTGAGAACCAAGAACTTGCATTCCGCGAAGAAGCAAACATGATGGGTCTTACTGAGACTGCTGCTAACTCAGCTGGTGCTGGTACTGTTGCATCTGGTGGTGCAGCTGACAACTGGAACCCTGTACTGATCGCTCTTGTACGTCGTGCAATGCCTAACCTTATGGCATACGACATCTGTGGTGTTCAGCCTATGTCTGGCCCTACTGGTCTTATCTTCGCAATGAAGTCACGTTTCAAGAGTTCAAAAGCTGGTGTTATCGACGAGCAGGAAGCATTGTTCGACGAAGCGCCTGTAGGTTACTCAGGTGACTCTTCAACTACTGGCAACGGTTCTACTGGCCCTTCAGGTTTGGAAGGTGCACGTGGTACTTTGGATCTCGACTCTTCAGGTTCTATCGTAGACTCTGCTGCAGCTCTTGCTCCATACGCTGGTGACGCATACACTACAGCAGAAGCTGAAGCACTTGGTAACACAGGTGAGTCATTCGCTGAGATGGGATTCACTATCGAGAAGGCGACTGTAACTGCTAAGTCACGTGCGCTGAAGGCAGAGTACACTCTGGAACTCGCACAAGACCTGAAGGCAATCCACGGTCTTGACGCAGAGACAGAGTTGGCAAACATTCTGTCTACAGAAGTTCTTGCTGAAATCAACCGCGAAGTAATTCGTACAATCAACGCTCAGGCGAAGATCGGTGCACGTCAATCTAACGTCACTACTAAGGGTATCTTCGACCTTTCATCTGATGCAGATGGTCGTTGGTCTGTTGAGAAGTTCAAGGGTCTGCTTGTTCAGATCGAACGTGAAGCAAACGTAATCGCGAAAGAAACTCGTCGCGGTAAGGGTAACGTAGTCATCTGTTCTTCAGATGTTGCTACTGCTCTTGTTGCTGCTGGTATGCTTGATTACACTCCATCATTGTCAACTAACCTTCAGGTAGATGACACAGGTAATACATTCGCTGGTGTATTGAACGGTCGTACACGTGTGTACATCGATCCATATGCAACTGGTGACTATGTTACTGTTGGATACAAGGGTACTAACCCTTACGATGCTGGTGTATTCTACTGCCCATACGTACCTCTACAGATGGTTCGTGCGGTCGGAGAAGAAGATTTCCAACCACGTATCGGGTTTAAGACTCGTTACGGAATGGCGTCAAACCCATTCGTTGGTACTGCTCCTGCAAACGGTCTTGCTACATCTCGTACTAACCAATACTACCGTATCTTCCGTGTGGACAACATCCTCGCATAAGAAAGATAATAAGGAAGTAGTAAAGATTGGGGGACGTAAGTCCCCCTTTTTTTATGCCGCTTGGTCGATGACTTCCATTGTCTCTTCGTCAAGTCCAATAGATGACAATAGTCCATTATTGTCGTTAAGTGCACGTCGAGTGATTAGATAGGCAATGCTTGCACGTGCATTTCCTGCCAAACGTCCCTTAATAAGATCTGACTGTTTGGAGTTGAATCGACGATAGTTTTGTAAATGTTCTACGATTTCCTCTTCACTATATGAAGTATCTACGTCTTCATTTTTCATTAAGAGGTGTGCTAATCCAGTCAATAGATAACCTGAAACCGTGGGTTCGTTGTTATACACCGATTGAATGATACGAGAAGACTGAATAAAGTATTCTTCTGGAATACCATCTTTCTGACGAAAGTAGTTATTCTTTACTTCAACAAAACCACCCATAGACTTGCCGCCTGGATTTAACCCTTCTACGTCAAGTTCACAGTTCTTGAAAACGTTCAGAAGTTCAAGAGCATCTGGATCTCCAAATACAACTTCGGACTTGAAGATTTCTTCCTGCTTCATAGATTCTTGATCAGCGTTGCGTGACTTGAAGTAACGTGCTTCCTCTTTTTGACACTCTATGTCAGTCATGTATTGTTTATGTACCAACTGTGAAGTCTTAATGTGAGTTAAACCACACAGACCCGCCATGATGATACGGCGAAGACCATCCCAACAAAACTTCTTTCCGGACGGACGGATTGCGATGTCCACTACTCCAGCTGAGTATGGATCAAACCCGTTCATCTTTTGAAGTTTATTGATGAGTTTCTTCAAACGGACAACACGTTGATATGTCATGTCAACCCAAATCTCATCGATTGCAACAACCCCAGATTCTTCTGGATCATAGTATGCAATCGATCCGAAACCGGATAGGGTCTTAGTCTTGAAGTTTTCGATACGGAGGATCGCATCGATGATGTCTTGGATACGAACTGTACCCTTTAGATTAGCGAGTTCGCCAGCGACCTCACTGTGTTTAGTGCTCTTACGCATATAATACTCCTTGTATTATTTGTAGTAGAGATACGACATGTATCTCATATTAGTATATAGTCATCTAATAATGTCTATGTCATCTGCGTTGG
>Ga0213858_10000407_pt1 | contig 20726 bp, 22 predicted proteins | sample PICome_FD_160122 | JGI IMG/M metagenome (GOLD analysis project Ga0213858, IMG submission 160122) | Coastal seawater microbial communities near Pivers Island, North Carolina, United States - PICO245 | ecosystem: Environmental > Aquatic > Marine > Coastal | place: USA: North Carolina | collected... | reverse complement strand
TTTACGAGTCCGTCAAGCTCGGAGAGATGGAAGTCAAGTACAACACTTCTAGTCAGGCTACTGGAACTGTTAATAACGTATTCGACGTTTATCCTTGGCTTCAGTCTTATCTCGGGGCTTATTGTTTGGGCGGCAGTGGCTCGTATCAAGTTCGCGTTGTGAGGGGTTGAGATGGCTGGTCAACTTGACAGTCTGTTCAAGAACGTTGCCAAGTCGGTAGTCAAGGATCTTGGCACGTCACTTGATACGTCAATCACTTACACAAAGAAAGCGTCTGCAACGTACAACGTGGCGACTGGTGCTGTAACCAGCACTGACACAAGCTATAGCTTCAAAGCTCCCGTTGAATTTATTGTTTCTGATGAAGAAGGCGGGTATCAGGAAAATACGGCTCGGCTTTACATAACGCCTGATCAGATTGGAGACAACCAAGCCAACCTGCAAGACGAGATCTCGTTGACGTTTGATGGGGCGTCACGTGCCACCAAAATCCAAGACATTCGCACTTTTAGAGGCGGTCAGGAATACCTTTATATGATTCGGGTGGTGTTCTGATGACGCTTGTAAACGCTAGAGCTGCACTTGAAACTGCGATCAACACTGCAGTGACAGACGCGGATGCCACAGTTTCAGTGGTGTTTGACAACATGCCGTTTACAACGCCTGGCAAGGATAAGAAGTATGTAATGGTGTCGATCAACTTTGATCAGTCAACGATCCAGCCTCACGGTGCAGCGATTGATCAATACGCTGGAACGGTGCAATGCGGTATTTTTACGCCAAGAGACAAGGGAAGTGCTGCAGCAGCTGCGATTGCAGAGTCAGTTATTGACGGTTTAACCTCTGTAAATGCTTCTGGCTACACGGACACTTATTCTGTGGTGCCACGTGTTGGTCAGATCAGCGGCCCTACTGCTGTCACGCAGGAAAATAACAGTCATTTTGTCAGCGTGGTTAGCTGCTTGTTTACTGCGGTGTGATGGCCAAGCCGATCAGCGAGCTAACGAACGATATTCGCAAGTTGATTGAAGATGGACGGGCAGCTGCTGGTCCAGAGATTGTGTTTAGCTTGCAAAAAGCTGGTCCTTGGTGGACTGGAAACTTTGGTGAGTTGTGGGAGTTAAGCCCTAGACCGGTTAAACCAGTCGTTAGCAATCAGCGTGATTGGGAAGATGAAAACATGCCGACCTCTCGGAGTTTTCAGAAACGTCCTGCTCTAAAGATTCCGATTAACAGTCCCCTCTATATCGGCAACCTGGCTGATTATGCAGGATATGCGGTCAATAATCCGCAGGCCAAAATTGACGGTAAAACCTATGGAGAAGCTAGACCTCCACAGCGAAGCACAGCACCTAATGGTCCGCGTTGGTACAAGATTTATACAGAGACCGGCAGAGATACGGGCTTGTTTCATGATCTAGACAAAGCATTTGCATCTGTGCGCCTGGGATAAGCTATATTGTGCTAGTTGACTGAGTTTTATGGCTGAAGCACGCGCAATCGACAAGTTGTGTCAAGCGTTTAGCGTTGAGCAACGCAGCAGCTACACGATTAAAAGCGGTGAGGAAGTCGTTCTTAAGCTGTATTGGAAGCCTTTGACGATTGCTGATCGCGATGCGATCAACAACTCATTGAAAGCGCTGAACATTGGTGCGTCTGAGGACAATTTGGACTTTGCGATTCAGATGGTCATTCGCAAAGCAGAAGACGAAGCTGGCAATCGGATCTTTTCGGACGGCGACCGTGCCAAGATTCGCAACCGCCTGCCTCTGAGCATTGTGCTGGACATCATGTCCAAGATGCAGAGCATGGATGAGGTGGAAGAAGCAGACGATCTTAAAAGCAAGGATTGATAAGGATCACTTCCTGTTCCTGCAGTTCTTTATTGCTGAAAAGCTAGGCATGACATTGGCTCAGCTTCGAGCCAGCATGTCGATGGAAGAGCTGATTGCTTGGAGCGCTTACTGCTCGGTCAAGTCTGATCGGGAACAGAAGGAGATCGAGCGAAGTCGTCAGCAGGCTCAATATCGCCGTGTGCGCTAACCTGAAGGCAATGTCTTCGGGTTAGTCGTGGCCGCTGAGTACGAAGTCAATATCAAGCTTAATAGTCAGCAGATCGAGCGCGAATTAAAGAAAATACAATCTGCTACGGCAAATATAGGTAAATCTGAAAAAAAATCTGCAGTTAATGCAGACAAGCGTGCGGCAGCAATGGTTAGGCTGCGCAATGTTGGAGATCAAGTAAGAAAGCTGCAAGAGCAGGGAGTTAAGCTTGACAAAGCAAGTTTTCAGCTAAAAAAAGCTGCAGAAGCTATTGATAAAGGCAATCTAGCAACTGCAAAACAAAGGACTAAAATCGTAGAACAAGAGGCAAGAGCCCAGCAGAAAATAGCGAGTCAGCTAGAGCGTCAAGCTAGGTCTGCAGTAAAAGCTGCCTCTAGCGGCGTCAGACGACAAGGCAGGCGTGGAGGCAGATTCCAAGACATTGCTACGGGTGCTGGTTTTCCGTTGTTATTTGGCGGTGGACCAGCTCAAGCGCTTGCTGGTGGCATTGGTGGAGCGTTTGGAGGGCTTGGCGGATCCATCGCTGCATCAGCAGTGGTGTCTCAATTTGAAGCATTTGCACAAGCTGCTACAACAGCTGGCCAGGCACTTAATTCGACAGGTGGTGCGCTGGATTTTATGCGCGAGAAGTCTTTATTTAGCAGTGCTGCAGCTGAAGAGCGTGCAGCTGTTCTTGAAGAGTTAGGCAGAGTAGAAGAATTAGCAACTCTTTTGACGGAAGAGCTAACTGGCAAAATTGGCAATGAAGGCGTTCGTTCCTTGCAGGAGCTAGGCAAAACAACAGACGAAACGACACGTTTGTGGGGCGAGCTGACGACTCAGTTGTTTGCGTTAGTTTCCGGCCCTCTAAATGAGTTTTTAAAAATTGTCAATCAAGTCTTAGGTGGCATCACTGCTTCTGGGCGTTTTGCAGCATTAAGTAAAGACTTGGCTGGCGATAAAGAGTTTGAAGCTGCTGTCGCAGCCCGCAAGAGTGGCAGGGCCGGAGTGTTGTCGCCAGCAGAGAAACTAGAGCTTTTAGAGCTGTTTGGCCCAAAAGTCACTAGCACTGCTCAAATTCCTGTAACAGCTGCAGACCGGCGGCGATTTGCTGTCAAGGGAGCAACAGGCGACAAAGCGGCAAGAGAAGAAGACCGATTGCTGAAACGATTAGCAAAGCTTGAGGAAGAGCGTCAGAAAGTTCTTGAGATTTCTCGATTCAGGGATCAAATCGCAGCTGCTGAAGCTCTTGGCGATACTCAATTGGTTATTCGCTTGCAAGGCGAGCAGAAAATAGCTGAAATCGAAGCAAGCCGTAAAGAAGCACTTATTGGTGTTACGGATCAGCGCGAAATAGAGGCTATCAACATCGCTAAAGCCACTGAAAAGCTAGCTGCTCACCGTGAAATTGAGCGTCAGATCACAGAAGAGCAACGTATGCGTCAAGAAGTGTTTGACGACACTGTTGCAGACCTTGAGTATCAACTTGCGTTAAGCCAGGCAACTAGCGAGGCCGAAAGAGAACGTCTTCGGATTGAAGAAAAACTGCGCAAACTCAGAAAAGGCCGAATGTCCGAGTCACAACTTGGACAGATCGGTGATTTGATGCGGCAAATCTCTGCAGAGAATAGCCCTCTTAATCAATTTATTAAGCAGTCGATTGAGAGTTTGAACAACCTTGAGCAGCACGCTGTTCAGGTGTCTCAAGGCATCGGCAACGCGATTGGCAACTCGCTTGTCAACGGAATGCAGAACCTTGTCACTGGAGCGACAAGCGTTAAGCAAGTCTTTGCGGACATGTTGAAGAGCATTGCTGATGTGTTGGCTCAGCAGGCTGCACAAATGATTGCGACGTACATCGCGATTGGCGTTGCCCGGTTGTTTGCCGGAATGGGTGGTGGAAATGAAGGTGATAGTTTGAATCTGGACGCTATTGAGCAGTATTCGGGAGTCGGAGCCAATACTTCATTCGCTGAAGGCGGCTATGTTTCTGGTCCTACTCGCGCTCTTGTCGGTGAAGGCGGAGAGTCTGAGTACATCATTCCCGAAAGCAAGATGCGTGAAAGCATGGCGCGTTACTCGCGTGGTGCTCGCGGTTCTGCCGTTATTCCTGAAAACGGTGGTGGCAGTGGAGCTATGAGCGAAGGTGGCGGAACAGCAGTTGCTGCACCAATCGACGTTCGCTACACCGTGGAACGTATCAACAGCGTTGATTATGTAACTGCTGATCAGTTCCAAGCTGGCATGAGGCAAGCTGCTAATCAGGGTGCTAAACAGGGTGAGCAGCAAACGTTGAAGCGGTTGCAAATGAGCAGCAGCACTCGTAAGAGGGTCGGAATGTGACGCAGTTTGCTTTTGGACATGCTTTGCAGATTGTGGTTGACGGCAGCGCTGACTTCCGTTTTCAAAACTTTTTTATTGGTAAGAACATGATGCATACGGGAGCTGATGGTACAAACGCAGCTTTTCAGTTTGTGCCGTTTGGCTTCTCTGGTGTAACCGTTAATCGCACGGGTGATGGCCTTGAGGCCGCTGTGGTTTTTCCAAACAACGATCTCACTCGATCTTGGAGCGTCAAAGCAATTGAAGAAAGTTATCGAATGATGGTTCAGGTATTAATTATTGAGAACACGGACCCTGGTACGGACTTAACAGTAAGTAGCCCAAGTGCCAGTGTTGTTCACACTTACACTGGCGTTGTCACTGGCGGACAATGGGATAATGTTTCGCTTAATCTTGAGCTAAGTTCTGTCCTAGATGCTGTTGGAACGGACGTACCAAGGCGATCATTGACGCAGCGCATGGTTGGCAACTTGCCGATTAGCAACAGTGTCCGACTGCAGTGATCTAATCGGAATGCCGTATCGCTTCGGCGCTGACGGCAGTGACGGCCATATCGACTGCATCCACATGTGCTATCAAGCATTGGAGCGGATGGGCGTTGAAGCGCCACCGTTCAAGCAATCTTGGTACGAGGCAAGTAAGTGGGAGATCTGTCGAGACCTTATGCGCTGGGGTTCCCGTGTAGATCGACCTCAGTATGATGGGGATATTCTGCTGTTACCGCAGCAATCCTGGGCATTTGCAGTCACATGGCAGACGGGAATCTTGTACGTCAATCGGGGACTAAAAAGGGTGCAGTGGTCTACGGTCCAACTGTTTCCGACGTACCACTGCTTCCGTACGAGAAAGAGTTAATCAAGACGATTGGGATAACGGAAGAGGAATATCGAAAGTTTGCTGCTGAGGTGCGGCGTAAGGGCTTGGTGCGTCCGGCTGAGTATGACCATATTCCTGATGTAGTCAATGGAGATCCATTCACTGCTGCGCTTATAAGCATTGCCATTAGCCTTGTGCTGACTGGTGTCTCATACCTGCTGACGCCAAAACCCAAGATGCCGGAGGCATCAAAGCGGTCGCAGCTTGATCTGGGAAGCGTAAACGCTGGCAATCGTTTTACGCAAAGCCGGGGCTTTGACACGCTTAACGAACTAGCAGATTACGGCGCACCAATTCCAATTATTTTTGGCCTCTACGACGAGGCCACTAAAACGGGCGGGATGCTTGTCACGCCAAAGCTTGTTTGGTCACGGATGTTTAGTCATGGAACGCAACAGCGGGCCAAGATGATGTTTGTGGTGGGTGAGCAGGGTTTTGATGATGGGATAGCGCCTGACGGTATTGAACCACCAAGCCTTGAGGGTATTTTCCTTGGCAATAACGCTTTAGACATCATTCATAATGACTTTTTTGCTTTTTACTGGAAAAAAAATACGACCGTTTCCGGCAATAAGCGCATAAGGGGAGGCAATTTAGTTTATGGAACGCAAGGCGGAAAAACTAGCGGAAATCCCACGCAAGGTGCTGGCAATGACGACGACATGTTTTTGTGCCCCAGCAATATCGCTGATGAAACTACAGATTTTTGCCATGCCTATTCCCCTGCAAACAATACCAGTTTTGGGATGTTTGGCGCGATTCCAAACGGAAACGGTTATCGAGTAAACTATGAAACCGTTAGTATTCCTGATGGTACTGAAAATAGCCAAGCTTATGCACTAACTTTGCGTCGTATAAAAATTGTTGGAGACAAAGACCTTAATGTAGATATTGGAAAAGAGGATCTTTTGAAGAAAGTACGCAAGCAGGACCAAGAAGGAGAAGGTCGGCAGTACAGCCCTCGTATGGGCCTTGTTAAGTTAATCAAGGCCAATGGCAGCGTAATTACTGTTGACGATAATTATCCTGGGCAGCGGCGAGCTGAAGTGGATGTCAGAGCGGGTGATCAGTTAATTTTTGATATTGATCCAAGCGAGATACCTGAAGGCAAGTATCAACGGAGTAATAACAGGGGAGGCGAAAATGTTGACGACATTAACGCAACTGTTACTGCAGCACAGATTGCTGCTGATGATGCGATGCAGCTTGGTGAAAGGTTTGCTATCGGCAATACGCTGTGGAAGGTAACTAAGAGAAGGTTTGATCAATACAACCCCGAAAGCAATCAAAGTCAGATGATTACATTGCTTTGCATTGATTCGGACGAGTCACGACAAAGACGTGTTGGACTTGTCAGTTTTGATAATGTCGTAAAGCCCAACAAAGATTTTATTGGCGATGAGAGCGGTGTTGGGGCTGCGTTTTATCCCATAACAAGTGTCGCTACGGGGTTAGTAAGAAATAATAGGCCTGCTGTCGTAACTGAAATTGGCCTGCGAAGCAGAGTATTTCAGCGTTTAAATGGCTTGTGTTCGTTTAATGCCGTTCCAACTTCAGACGAATTAGACGATTTTGACGACGAAGAGGTCACAGTACGATCTGGAACGTACACGGGGACAATTAAAAGGTCTTCTGTGTTTCAGGTGTTTGTCCGGCAGGCCGGTTTAAACGCTAGCGGCGAAGCATTTAGATTTAGCAGAATAGATATTTATTTTGCAGTGACGGGCAGCAAGCCTGTTGATCAATATAACTTTATTCGTTTCACTCATCCGCAAGATTTGCCACCTACTGAGCTTGAATATAAATTTATTGGCATTCCGGCTTCTGAACTAAGAGTCCTTGGTGATGAAACAGAGATCATTAGGCTTTCGGCTTCTGTTTCCGACGAGAGCACAGACTTGCTTCGCATGTCTGCTGATGTGGCGGGACTGGGACGTTTTGGCGTTGCCGTCGCTGGAGTGAGAATGCGCAAGTCGCAGATTAAAATTAACAAGGAATTTATTCGCAAACCAAGAGTAGTAACTGGTCAGACAACCAGCAATAAACCTCAAAATGTTGAGCGCAAGCTTGTGTTGCCGCAAGACCAAGATGGAAGCATAAAAGTAGCAATTTCTTTTGCAAGAGAAGCTAATATATCCAACAGTAGCGCCATTGTCTCAGGAAAAAATGGAGCGTTTTTCCATACAATTTTTGGCAGCTGTGACGACGATCCAATTAACGAAGGCGGCATCAAAGTTTTACAGACAAGGGAAAAGCTAAGTTCAACAAAATGGATAGCTGTCAAATGGACGGTGCGCAAGACACGGCTGCCTAGCACTCATTATGCTCATGTCAGCAACGGCGTTACTTTTACGTGGGCTTTTGTTAGCTGCAATATCGTAGGAAGCTCCGACGGTTATTCCATTGGTGAAACTATTGAATTTAAGCGTGGTCTTGGGGCCACTTCCGGCTCAACAAGCGCATACACCAGTTCTAATCCTTTTGTTCCAAACAATCCTGGTGGAACGATGACCTTTTCAGGCCAGCGATACAGGATTGTAGACATTGACACCCGAGAGTTTTCTGTTGGCCGAGCACAGGCGTATTACTATGAGCTTTTCGGTCATGCAGCCAACCTAAATGTAGGGGAATCAAAGACCATTATTCGCAATTTCCCTAATGGGCCTAAAAAAATTAAGCTAGAAATGACTGCAACAGTTAAAGAGCAGGTCGATCATTTTAGTGGTGAAACAAAGGGCTGGAATCATCCAGCAACTCCTATTTCAGTCGTTCAAGACTCTGACACGACAGGCCCTTGGCGAGTGGGTGATATTCAGGATGACCTTGTAACTGTTTCAGCCGATAATCCTTATATCACTTCTTATACAGAAGTCGGCTTTAGATACGTTGTCGGGGACGTTGGCAGGGAAGCGGAACCGACTGTTTTTACTGGAGAGACAGAATTCGAAAGTCAGAGTCAGTATGCAGACCTTAGTCTTTATAGAGAGCTTGTTCAAAAATCAAACGAATCTGAGCCTGAGCACAGCATTGTTTATGTAAACGAGGTTGTGCCTAACGCGATTGTGCCTGCATATAACAACTTAACTATTAGTGGTTTGTCATTAAAAGCTAGTCGCAACTTCACCAGCTTGGATCAAATGCGCTGTTGGCTTGGCAGCGGTTTACACGTTAAACGGCTACACCCTGACCTTAATGTTTACAACTTAGAAGGTCTTAACGCTAACGGAAAAGCCTCTGGCCCCAGCAACCTGTTTACTGATTTAGTTTTTTACATGCTGACCAATCAGCTTGGTGGAGCGGGAGGCTTGCTAAAAATGAGCGAAAGCAATCCTTTTCTCTTAGACGTAGAAGATTTTAAGGAAACTTCGCGCTTTTTGTATGCACAAAAATTATTTTTCAATGGAGTGCTTGGAGACAGAGCAAACCTGCGTCAGTACATCACGGATACAGCGCCTTACTTCTTGTGCAACTTTGTGATCATGGATGGCAAGTTTTCACTTAAGCCTGCCATTCCTCACATGGCGGATAGTGGTCAAATCAATCTTGGCCCAGTGCCGATTGAGCAGTTGTTTACGGCTGGCAACATTCTTGAGGACAGCTACAAGCTTGAATACCTAAGAAGTGAAGAGCGCAGGCCTTTTAAAGCGGTCATGCGTTATAGACAAGAGATTAAAAATAAACTGCCACAGGAAAAGGTTGTGGAGGTCAAGCTGCCAGGACAAGAAGGTCTTTTGCCTCAAGAGCAGTTTGACTTAACCCAGTTCTGCACTTCAGAGCGACATGCCATTCAAGTTGCCAAGTATTTTTTAGGCATTCGCAAGCTGGTAACTCATACCATCAGCTTTTCAACAACTGTGCATGGTTTAAATCTAAGAGCCGGTTCTTACATTAAAGTGATTACGACTTCCAGTCCGTACTCCAGCGCAAACAACGGAACAATTAGTTCCACTGGAACGGTAACAAGCGTGCAGGATATGCCTGATGGTCAGTATTCTGTATCCTTCTTTAAGACGAACTCAGAGGATGTCGAAGACGGAATCATGGAGGTTAGTAATGGCACGGTGTCTGATTCGACCTTCCATGACTCAGTGTTTACAGTAAAAAACGAGAGAGTCTCACAAAACGTTTACATTGTGGAGCAGTTGACCTTCTCGCAAGAGGGAACAGTGGACATCGTTGCTTCAGAGCATCCTTGCGATGATGATGGAGTCAGCGAGCTTGCGAAGCTGGTCGCAAGTGAAACTTCTGTTATTGCAGTCCGATCCTGATGGCTTTTCCTTCGCTGGTCCCGAGTTCTCGCACGTTTGAGGCGGGAGACTACCCCGTTAAAACGTTTAAGGCGCAAAACGGTAAGGAGCACCGGATTTTGTACGGCAGCAACCGCACCGGCATGAGGCTGTCATTGAGCTACGCGAACATTACAGACGCCAGTGCTGAGCTGTTCTTGGATCACTATGACGAGGAGCAGGGCACGTTTGGAGTGTTTGACAATGTGCCAAGTGGGTTTGAAAAGGGCTGGGAAGGCAATGCAGATGCTCTTGATGCGAAAACTGCTGGCAACAAGTACCGATATGAAGGCCCACCGCAAGTTGTCCAGGTAGCGCCTGGGTTTAGCACTGTTACAGTGAATCTGATTGGTGTGCTCTGATGGCTACTTTCTACACCGGAAGGCACGGAAGCTTGTTGCTTGATGGCGATACCATCGCTCAGGTCCAAAATTGGACCGTCAGCACGACTATCTCGTTGCTGAACGTCAGAACGCTTGAAGAGTCCGACGATCGGTTTTTTCCCGAGAGTCGCACCACCAGCGGCAGCTGTCGGATTCTTTACTACGACTCACCGGTAGATAACGCCAGCTCATTTATCAATAAAGTAATCAAAGCAAGAGACGGAAGCCCAGGACTTGGTGCGTCCTTGTATCAAGGCAACGAACCAGACGAGTATCGGTCTGATTTGCGCCTAAAAGTAGATGATGGGACGGCGGACGGTCGTTACATCGAAATGCGTGTATTGATCACAAATGTAACTTTAACGATGTCAGTTGGTGAAATTTTTGCGGCAGATATTACGTTCCAATCTTCAGGCGCTCCCACTTTTGTGAACATCTAATGACTGTATATCTTGGCACGCACGGTGAAATTGAGTTGAGGCGTGTTTTTAATGGTGGCACGTTGCGGTCAACGATTGACGTTGCTGACGTAAATGCAACCGAAAAACGATTTAGCTTTGACTTTGAGCACGGTCAGCTGGTAACAGGCGACCAAATTGAAATTACAAGCACAAACGGCAGTGCTCTTACGTTTATTCCTGGCGATACAGATGGAAGCACTAAGAAGTTTATTCATGTTGACGAGTTAGACGGGATCAGGCTTTACAACAGTTTTGCCGATGCAGTTACTGGCGGTAAAACAAATGCGATTGCACTCAATACTCCAACCAGCTCAGTGCCTGTTGAAGTAATCGTTGAATCTGTTTCGCCGCGTCTTTTGGCTCAGGTCAGCAGTTTTGAAATAAATACTGAACGCGAAACAGTTGACACAACAGTGTTGTCCGACGAGTTTCGCAGCAGGATTAACACTTTGATTTCCGGCTCCGGTCGTATTACTGCTTTCTGGGAATACACCGGCAATAGCGCTCAAGAGCTGCCAATGTATTTATACGAGTTAGCGCATCGCACTAAGGTTGGCAGTAATTTTATTGGACGTTTTTACATTAAAAAAGCCGGATACAACCCAAGTGGGGTAGCAGAGCGCAATGATGATGAGGTTTGGTGGCGCGTAGAGGCAATTATTACGGCAGCTGCGATCCAATTCGCTCCTGACAGTACGGTGCAAATAACAGCTGATTTCATAACGACAGGGGAAGTGCTCTTACGAATGAAGCTTGATTCCCCAATTGGGCTCTTGCAAGAGGACGATGGTGAAATACGCTTGGATCAGGACGGTACGGCTAAACTTGGCCTACAGCAGCAAACCTGACCCGGAGCTAGCCGCCAATGGCTGATCTAAAAATTAGTGAGCTTAATGCTCTTGCTGGCTCCGCATTAGCCACTGGCGATTTGGTTGCTGTTGTCGATAGCAGTGCCAGTGAAACCAAGAAGCTTACGGTTGGTGATCTAGTCGCTAACGGCGTCACGCTGATCAGTGACGATACGATCCCTGGCGCAAAGATTCTGTTTGCCGCAGGGGACATTGCTACAGCAGACATTGCTGACTCTGCAATTACAACTGCCAAGGTGGCAGACGACGGCATTACGGCTGCAAAGCTTGCCAATGAGTCAACGGTTGATCTGGTCACAACGCTGCCTGCATCTGGAGCGTTTACGGGTCAGCTTGCTCTAGACACGGACGACAACAACTTATATGCGTGGTCAGGATCAGCATGGCTCAGCTTAAAAGCTGCTGGTTCGATCAACGCCGTCACTGGTAGTACGGTCGGCATTGTTGACATTACTGCGACAACGACTGGTAGCAGTGTTGCGATTGCAGCTGTCATTAACGACACGTCTGCGGCCAACCAGTTCATGGCTGGTCCGACCGGCGCTGGTGGTGCGGTTACGTTCAGAACGATTGATGGCAGCGACATTCCAGTTGCGACCAGTAGCGCCAAGGGCGGTGTGATCGTCAACGGTGAAGGACTCCGCATGGACTCCAACACCATTGAGGTTGATAACGACGTTACGGCCAGCACTACGCACCATGTCGTCACTTATGACGCCAAGGGTCTGATTACTGGTGGTCGTGCGATTACTGCTAGTGATCTTCCTGCTGCAACCAGTTCTGCCAAGGGGGCTGTGATCCCTGGAACGGGTCTGTCTGTTGATGCCAGCGGCAACTTAGATCACAGCAATACTGCGACTGCCGGCACTTTTACAAAAGTAACGATTGACGGTCAGGGTCATGTCACAACAGGCGCAACTCTTGCTGCTGCTGACGTTCCAGACCTCCCAGCATCGAAGATTACGAGTGGCACGATTGGCAGTAGCTTAATTGCATCAGATGCTGTAACCGGCACAAAGCTAGCGGATCAATCAACTTGTAAGTTCGGTGGAGCGGGTGCAACCGATAACGTCGTTACTTTTCCCGAATCTGACTTTAAAGGCCAGTTCTTCTTTGATGAGCTTAACGAAGACCTTTACATTCATACGGGAACTTCGTATCTGCCGATCACGATTATCAGCGGCAACCTTGTGTTGGCTGGAACGTATGACGCGAGCACAAACCTGCTGGATAGTGTGACCAGTGAAGGTAGTGCTGCTGGTTTTACCAATGGTCAGGCGTTGCCTGCTCCAGCTGCTACGAACCAAAACTATTACGTTGTTGTTTCGACTTCTGGAACGGGTTCAGGTGCAGCACCTTCAGTTGCACTGGCACCACCAGACATGTTGCTGTCTACAGGTGCAGGCGCTGACTTTGTTCTGATTGACGTTTCAAACGCAATCGCTGGTCAAACTGCCTCCAATATCAGCTTTACAGCTTCCGGCAGCATTTCAGCCACTGATGTTCAAGCTGCAATTCAGGAGCTTGACACCGAAAAGCTTGGCACTGGCGGTGGAACGTTTACCGGCAACATCAACCTTGATACCGGCGTTGTCATTGTCTATGAGGGTGCAACAGATGATGACTATGAAACGACGATTACTGTCACCGACCCAACGGCTGACCGCACGATTACGTTCCCGGATGTAACAGGCACTGTCATCACCACTGGTGATACAGGCAGTGTGACGAGCACGATGATTCTGGATGGCACGATTGCCAACGCAGACATCAGCACAACTGCTGAAATTGCAGTTAGCAAGCTTGCGAACGGTACTGCCCGTCAACTGCTGCAAACTGATGCCGCTGGCACTGGCGTTGAGTTCACCAGCAATGTCGATATTCCTGGCACGTTGGATGTCACCGGAGCAGTGACGCTTGATTCAACGTTGCAGGTTGTCGGCAACATCAGCACTGACGCCAGCTTGGTGTTTGAGGGTTCAACTGCTGATGCGTTTGAGACGACTGTCAGCGTTACTGATCCAACGGCAGATCGCACGATTACGCTGCCTGATGCAACGACGACTGTTGCCGGTCTTGCTGTTGCTCAGAGCTTCACGAAGGCACAGCGTGGCAGCGTTGTTTCTTTGACCGATGCAGCCACGATTGCTGTTGACCTGAGCTTGGGCAACAACTTCAGCGTGACGCTTGCAGGCAACCGAACATTAGGCGCTCCAACCAACCAAACTGCTGGTCAGTCTGGCGTGATCGTGGTGACGCAAGACTCAACAGGTAGCCGGACACTTGCATACAACTCGGTGTATAAGTTTGCTGGTGGGACGGCACCGACATTGACGACAACAGCTAGTGCAGTTGATGTTCTTGCCTACTATGTGGAAAGTTCCAGCCGTATTACGGTCACTTCGCTGCTGAACGTCTCATGAGTATTCCTGGAGCTGCAAGTCCGCTGTTTATTGGAGCGGCGGCTGCTGCGGATGCTGGCTACCAGATTGACCGCAGCTTGCGTTTTAACGCAGCAGATTCGGCTTACCTTAATCGCACCCCGTCATCTGCAGGCAATCGCAAGACGTGGACTATAAGTTTTTGGGTTAAGTCGCCGTTCGATGGAACAAACGCCATGCGACCATTTTTTACCTACGGGAGTGGTGCAAGCGGTGGATATGTAGACATGCAATTTACGGCATCTGGTGTGTTTCAGATGTCTGATTGGACTACTTTTTTTATACAAACATCGTCTTTATATCGCGACCCTAGTGCTTGGTATCACTTTGTTGTCGCTGTGGATACAACGCAATCTACGGCAGCAAATCGAGTCAAGTTATACGTTAATGGCGTTGAAGTTACAAAAGGCGGCTCCGACCCAAGTCTAAATTATGAATTTGGCGTAAACAATAATCAACAGCAAAATATAGGGGCTGGCACGAATTCCAGTAATGCTTTCAGCGCAGGTTCTAATTTTTACCTTGCCGAGTATCACCTAGTTGACGGGCAGCAGCTTGATGAGTCTGATTTTGGTGAACTTGACGAGAACAACAACTGGAATCCAAAAGAATACTCTGGGTCGTATGGCACAAATGGTTTCCACCTCGACTTCAAAGACAACAGCAGTAACGCTGCACTTGGGTACGACGCCAACGGAACTGTTCGTTACCATCCTGATGTAACAGGAACTGGCATTTCTTCTACTGTTAAAAAACTTTTTGATGGCAGTATAGCTACGACAGTGGACGGAACAGCTGGCACAGTCATTACATTTACGCCTTCTGCTGCTATTTCTTATTCAAGCTCTGTAGAAGTTTATACTGCAAGTTCACAGACAACTAGAACTTACAGTTTAAACGGTGGATCTGGTGTTACTAACGTTGCTAATGGCTGGACATCTTTAGCTACTGGTTCTGGTACTATTACAAGCATTAGTCAAACGCCGAACAGCGGATATACGCACTCATGGTCTGCCATTCGTGTTGACGGAACAATCTTAACTGATCCAAATGACTGGACAGTCAACAATTTTTCTGTTGCATCAGGATCTGGTAATGACAGTCTGATCGACACGCCGACGAATTACACGGCAGGTTCTGGCAACAATGGCGGGAATTACGCCACGCTAAACCCAATTAATTTGCATTCCGACATTACTTTGTCAAATGGAAATTTACAGATAGCCAAGACTAACAATGCTTATAGGTCTGCTTTTTCAACGATTGGAGCCTCGTCTGGCAAATGGTATTTTGAGGTCAAGCCTACTGCAAATGCCAATGAAGGAATGTTTATTGGCATTGACCAGACGGGCGACCCAAGCAGATACATTGGTCAAATTAACGGCAGCAATGGTTTCAGTTGGAAAGAAGAGGGAAACTTTTATCAGAACGATTCAAACTCGTCTTATGGAGGTTCTGGGTACGCTACAAATGACATAATCGGCGTAGCTGCTGATTTAGACAATGGAACGCTAACGTTTTACAAAAACAACACAAGTCAAGGAACAGCAACAAGCAGTTTGCCGAGTGGCACCTACTTTTTTGGCGTGAGTGTTTATCATTCAAGCACTACCGCAGAAGTAAATTATGGTTCTAGGCCATTTGCGTACACGCCACCAACAGGTTATGTAAGTCTCTGCACGCAGAATCTTGCCGACCCAACGATTGCCGATGGTTCGACGGCTATGGATGTCGCTATATGGTCCGGAAATTCTACTGCGAGAGACATCAGTGGTTTAAATATGTCTCCTGACCTGGTGTGGATCAAAAAACGCAATAGCGCGACATTTGGAAATCATCAATTATTTGATGCAGTTCGAGGAGCTACTAAAGCACTTGTTCCTAATGACACGCAGGGAGAAAACACTGAGACTACTCAACTGACTGCATTTAACAGCGACGGATTTTCACTTGGCGCAAGTACATTTGTTAATGCCACCAGCAATACATATGTGGGCTGGTCTTGGGACGGTGGAACGTCAACGGCCAGCAACACTGACGGTAGCATCACTTCTAATGTCCGCGCCAATCAGTCTGCTGGGTTCTCGATTGTTAGTTACAACGGTGACAACAATGCAGGGGATACTGTCGGCCATGGTTTAAATGCAACTCCTGAATGGATCATCATCAAAAACAGAGACGCTTCATTCACTTGGTATGTTTATCACTCAGCCATTGGAGCGACTAAATACCTGCGTTTAGACACAACAAATAGTGAGACGACAGGATCTGGTGCGTTTAATAATACCGCGCCAACGTCTTCAGTTTTCAGCCTAGGTCAAGACAATGCTGTCAATGATGGCAATAAAAACTATATTGCATATTGCTGGGCACCTGTATCCGGCTACTCTTCCTTCGGGGCCTTCACCGGCAACGGTTCATCTGAGGGTCCGTTTGTTTATACCGGCTTCAGGCCTAAGTGGATTATGGTCAAACGGTACGATGGTAACGCTCCCTGGGTGATTGCAGATACTGAGCGCAATACTTTTAACGTTATAGACAATCATCTTCTTGCTAATGATAGTGCTGCTGAAAATGGATCAACCATCGGCAATATATGTGATTCTGTAAGTAATGGTTTTAAATTTCGAGGAAGTGATGGTTGGTTTAACGGAAGCAGTGCTAATTACATCTACGCCGCATTTGCTGAGCATCCCTTCAAAACCGCCCGTGCGCGGTAACATCGTTTTATCGCCCCAGACTCATGCCTTATCAACTTGGCGACCGCACGCTGCAGCTTGATGTTCCCTGGGAGCACGATGGCGTCCAATATCCTGCCAACTGGTTGCGACTAAGCACGGCGCAAGATCGTGCTGAGCTTGGCATCACTTGGGTCGATGACAGCCCAACGTGGAATCAGAAGTGGTATTGGGGCTATGACGCTGATGGCAATCTGATCCCGAAGACTTACACCGATCTCAAGGCACTTTGGATCGCCCAGACCAAAGGCACGGCTTACAAGCTGTTGCAGCCGTCTGATTATCTGTGGCCCAAGCTGCAAGAGGAAAACAGCAGCTTTTCCGCAGCCAAGACTGCTTACAGCGATTCACCTTGGAGCACTTGGCGTTCCACCATCAGGACTGAGTGCGCTGCGATGGTGACTGCTATTGAGGCAACTGCTGACGTTGGAGACACGTCACCTCATGCGGACTTTGGCAGAGTGCAAGCATTGCAGGAATACATCGAAGGCAGCAGCTATAACGTGTGGACTGCTGATCCTGACAATGCAGAGACCTGATCCGATGATCGCTTCCAAGCCTGGTGCGGAAGACGTACAGGCTATGGCGGCTCGAACGTTATGGCTTGAAGAGCTGTACTTCCTTGACGGTCGAGATCAGATCAGCCATCCGCAACGTGGCTTGTTTACTGGGCTAGCTCTTAAGTATCAGACTCTGAACTCGACTGACGGGATCTGATGGCGAAATCACTTAGCGGGCAAAATTTCGTTCCTAGCAAACCAAAAAAGACTAGACAGGGGAATGGATCACATTCAAAACCGTCACATGGACGGAAGAAGTATCGTGGACAAGGAAAACGCTAATCTTCTTTCCAATGATCAAACCATTCGCGATCGCTGTTTCTGGTGTTCTCGCTGGTTCAGCTGCCTTGGCAGGCCCTTATGCCAACGTGGAGAATAACGCTGGATACCAAGACGGGTATCTCGGCTCAACCACCGACATGCACATTGGCTATGAAGGTGGCGATGGAACGTATGGCTACTACCTGCAAGGTGGCCCTGCCGTCGTTTCGCCTGATGGTGGTGAAGCTGAGATTGAGCTTTCTGGCAAGATTGGTGGCAGCGTTCAAGCCACTGAAAATTTCGGCGTTTATGGCGAAGTTAGCTTCATCACCACCGACAGTGAACCTGTCATTGGCACCAAGATTGGCGCTAAGTGGACCTTCTGATTAGCCTGAGATAGGTTGCACGCTTCCCCCTCTTGGTTCTCACACAGCAGGAGGGGGTTTTTTCTTGCCATGCAAAAGCTTTTTAACGTGATGTCAGTGGCAGCATTCACCATGAGTGCTGGCATGGTGATTGGAACGGTGATGCTCTACACGCGCATCCCATCGCTAACAAAGCACTACATGAGTGAGCTGAGGCTTGAGTTGACCAAGATGGTCACTGACATGGTGCCTGGTCAGATTGATGAGGCTTTGCCAGAGCTGCCGACAACTACTGGTCCAGCTCTACCGATCAAGTCACCATTTTAGTGTTGGCGGTTGGATCGTCGTCATGAGCTTCAGGTCCAAAGCCTTCAGCCTTGATTTTTGCCATATCAAGTTCTGGCGCGGGTGCTTCCGGTTTTTGCTCAAACGAAGCTAACCATTCGCGCAGTTTGTCACCAGTTGGTGTCCCTTTCGGCCATTTCACAAATTTAAGAATAGCCTTGTGGTCGGTAAACGGTCTTGCTGTTTTGCCGCACAGAACGGTGTAAACAACGGGCGGTCCCTCTCGTCTACGGTTTCTTTCTATCCAGAGTTGACCAGCTGTAAACCGTTCTGACTTCATGCCTGAGATTCCTGAAATTGGGGTTCAACGCATCTCCATTCCAGAGATTCTTGAATGGCGCTCACTGCCACCACAGAGTATTCCAAATGAACCACCCATCACGTTGCAGCTTGGATTTCCAGTGGCGGATATTCCGGGCTGCGTGGAGACTCGAAGTTCGGCAGCTGGAGATGAACAGGTTTACACCGATGACCCTCGTGGGAATCTGGTTGTCTGTGGGGCGGAAATGCCTTCATACAGGCCGCTTAATTTCACGCCCGGCACTCTGACGTATGGATCAGCAAAGCCACCAGCGATTGATCCAGACATTGATGTAGACATAGAAAAGCCGGCTGGTGCATCAAACCAACCGGACAGTGTCTCTTCCCCGCCGGGTGCCGTTCCCGACATTCCAAACGTAGCCACGGAATTGCCGTGCCCTCCACCTGACGCAATTCCTTTAGGTGCGAAGAACAAAGCGCAAACTGCCGTCATTATTGGTTACAAGAGGAATGATGAGGGCAAGTGCGAGGCGATCTATGAACAGCTGGACGTACCAACGATCATCGGCAATTATCTTCCTGGTGCGCCTGCTGTGGCGACGACTGCAACGACTGTGGCGATTGCCACGACGGTTGCCATCTTCGTCAAACCGTTAGGGGACATTTTGCTCAAAGCGGTCAAACCCATCGTCAAAAAGACGATTAAGAAGATCAAGGAGAAGCTGGGGAAGAAGGTGCCTGTCGAGTCTGTTTCGCAGCGTCAGAAGAACCAGAGGGCTTTGCGTAAATGATTTTATGAGTGTGGGGCGGAATCTTTGGCGGTGGGTTGTTTACGACAACATCAGCGCAGATTGCCGAGAAAGGACTGTCAGGGTGGAACATGACACCATCTCTGATGAGGTCAGCGCAATTTTTGAGGCGTTTGATCTCGTAGACCATTCGCTCATTGGCAAGCTTGGCGTCTAGCAGTGCCACCTGCTTTTCAGCTGCCTTGCGGCAAGTTCTGACGTGGTGTCGGTCCAGCGGTATTGAGAAGGTGGCAGTGATTCCACCGTTGATCGAGAAGTTAGTTTTTTGGCCCGTGCGAATAGGTTTATAGAAAAGGACATTGCCCGGATTATCGGGCCTGCCATCTGGGACGGGATTGCCTTCCGGATCAAACGCGCCAACCAAATCGATCGTGTCATAAACCGGTTCGTTGTAATGCGACTCATACGGATCAGCCCAGCTAGTGGTGGAGCTAAGAAATGGATTGATGTTTAGCGTTGCGCCTTGGCAACTAATCCCTCCGCCGTATGTATTTGTAAATTGGCGACTCGGCACGACTTGAACTGCCTGATTCGTCACACTTCCAGAGCTGTTGGCAACTGGGGCGGCAGTGCTTGAAACTTGTGCTTGTGCTGGAGCGGAAAGCAGCAGAAGCGTTGCTAGGACTCGCTTCATTGGGTGAAGGTGCTTAGCGTCTCCGTAATTGATTCAACGTCAGTCTCACGAGTAATGATCGTATGCTCTGTCAGTCCTGGACCCTGAAGCGTTTCGGCAAAAGAGAACGAAGCCGCTTCATTAACGATCTTCCACGATGGCTTTGACGTAGGATCAAGACCACGCCAAACACTAGAAACACCATTGAGGCTGTTGGTGGTTGTGACCAAGCTCATTGGAGCGATTGACCCATCTGGTGCGACGTTAGTACCAGAGGCTGTGTATTCATAACCCGTTCTGTAGCGATACGAGTTGATGACCTCGTTGACCTTGGTCTTTGTGGTCGTGGTGGACTTGAGTGTGCCCTGTTGAAAGTTAGGCACGACAGGAATGGATTGTGCTTCTGGAGCGGCGAGTGCAATAACGCACAGAACGCCCCAAGAAATCCAAATGCCTGTCCACATCACTTGATCGTGAGTTCTGATGTCAGCTGTCCGATTGCCAAAGTGTTAGCTCCACCTGCTGTGATGGTCATGGTGCCATCTGAAGCAATGGTGCCTGCAAGGTCGCCTGCAGTTCCAGAAGCGGTGGAAACGATGCTGCCAAAGTTGGGGACAGTGCCAGTTGTCACTGCTGATGTTGGAACGGCATCGCCTTGTGTGTAGCTCTGGCTAAAGGAGAATGCTTCGCCAGGTGTGTCTTGAGTGGCTGCAATCGTGCCTGGAGCGTAAACACCGCTGGTGATTGTTCCAGCGGAAATGGTGTTGGCAGTTGACCCGTCAGTAGTATCCACCCCAGAACCTGAGATTGAAAAACTACTCCCAATCCTGTCTGCGCTTGTTACCGCGCCACCAACCTGCAGTGAGATTGACGACATGATCTTGTGGGTCAGATCAGCACGAGCGGGCGAAGCGGCAGCAAGTGTGATACCTAATACCAAAAGTGTGCGCTTCATTTGATGCCAGCTTTGGTGTCTTTGTTGTCCACAATAGTCGGCTTCTTATTTCCATTGCCATTGGACTTGCGCTCGATACCAAACGAGGCCATGGCTCCAGTCAGCAGTGAGTCAACA